>Ga0326512_10002226_pt1 | contig 14358 bp, 9 predicted proteins | sample 1_2617_0518_D_FD_203652 | JGI IMG/M metagenome (GOLD analysis project Ga0326512, IMG submission 203652) | Bovine rumen microbial communities from UC Davis, California, United States - 1_2617_0518 | ecosystem: Host-associated > Mammals > Digestive system > Stomach > Rumen | place: USA: California... | reverse complement strand
TGCAGATAATTATACCAGAACTCATACTTGATGAAGAAGGCCATCTCGGGACGTATGGCTCTCAGAAAACGCCGTGCATTGATGGGTGTGTCAAGCGGCAGGTAACAAATAATGTCAGCCCCCTCATAGTTCTTACGGACCTCATAACCAGAAGGTGAGAAGAAGGTAAGCAAAATCTTGATGTCAGGATGGTCACGGCGCAATTGCTCCATCAGTGGGCGTCCCTGTTCAAACTCACCAAGCGATGCAGCATGAAACCATACATAGCGGGCATTAGGGTCCACCTTCTCACGAAGCACCCTGAAAGCATTGCGCTCGCCACGCCACATTCGTCTCACCTTCACGTTAAAGCGACTGTAGACAGCCACTCCCAACAGATAGAGGTAGATAATAAGGTTATACATTCAGTAAAGACGATTGATAATTGATAATCAGACCTTATCCAAGCACTTCTATTGCCGTTCTTGTTCTACGAATGGTCTCCTCCTTGCCCAGGAAGGCAGCCAGTTCGTACATATCTGGACCCTGACCTGTGCCTACGAGGGCGATGCGCCATGCGTTCCAAGGCTTGATGCCTGTCTGCTCTACCCATGGGTCAACGACGGCCTTTATACCATCTGTAGTCCAGTCATTGACGGTTTCCAGCACGACAACCATCTGATTCATCTGCTCGGCAGTATTCTCATTCCAGTTCTTGCGGATAAACTTGTCGCCTTCCTTGTCAAAACTTGTGGGAGCCACGAAGAAGAACTTGGTGAGGGGCCACAGGTCGCTGGGGAAAGACACGTTGCGCTTTCTCTTGTTGCCCAACTTGTCCTGGTATTCAATGACTTTTGTCTTCATCATCCTAATCACTTCGGCCTCCTGCTCAGCAGTAGCGTTGATGCCGTTCTCCTTGAGCAGTTTGTCGAATGCAGGACACCAGTCGGTGTCAGGATGCATGAGCAGATACTGATGGTTGAACCATGCGGCTTTCACATAGTCAAACTTGGCGCCAGCCTTCGAGCACTTGGTGATATCGAACAGGGGCACCAGTTCGTCGAGTGAGAAGATCTCCTGCTCGCCGCCAGGGTTCCAGCCCAACAGAGCCAGGAAGTTGATGACGGCCTCAGGGAAATAACCGTACTCGCGATAGCCGCTGCAGAACACAGGGTTACCTTCCTTGTCGGTGCCGTGCCAGTCGAGGGGAAACACTGGGAATCCCAACTCGTCGCCATCGCGTTTTGACAACTTACCCTTACCACTCGGTTTGAGCAGCAGGGGCAGGTGGGCAAAGCGAGGCATGGTGTCCTCCCAGCCAAAGGCCTGATAAAGCAATACGTGGAGGGGGGCTGAGGGCAGCCACTCCTCACCACGAATCACGTGGGTAATCTCCATTAGGTGGTCATCCACTATGTTTGCCAGATGATAGGTGGGTAACTCATCGTGACGCTTGTAGAGCACCTTGTCGTCGCAAATCTCACTCTTCACGCGCACCTCGCCGCGAATCATATCGTCGACCAGCACTTCCTGACCAGGCTCCACCTTGAAGCGCACCACCCAGGTATCAGTATCGCGCATCAACTGCTCCACCTCTTCCTTGGGCAGGGTCAGCGAGTTGCGCATCTGACTGCGCGTGTGGCAGTCGTACTGGAAATTCTCAACAGCCTCGCGCTTGGCAGCCAGTTCCTGAGGCGTGTCGAAAGCCACGTAGGCCTTGCCGTTGTCGAGCAACAGTTGCACATACTTCTTATAGATGTCGCGACGTTCACTCTGACGATAGGGACCATAGTTGCCGCCGAAACTAACACCTTCGTCGAACTTGATACCCAACCACTGGAAAGCCTCGATAATATAAGCCTCTGCTTCCGGCACAAAGCGTGTTGTATCGGTATCCTCAATACGGAATACCAAATCGCCCCCATGCTGACGGGCAAAGAGATAGTTATACAGGGCGGTACGCACGCCGCCGATATGTAAAGGTCCTGTGGGACTGGGTGCAAAACGCACTCTCACTTTTCTTTCTGTCATTGCTTGCTTTTCCTATTTTGCCTGCAAAATTACAAAATAATTATGAATTATGCATTATGAATTATGAAATATTTATTATCTTTGCAGTCAAATAACGACAAAAGATGAGAAACTTCAGATTCAAGATAGACTTCACCTGGCGTGACATTCTGATTCGCATTGCATTGGTTATCTGTACTACAGCGGCTATCATCTGGTTCATGCCAAGAGACAACAAGCCAAACTTCAAGGCGGAAGTAGGCAAGGTTTGGCGCCACAACGACTTAACTGCTACGTTCGACTTCCCAGTTCAGAAAAGCGACTCAGTCATTCAGGCAGAGCGTGAAGAGGCCATGAAATCTTATGAGCCATATTACACCTTGAACAAGCATACAGCCGCTAAACAGGAGCAATTATTAATCGAACAAATTGAAAAAGGGGGAGACACACTGGGCATAACCCTTAAATGGACTATTATTGCCCAACTGAAAGATGCCTACCTCCAAGGAATCGTCGACACCAAAGAACCTATTGGCGGAGAGGCAGACACATTGCACACCCTTCGACGCATCGACGACAGGGAGACTACAAGCATCAAGGGCAGCAACGTGCTGACCCCACGACAGGCCTACGAACGCATCATGCAGTCGCCAATCATCCTGCAGAATCAAGAGAAACTGCAAGACCTCAACCTGAACGACTTCATCGTCCCCAACCTGACCTACAACAGTGTGTTGAGTGACTCCGTAAGGGAACAATTACTCAGTAGCGTACCTACGAGCAGCAGTGTTGTACAGAGTGGTCAGAAAATTATTGACCAGGGTAGTGTCGTCACTGAAGAAACTTATCAAGTTCTGCTTTCTTACCTTAAGGAGATTGACCGTCGAAGCAATACAAGGTCGAAGGTCAACACCGTCATTCTGGGAGAAATCCTCTATGTGTTCCTCGTTATTCTTGCATTTACATTCTATCTGACGATCTATCGCAAAGAGTACTTCGAAGAGATGCGCTCCATTGGCATGCTTTATGCCCTTATCATTCTCCCTACCATCATGGCCTCGCTGATGGTCAGCCATAATGTGCTTCACGTCTATATTCTGCCTTTTGTCATTATACCTATCTTTATACGCGTGTTTATGGACTCACGGACAGCATTTATGGCCCATTTGTCAATCGTCATCATCTGTGCCTGTATGCTACAGAAGCCGTTGGAGTTCATGGCCGTAGAGATGGCAGCAGGACTGGCTACCATTTTCTCACTCAGGGAGATGTCGTCACGCTCACAACTTTTCTGGACTGCAGTGAGTGCCACAGCAGCAGCCATGCTGGCCAACTTCGCCGTATTCCTGATTCGCAACAATGACATCAGTCGCATCGATGAGAGCGAATACATCTATCTGGCTATCTGCGGTATCGTCATATTCTGTTGCTACCCCCTACTCTACCTCGTAGAGAAACTCTTCGGGTTTATCTCCGATATTACGCTCATTGAACTATCGGACATGAATAAAGATGTGCTCCGACGAATGAGCGAGGTCGCACCTGGTACCTTCCAGCACAGCCTGCAAGTGGGTAACCTGGCTGCAGAGATTGCCCGCCGTATTGGTGGCAATCCGCAACTGGTGCGTACAGGAGCCCTTTACCACGACATCGGCAAGATGCAAAACCCCATCTATTTCACAGAAAACCAATCTGGCGGTATCAACCCGCACGATCAACTATCATACATAGAGAGTGCACAGATGATTATCAGTCATGTGACTGAGGGACTGAAACTCGCTGACAAATACAACCTTCCCGTGCAAATCCGCGACCTCATTGCAACACACCACGGACAAGGTAAAGCAAAGTATTTCTACATAAAATATAAGAATGAGCATCCCAATGAGCCTGTCGACGACCTACTCTTCACCTATCCTGGTCCCAATCCCTTTACCAAGGAGCAGGCCATCCTGATGATGGCCGATGCTGTGGAAGCCGCCTCCCGCTCATTGCCCGATTATACAGAGCAGAGCATCCGCACACTGGTGAACCGCATCATCGACTCGATGGTCGACGACGGCTTTTTCCACGAATGTCCCATCACTTTCCGCGACATCCAGTATGCCAAGACTGTGCTCATCGAGAAACTGAAGACCATCTACCATACCCGCATCAGTTACCCTGAGATGAAGAAGTAACTAAAGAAGTGCCAAATAGACACTTATTCTTGCACAGAATGCACGTTCTGTGCAGAAATGTGCAGTTTTGTGGTTAATAATCCTTAAATACTGCACATTTTTTCTTTTTGTGTGCGACAGAATACGTACCTTTGCAGCCGTTTTTAACAAAAGTTTGTTTAAAGGATATGAAAACAATGAAAGCAATGCTTGTTGGCGTGATGCTGACTGCTGCAACAACAACCACCCTTGCTGGTGGAATTCTGACCAACACAAATCAAAGTATTGATTTTCTTCGCAACCCCTCCCGCGATGCCGCCATCGGCCTCGACGGAGTTTACTCTAACCCTGCTGGTGTGGCATTCATGCCCAAAGGCTTTCATTTAGGCTTTAACTGGCAATACGCACATCAGACACGCACTATCACTTCCGATAGTCCTGCATTCGCATTAGGCCGCAAAAACGACGGCTCTACAAGAAAAGTCTTTGAGGGTGTGGCCGATGCTCCATTCATCCCGTCTCTGCAGGCCGCCTACAACACTGGCAACTGGAGCATCCAGTTCAATTTCTCTGTACCTGGCGGTGGCGGTGCCTGCGAATACAGCGACGGCCTAGGTTCATTTGAAAGCGTCGTTGGCGGCATTGCCGGCAGTTTCATCACGCTGGACGGCATGGCTTCACGACTCAATGGTTTGACTCAGCAACTGACCCCTGTCTATACCATGCTAGGACAGGCTGCTCCTGATGCAATTAGCAATACCGATGTCGTGGGCTACGACATGGATGGCTATATGGAAGGTCGTCAGTACTATTTCGGTTTCCAACTGGGTAGTGCCTATAAGATTAACGAGCACCTGTCGGTTTATGGCGGTCTTCGTCTGCTCTACGGAACAGCCACCTACAGGGCAAAGATCAGCAACATCATGGTGCAAACAGGAAACGCCTATGAAGACTTCGGCTCCTTCCTGCCAAAAGTTCCTGTCCAGGCACTGCAGAACGCTACTGTTGCTCAGCAGCATCTCGGCATCATCAACCAACTGGAGCAGGCTCAGGGTGGACTCTCACCCGAACTGGCAGAGGCCAAAAAGGCTCTGGTCAGCGGACTGGCTTCCTTGCAGGAGAGCCAAGGACAACTGGCCACGCTAAGCAAATACTCAGAGGGTGTAAACCTGTTATGCAACCAGACGAGTGTTGGCGTAGCCCCCATCATCAGCATCGACTATAAACTGAACGACCATTTCAACTTTGCCGCCAAGTACGAGTTCAAGACACAGATTCGCATGAAGAACGAATCGACGGTGAACAAAGCCAGCGAGATTCCTGCTATCAACAAGTTCCGCGATGGCGAGAATGTCAACGAGGATATGCCAGCCCTGCTGACAGTCGGTGCTATGTGGAGCCCCATTGAAGTCATCCGTATCAATGGTGGCTGGCATCACTACTTCGACAAGAGTGCCAGATGGTATAACAACGCACAGCAACTGCTACGCCATGACAGTAACGAGTTCCTGCTCGGTGGTGAGTGGGACGTGAACGACCGCTTCACCGTATCAATCGGTGGTCAGTTGACTCGCTATGGGCTGAGCGACGAGTATATGAACGACATGTCGTTCGTCACCAACAGTTACAGCATCGGTTTCGGTGCCAACTACAAAGCCAACCAATATATCACTCTGAAAGCCGGCTATTTCCAGACCGACTACGATGATTACAACCGTACAGACTATCCTCCACTCTCTGGCCAGAATGACTCGTTTACTCGTACTAACCGCGTAATCGGTCTGGGAATTGAGGTTAGTCTCTAATATCTATTGGAATATCATAGCGGATCTACATCATAGTAGATTTGGAGCGAACTATAGCGCTTGTCATGCAGCATCTGCTGTTGGGCAAGCGCTAAATATTGTCGCACACGTGGCATATCAATACCTGACTCCAGTTTGAGTACAATCTTACGGATGCTCAGGGTCTTGATACGAGAGACTGCAGGCTTGTCAGGTCCCAGCACACGGTCGCCAAACCATTGGCGCAAACGGGTGCCCAATTCGATACCTGCCGTTGTGACCAAGTCATCACGACGATGTTTCAGATAGACATACACAAGTCTATAGTATGGTGGATAGCGGAACGCCTGCCGTTCGACAGCCAATGCATCGTAGAAAGCATCATAATCATTGGTCACCACTTGCCGGATAATCGGCACATCGGGATTCTTAGTCTGCAGGACAACCAGTCCACGCTTACCTTTACGCCCCGCCCGTCCGCTGACTTGAGCCATCATCATAAAAGCATGTTCATAGGCACGGAAGTCAGGTTGGTTGAGCATGCCGTCAGCATCAAGAATTCCTACCACCGATACACGGTCGAAGTCGAGACCCTTTGAGATCATCTGCGTGCCAATGAGCAGATTGGTGCGCCCATTAGAGAAGTCTGTGATGATACGCTCATAGGCATTACGTGTCCGGGTCGTATCGAGATCCATACGTGCCACACGGGCATTGGGGAATATTTCGCGTATCTGATCCTCTATTTTCTCTGTACCATACCCTCGTCCCTTCAATTCCTTATTGCCACAGGCCGGACATTTATCTGGAATCTGATAGGAGAACCCACAATAGTGGCACGTCAGTTGGTTAAGATTTCTATGAAGGGTCAGACTGACGTCGCAGTGCTCGCATCGGGGAACCCAGCCACACTGGCTGCACTCAATCATCGGTGCCCAGCCACGACGGTTCTGGAAAAGAATAGCCTGTTCATTACGCTCCAGGGCCTCACGCACTTTCTGCAACAGCAGCGGTGAAAAGGGGCCGTGCATCATTTTCCTACGTTGCAAGTCCTTCGTGTCAACGACCTGGATCTCTGGCATCTCAATCCCCTGATAGCGTTCCTTCAGTTCTACCAGTCCATACTTGCCCGTCCGGGCATTATGGTAAGTCTCCATAGCCGGTGTAGCCGTGCCAAGAAGGACCTTAGCGCCTAACATGATGGCTGCACTTCGGGCATGATACCTTGGTGCAGGATCCTGCTGCTTGTAACTGGTCTCATGTTCCTCATCAACAATGACGAGTCCCAAGCGCTGGAATGGGAGAAAGACAGCACTGCGGGCTCCCAAGATAATGTCGTAGGGATTGCCCGACAACTGCTTCTGCCATATCTCCACGCGCTCGGCATCACTGTATTTAGAATGATAAATACCCAGCCTGTTGCCAAATACTCGCTGCAGGCGCTGCATCATCTGTACGGTAAGTGCAATTTCCGGCATGAGATAAAGCACCTGTCGATGTTGTTCCAGTTCGCGCTGGATGAGATGGATAAATATTTCCGTCTTACCACTCGATGTCACGCCATGCAAGAGCGTGACACGCTTCTTCATAAACGAAAAGAGTATCTGATTATAGGCTTCCTGTTGGGCAGGGTTCAGTGTCTTAATCTGCTCAGGATGTGGCTCACCGCCATGATTCAGCCGCCCCACTTCAACTTCATAGGTCTCCAACAGGCCTCGCTTGACCAACTGGTTGATAATAGGAAGCGTTGTCTCTGCGGCATTCATCAGTTCTTCGCGGGTAATTTCCACTACCGGCTCACGGCATAGATTTCCCTCGATGGTGTCCCATCGCGAGAGCGAGAGATAGGCTATGAAGGCCTCTTGCTGCTTGGCAGCCCTGTTCAGCATGTTAAGGGCGACATGGAGTGTCGGCTCGTTGCGATAGGGAGCCGTCAGACGGATGTAGGTCTCCGTGCGAGGCTTGTAACCCTCCTCGGCCTTCAGACCGGCAGGTAAAGCAGCCTTATAGACCTCGCCGATGGGAGACATGTAGTAGTCGGAAATCCATTGCCACTGCTTCAGTTGCGCTGGCAATAGAATCGGGCTGGAATCAAGCACCTGCATGACAGACTTTACCTCATAGCCCTGCGGTGGCTGATCGTGCAGGCGAGCCACAATGCCCACATAGGTCTTATTCTTTCCAAAAGGTACGAGCACACGCTTGCCCTCCTTCACCTCGTCCCGACAAGCACCTGTCACGGCATAGGTGAAACAGCCGTCAAGCGGCACGGGCAATATCACGTCTGCGTAATTCAATGCTAAAAGATATAGGTCAGCGATAACGACCAGGCATTAGTTGCAGATTTCGCATGATGCAACGACTGGTCGGCAAGTTGTGTATTCAGCGTGTCCCAAGTAAAGTCCGCCGTCTTACCTAACTGAATGTTATAATAGGCGGCGCACTCTAGGTGGTTACCCACCTGTACGCCACATCCCAGATTCAGGCTAAGTTTAGTGTCCTGTAACGAGAAACTGTTGCGATAGCCCTTTGAGTCTTCCCAATAGAAAGTACCAGGCCCCACATTGAATGCCAGTTGAGGGCCGGCACTGGCAAAGACACCAACGATTCCTCCCAGATGGACACCAGCCCTGAGATTGCCAGGAATAATGATCGTCTTATGGGTCAAAGACTCTTCAGCCACCTTCAGGGTCCGTTGGTCATAGAGCACAGAAGCATCTATGCTCAGGAAAGGTAGCGGAGTACTGATATAGAGACTAGGTCCGACAAAGAATCCCGCACGGTTCGACTTTCCAAGCAAATCACTGTTGAAGTCCATACTTGTCACATCAATACCACCTCGGACTCCCACCCTGAGACTCTGAGAAAATGATGGTACGGCCCAAAGCCATACCACCAATACCGCGAATGCTACGTAAAGTTTCCTACCCTCCATTATTCCTTTATGTTAGCCTACTAATGACGCTCACGGCGTACTGAAACACGGGGTGACGATGAACCACCCGACGACTTTGAAGAGCCTTTTGACCGACTGACATTTGATGACCGGCTCTTACGCTCTTTCTTAAGAGCCGCCTTCGCCTGCTTGGGATCGAGGCTAGCAATACTGTCCAGTGAATCGCGCTTGGCCTTGTCACCGAAGATGTTGTTACGGAAAGCCTCCAGTTCCTTCTCAATACGTTTCTGCTCGGAAGTCAGTTTCGTAGAGTCATTACCAGCCATCTGTGCCAGCGTCTTGCCCAGTCGGTTAGCAGTCTTGTAGATGGTGCCCTTATACTTATTGAGCGTAAAATAATCGTCTAGGTTCATGATAGCAGCATCATTCACATCACTAGTCTTCACGGTCTGACGGCTCAGGAAGGGTTCCACTTCTGAGTACTTCACCCAGAAGAGCGGATACTTGGCAGCCTCACCACCAAAGTCATCCTCACGAAGCATCACGGGACAGATGGCCTGCGGCTTGATATGGAATGACGAGTTGGCCTGATCGTAATAGGCACTCTCCTTCAGATAGTACATTTTGACCTCTGCTGACGGGATGTCACTATTCTCTACTTTCAGTTTGCCATCTTTCTCCTCGTACCAGATATGGTAGTTATCGAGGATGGTCTTCATATCGACTTTAGCAGTAGCATCGAGCACCTCATTGCCATCGAGACGATACTCATAGACAGGGATATAGCCATTGAGTGCCAGTTTGAACACATAGGTGAAGAGGTTCAGTTGTTTGCCCACCGGCTCCACAGGGTCGTAGAGTCCAGCGTTGGCCTCATCGTTAAGGTCTACCTCCCTATAGATGTCGCGCCGCCACACCACATCCTCCGGCATATCAAGTGCCGTGGGATACTGGATGCGCATACGCTGTGTCATCCCTTGGCCGTTGGTCTGTTGCTGTTGCTGCTGAGCGGCCTGTTGCTGCTGGGCACGGCTTTTCTTGGGCTGGGCCTGTGCTTCGCTAATTGACAATTGACAAATGATCAATGATAAACCAATCACCATCATCCATCGTTTGCCTATTTGGAACTCTTTCACTTTCATATTATTATTCATTTATCTATTTCATCTATCATAAAGGCCGTAGGCCGCTATTTTACAATGATTTCCATCGAAGTGGGCAGTGTGCGCTCGATACCATCGGGGCCGATGGCCTTCACACGTGAGATGTAGAAGCGGCGGTTGCGCGTCAACTTTCGGAAAGTATCCTTCTGACGGGCAGAGAACTTGTCGCCATCACCAACCATCGGCACGGCATTACCCATATTGTCATAGAATACGGTTTCAAACGAGAGCACTCGGAAGCCAATGTCGAGAATACCATCGTCGATGGCAGCACCGATTCCATCAATAGACATCAGGCTGGCCTTGGCGAGGCCACCACCCTTGTAGCGTAATGGATTACCATTCTCGTCCTTCATATCAATATAAGGTATGGGGTCTGGCAGACGGCGCACCCTGAAGGTGAACTGTCCCATTTGTTGTGGACGGCCGGTGTTAGTCGACACCACGGTAATGGTGGCATTCTGTCCGATCTGGGCAGGTTTAGCAATATAGCGACCAGGACCCGTTGGGGTCAGGGTGCCGTTAGTCATTGTAGCAGAGATCTTGTTCTGGGGCACGCCTGGCACAGAGATGCTGATTGGGTTAGCATAGCCCGCATAGAGCATATTCATCAGGTCAGCCGAAACTGTGGCCGATGGATCAACGACAGTATATTTCTGAGAGAAGTCACGACGTATCCTGTCGCCATTGCCATTGATGGTCTGAATATAGCCCGACAGGGTGAAATCACCTGTGCTGGTGCATATCCTCTCATAAATATTGTCCTGCAGGTCTACCTTCTGGTCACCGATGTAAATCTCAGGAATCTGTGTTGTATCGACGGCAGCCATCACGATATGAGCCGAGAACTTATCTCCACGTACGATTGTCTGCGAGTTTGGTATGACGAAAGCCTCCAGAAGGTTAACGCGGATATCCTTCACGTCGATATTTTGTACCAATGTATGGAGCACTTCCTTCTCCGCATTACGCACATCGCTCTGCAATTTAGAGAGCAGGGTGACAGCAGCGGCTGCAGGCATCGATTCGAACATATACTCCTGCCAGTTCTTGCCCAAGCCAGTAGGAGGCACCTCAGTAGTCAGGTCACTGGCTATGCGACGCTGCTGAGCCGTATCCGGCAACAGTTGCAGTATTTTGGTACGGTATTCGTCGATAGCGTTTTTCAGTTCTTCACCACGTCCTCGGTTAGGAGACAGCATTACCTGATTGGCGGCCTCCAGATCCTCTTTGTTTTTCAGATTGGCAGGGTCGCCATCCGCGCCGTCGGCCTCAATGGCGATAGCGACCTTCAACTCCTGTGCCAGATTATAGAGTTCATGACTCTTGAGTTTCACGAACTGGGCCTTATCGTACCAAGGACCCACCTTGGCAGGATTCGCCCTCAACTGGTCATCGAAGTCTTCGTATATGGCTTGGTTCTCCTTTGCCGCGTTCTCTGTAGTGCGTTTCAGGCTTTCCTCAACAATGGAGAAGCCGTTGAGCACCTCATTCGAGACGTTCAGCGCAAGCATGGCCATCAAGACGACATACATCAGGTTGATCATCTTCTGGCGCGGAGATATGGGTCTTTTCTTTATTGCCATAACTTTTTCTTTCTATTATCTCTAGTCTTTCTAGTTTGTCTAGATTGTCTAGCCTTTCTATGATTGTGGTGCCACCTTCGGCATATTCACCGTCATGGCCTCAATCATACGTGTGTAGATCTTATTGAGTTCGGCAATCTGCTCAGCCATACGGCGGCTCTGCTCATTAATCTGATCGATGGTACCAATTTGCTGAGAGGCGCCCTTCAACTGCATCTCATAAACCTTACAGATACCTGTCAGCGTGCGATTCAGGTTCTCCATCTCCTCAGAGTCGCGAGTCAGTCGTTCACTCTGATCAGACACCTTCTGCAGGGTCTCGGTGAGTTTCTTCAACTGCTCCACATAGTTATTCGTGGCCTCCTCCATATCGGGATTCAGTTCAGGCAACTCTGGAGCCACGACACCACCAATACCGCCTATGACGCCACCGCCCATGACATTGGTGCCTTCTGACTGGAGGTTTGACGGGTTCTCGCCAGCAGTTTGCACGTTGCCCTCCGGCAGTCCGCCACCACCGCCACCAATAATGATGGTGCCACCGCCACCACCGCCGCCAAGAGCAACATTGCCCTCTCCGTTGACGACGACACCCGACAATTGTTCCTCGCCGACATGGGTAGGCAGATCCATGCCGTCGGCAGTCTTGTCAAACGGCCGGTCGAAGGCTGCAATGAAGAACACCACGACCTCAGTACCCATGCCCAGGAACAGCATGAAGTTGGCACCTGGCAGGTGGGTCAGTTTGAAGAGCGTACCGAGAATCACAATCGATGCACCCCAACTATAGGCATAGTTCATGAACGTCTGCCCAGGAACGCTATCCAGCCACTTCTGCAAGCGGTAGATAATATTCAATTTGCTGTATTTCGTCATTTCGCTTTTTCGATATTACGTTATACGATATTTCGTCATTACGACTTTCCATTCTATTTTCTTACCTTCTTGGCAGAAGCCTTCACGGGCTTCGCCTTGTCGCTGGTGGTATTAGCCAGGCTGCGCACACAACGGAAGCCGATGTACGAGCGCGGCTGGTTTTGATACTCACTTGAACGCCAGGCAGAGCGGATATAACTCTCTGGATCCTTCCACGAGCCACCACGAACACTCTTCTTTTTCAGACGGTAGGGGTCTTCTGCGGCAGCGTTATACTTCAACTGCGGATTGATGTCGTTCATAGCATCCACACCAGCCTCGGTATAGATGGTCGAAGTCCATTCGGCCACATTGCCTGCCATATCATAGAGGCCATTCGAGTTGGAACTGTAGATACCCACTTTCGAGGTAATCAGGTTACCATCCTTGGTGTAGTTGCCGTTATCGGGTTTGAAGTTGGCATAGAAGCAACCCTTGCCGCTGGCCACATCCTCGTTATCCCAAGGAAACTCGTTCTGGTCTTTGCCGCGTGCGGCATACTCCCACTCGGCCTCAGTCGGCAGACGGTAGCGCTGCACGAAACGGGCAGCAGGTCCGAGACCCTTCAGCAAAAACTCAGTACGCCATGCACAGAAGGCGTTGGCTTGCTCCCAAGTGACACCCACCACGGGATAGTCGTTGTAGGCCGAATTGGAGAAGTAACTGCGCATATACGTCTCATTGTCGGCATTGGGAAAGTCGTTCACCCAGCAGGTCGTATCAGGATATATATTAATAATGTACGTATTGAGAAAGTCCCACGGACCTGTCAACTGGCGGTTGATGGTCTGACGCACAATTTTTCCCTCGTCATCGATATAGGCCGTATCTTTTGATATCCATACCTGCTCATTGGGATTGACGGCCACATCGGTATTCAAGTTACGCTCACTGGGGTTCAGTCGGTTACGGCGCAAGGCAGCCTCGGTGTAGTCGTAGATTTCGTAGCGGTAATTCATCTGACTAGCATCAAGCATCTTCTCGCCCGTCACAGGATTGGTCACGTAGACACTCTCTATGGCACGCAACTCGTCCTCATTAGGCTTACGAGGCAGAGACTTTTTCCAGTTCAGGTGCGGCTTCACAGGATCGCCATTCTTGTCTTCCTCAATCTTGTAACTCTCGTCACCACCATAGTTGGGGTCAGCCAGACGCTCACGGATGATGGAATCGCGCACATAGTTGACAAACTGGCGATACTCAGAGTTCGTAATCTCCGTATCATCCATCCAGAAGCCCTCTACCGAGATATCCCTCACGGGTGTCTGCTTGCCCCAAAGGGAGTCAGTATTCTCTATACCCATACGCAGATGGCCTCGTTTGACGAGCACCATACCATAGGGCGCAGGCTCAGAAAAAGCCTTGCCGCTGGCTCCTGTCAACTCACCTCCCGACGAAGTGGCGGTCTTGCCGCCGAAACAACTCGTCAGTAAAAACAAAAAGGCAATAAGGTAAAAAGGTAAAACCACCTTTGCACCCTTTTCTTCTTGTCTGGTCGTATTCACAATTGGTCTCATATCATTATGTCTTATATTTTTTCAACTTTTCACTTCTTTACCTATTCTCAAAGTATTCTCACACTCTGATGCCGGTTACGCCCCTTTTTAAAGAGGTTGATGTCAGTCTGATAGCCCACGAACAGTTCGTGGCTGCCATTGCCCATATTGACGGCTGAGGTGTACATCTCGTAACTGTAGCCCAGCATAATGCCATGAAACGTACCACCCAGATAGACGGTTACCGAGTTAGTGGGACTATAGCCCGCCCCGGCATACATCACCTTTCCGTCATGCGAATAAGTCAGACGGGCTGTCACGTCGGCACGATAGCCAACACCGTCATAACGTCCCATTACAGAGGGCTGTA
>Ga0326512_10002225_pt1 | contig 14359 bp, 2 predicted proteins | sample 1_2617_0518_D_FD_203652 | JGI IMG/M metagenome (GOLD analysis project Ga0326512, IMG submission 203652) | Bovine rumen microbial communities from UC Davis, California, United States - 1_2617_0518 | ecosystem: Host-associated > Mammals > Digestive system > Stomach > Rumen | place: USA: California... | reverse complement strand
GAGGTGGAAGATATTGATATTCCCGAAAAGGTTACGTATGACGGAAAGACTTTCACAGTGACTGCTATCGGCATGTCTGCCTTTTGTAAGACTATGCTCTCGTCTGTAGTCATACCAGGAACTGTTACTAAAATTGACTTCGATGCGTTCTCTGATACCAAACTTACGGAAGTAATCATTCCTGCCAGTGTTGCAAGCATGGGTTCCTCGGTGTTTAACGGCTGTACTGGTCTGACTGACATCTACTGTTACGCGAAGCAGGTACCGAGCGGTGGTAAGGGCCTTGTGGGAGACAGATATGAGGAAGTGACGCTTCATGTACCGGCATCCGCATTGGATGACTATAAGTCGAATACGTATTGGGGCGAAATCGTCAATATCGTTCCTATGGAGGAAGGTCCGGCAGAGGTTAAATACAACTTCGTAGAATACTTCATCGGCACTGACCCTGGCCTTGGCTATGCCAAGTTTGTGAAGGTGGAACCCGACGAGAACGGGGCGGTGGAGTTTAATATCCCGGCAACGGAACTGAACTTCGGACTGAATACCGTGGGCATCCGTCTGGTAAGCTATTATGATGACGGAAAGCCTTACTATTCGCCCACTACGCTACACACCGTCTATCGCTATCATGCAGAGGATGCACAGACCGTTGGCGTGGAGTACTTCCTGAACACCGACCCGGGTATCGGAAAGGCAAAGTGCATCATTGCGTCGAGCGATTCACTGAGTTTCGATATTCCTCGCGAACAGATGAAGGAAGGTATCAATGTGTTGGGGCTGCGTGCCATCAGTTGGAACAGTGAGACGGACTATTGCTATGGTGCTACGCAGTACCGCTATATCTATTGTCCCGCTGCCAACGGCAATCGTGACATAGAGCGGATAGAATACTTCTGGGATGTAGATCCCGGTAAGGGCAACGGCATGGCGATAGATTTCAATATGGTTAACGACTCGGCAGTGGTTGACTGTAACATTGACTACAGCGGACTGTCTGGCACTCATATCCTGAATATCCGTGCTTTGTCACACGGCGTATGGTCAACGCTCTATCAGCAGGCCGTCGTATTGGTGGCTCTGACACCGCTATCGGGTGACCTGAGTCTTGATCCGGCAAACGTGGAAAATGTGGAACAAGGCAGGTTCAGCCTGCTCAGTTCGCTCCTTGGTGCGCTGAGTACCCGTGGATTTACCGTTGGCGTGAATGTCAATGTGGCTGATAACACCTATAACTTCATCGTGTCGGAAGAGAGTCTGCTGTTCATCCAGAAGCTGTACGGACTCCTTGTAGAAAAGAACTTCTACCTGAGCATGAAGGCACCGAAGGAGGCTGTGTTCAACTTCATCATGCCCGAGGAGTTTATCTATATTCACGAGAAAGACATTCCGCAGATTGTGGCTGCCGTGCAGGCGATGTTCAGCCATATCCTGACAGAGAACATCAGCATCCTGATCAACGGACAGGTGTACCAGTACGACGGATTCCAGGTGGAACCCAACGACCTGATGGCCTTGAAGAATATGTACAACCGTCTGGGCGGTGAGAACTGGACCGTGAAGAAGTGGAGCTTCAAGAGCAACGGACGCGACAAGGACGAGCTGCCGGGCGTGACATTCTCGGAGGAGGGACGCGTCAGGGAGATCAACCTGAGCAACAACGGACTCGTAGGCGAGCTCGGTTCATGGGAACTCATCCTGCCGGAACTGCGTGTGCTTAGTCTGGACAGAAACCGACTCACTGGCGACGTGGCTCCGTTTGTGAGCGAACTGACCAAGCTGTCATCACTCGACCTTTGCTACAACCGACTGACTGAGGTGAGCAAGCCGCTGCCAAAGAACATCGGCACGCTGAACCTGCAGAGTCAGTTCCGCATAGAGGATGACGTTTATGGTGTGTATAATCTGCTCGAACCGTTCGACAGTGCCGTCTGGGAGGTGAAGCCTATTCAGGCGTATATCAGCGAGAAGCAGACACTGAGCCTGCCCACCATCCTGACTTATAAACACAAGGAACAGAACTACAGCAACTCTTACGGGCTGTATCTCTATTGGCATGGCATTGCAGAAACGACAAGTGCCTGGCTACAGCGCTATGGTGAGAGCTATGAGTTCAAGTATACCACGAATTACGACTATGCTTACCCGCAAGATGAGCAATGGCTGATAGCACCGTCAAGTGGTGAAGCTGCCCATTCTGCTTATCCCGTCAAGGTACACTACATGGAGGGTGATGCCAACATGAGCGGCTATACCGACGTGCTCGACGTGCAGCATACGCTGAACTATATCCTGAGCACGGTCAAGAAGTTCAACTATTCGGCTGCCAATACCTATATAGACAAGCAGATCAACGTGCAGGATATCGTATGTACGGTGAATATCGTGCTCGACAATGAGTTGAATACGACGGCCTCCGCACGTTCCGCTTCAGCAATGCCTTCGGAAGAGCCGCAGGGATGGCTCTATACGAGGAACGGACAGCTACAGCTGATGGCTGCTGCCGACGTGGCTGCCATCGATATGGAACTGAGCGGGGTGAAGACCTCGCAGGTGAGTCTGCTGTTGAACCACAGCCAGTTCCAGCTCATTGGCCGCAACACTCCAACAGGTTCACGCTATGTCATCTATTCGCCTACGGGTCAGACGATTCCTGCCGGCGAGGCGACGGCACTGCTGAAACTCTCGGCGCAGGCAGAGGTCGTAGCCGCACAGGCTGCCGACATCGCTGCTGAGGAAGTGCGTATGGCGTTGGGTGAGCAACCCACAGGCATCTCACAGTTGATGAGCAGCGCACTGAAAGCCCGCTTCCAGGGTAATAGTCTGGTGGTGACTGCCACTACCGATGTGGAGCATATCGCCCTGCAACTGGTAACGGTGGGCGGCGCTACGGTATACAGTACGGAGCTGCCACTGCTGAGACGCGGTGAGACGGTATTCGAAACGGCTGTAGCCCCAGGCATCTACTTGTTGGAGATGGCAACCAAGAGCGGAAGTCGCAAGATGGTAAAACTCATGAAAAAATAAACCGAGGACGTTATGAAATCACATATATATAATTATATAGTACGCGCTATGCAGGACGGACACCGTCTGTCCCTGCTGGCGCTGCTGGTGCTCTGCGGACTGACCTCGCAGGCACAAACGCAAGACAACGTGCTGTCGATTCCTGAGTTTGAGGGACGTATAGACAAGACGGTCAATGTGCCTATATACCTGAACAATACCACAGAGATCGTGGCAGCACAGTTTGATGTCATACTGCCCTTCGCATTGGAGAAGGACGGTACGGCAACGCTGACCAACCGTGCCAACGGCCATCAGGTGGCGATGAAGGCACAGGACGGAACCCGCCTGAAGGTGGTTATCCTGTCACAACAGAACAACAACCTGCGTGGTAATGCGGGCTTGCTGCTCCGCATCCCGATGTCGCCATACGATGACGGCAACACCAACAAACCCTATCCCGTCCAGTTGAGCAATATCGTGCTCACCGACCGACAGGGCAACGATGTGGCTAAAGAAAAGTCGGCAACGGGGTACTTCAAGGTGAGCCGGGCCAATCTGCCCGACCTGATAGTGCCTTCCGTGAAACCATTGACACCACAGGCTAATCCGGGTGAGATGATTTCGGTAAGCTATGAGGTGAAGAACGACGGCAACGGTTCTACGCAGGCTGGATGGACGGAGAAAATCTATATAGAGTCGGCATTGACAGGTGTGCGTACCTTCCTGGGCGGTCAGGCATACGTTGACACGCTTGGGGCTGGTATGACCGTCAGTCGACAGTACCAGACGTTCCTTCCCACACTGGTTCACGCTGACGGTGAGCAGCACGTGGTTGTCGAGGTGCTGCCCGGCACCAATACGGGTGAACTACTTGTTGACCAAGGCAACAATACCGGACGCTCGGCTGCGACCGTCAATATTGGCAAACGGCTCTTTGTGACGGCCAATAAGCTCAACGTGAGCGAGGGCTATTATTATCGCGGCTGGTACGGTTGGCGTACGGAGGACTATCTCACGCTGACTGTATCGCGTTCGGGCGATTGGAGTACTGAAGAACTGTTCCCACTCACCTGCTCGGTGAACGGTTTGCTGAGGATTGACGGTGGTACATTGCAGACCAAGACACCGCAATGGATACGCATTCCTGCCAATGCCTCCAGCACTACCGTTCGTGTCTATGCCGTTGATGACGAGATAGTGCGTGCCCGTGAGGCCGACCTGTTCATCGATGTGGCCAACGGCTACAATGGTGACACCCTGCACATCACCCGCACCGACAACGATGTCAATCCGCTGACCATCACCACCTCACTGAGTAAGATGACCGAGGGTGGACAAAGTAAGCTCCTGATTACCGCAACACGTGGCGGCGAACTGACCGACGATGTGGAGCTTACGCTAACCTGCTCACAGGCGTTGCGCTTTGAGAATAAGCCCCTCTCTATCTTTATTCCCAAGAAGGAGAGCCAGGGAACACTGGAACTGATACTGACCGACGATGACGTGCCGCAGCCTGATGTGACGGCTACGTTCACCGCCCGAGCTACGGATTATCAAACTGCCTATGCGTCGGTGCAGTTGCTCGACGATGATCGTCCGCAGCTATCCATGACGTTGAGTCCCAGTACCGTTTCGGAAAATGCCGGTGCTCAGGCTACGACGGCTATCATCCGTCGTGACCGTGGTTCCGAGAAAGAGACTGAGATGACCGTTTACCTGACTTCTGCCAATCCACAGCAGGCATTCTTTGCCGATAAGCTGGTGGTATTCAGGAAGGGTGAGGTAGAGAAGGAGGTTGCCGTAGGCGTGACCGACAATGAGAATGTGGACGGACAGCGACAGTACCAGCTCAATGCGGCCCTCTATCTGCCTACCATCAACAGCACGGCCTCAAGTACTGACCGTGCATACGCCAAGGCTCTGCTGACGGTGACCGACGATGAGTCGCCTTATCTCACCGTGACTTCCCGTACCACAGCGATAGGGGAGGGCAGTTCGTTCACGGCTACGGTACGCCGCTATGTGGCATCGACATCGAATGCACAGGTGGTGAACCTCACTGCCGACAAGGCTTCCGACGTGACTATCCCCGCTACTGTAACCATTCCCGCAGGCAGCTATACGGCTACCTTTACGGTCAATGTGAACCGCAACGAACAGGAAGGCGACGAGCGGATGCTCTATATTAACGCCACGGCCAACGGTCTGAACATGGGTAGTCTGGCTATGCGTATCACCGACCGTACCCTGCCCGATGCGACTATCGCTGCGGCAGGCTACCAGAACGAGGCTCTCTATTCGGGCATGGGATTCACCCTGAACCCGCAAATCAGCAATGTGGGAACGGCCTCCCTGCCTAAGGGTACGCAGGTGGAGTTCTTCCTGGCTCCTACCGACCGCCTTTACAGCTATACCCGCACGACACCTTTGTTCTCTACCGAGACAACGGCTCCCATAGGTATAGGTGAGACCAAGACCTTTACGTTCTCGGGTATCATGCCTGCTGTGGTGGGTACCTATTGGCTCTATGCCCGCGTGAATGGCAACGGCGAGGTCAGTGAGTTCAGTACTGCCAACAACGTGAGCAGTAATCCGCAGAAGGTGACTATTGCCGCACCTTTCAGCGTCGCAGATCTCAAGGTGGAACAGGAGTCGTACCTGCCAGGACAGACCGTCAAGGTGACAGGACGCGTGACTACGCGTTTGGAAAACGGCCTGCACGGACAGCAGGTGAGCATCACACTGAGTGGCAACGGCCAATCGGCAACGGCTACCAACTGTACCGTTGACGAGATGACCGGCGAGTTCGAGGCTTATCCGCTTATCAGTGCTTCAGCCAGTGGACTGCTGACGGTGAAGGCTCGGGCCATCGGACAGACGGAGGCTGACCTGACCCGTGAAATTAACGTATGGAATATGCGCCTCACTGCCGATTATACGACGTGGACACTCGACGAGGCTTATCCGAAGACAGGACAGTTCACACTGCGAAATACCTCAGGCAAGACCATCACTGGTCTGAAGATAGACCATGAGTCACTGCCTTTCGGTTGTGAAATGGATGCCCTTCAGTTGGCTACCACCACCTTGGAGCCTGGTCAGCAGACCACCCTCAACTACCGTGTGAACCCCACGAAGAGTATGACCAGCGGACAATATGCCACACTGAACATCGTAGCCGAATGTGCTGAGGGTGTCAAGGTGACGCTCCCCATACGCTACTATTGCCGTGCCACCAACTGTCTCCTGGTGTTTGAACAGAGCACGCAGTACGAGACATTGCTGTTGAACGGAACCCGCAATGTCAGGGTAAAAGTCACTAACCGTGGACTGAAGACCTCGGGTGCCATTGAGGTCATTCCACCTACAGGACTGGATTGGATTACTTGTACCACGACTAATCTGACCGAAATATTGCCAGGCCGGAGTGCGTGGCTGACCTTCGAACTGAAGCACCAGCCGGGTATGCACAGCGGACAGTCGTTCTCGGCTTACCTGAGCCTGAATCCGGAAAACGGTTCTTCTGCCGGTATGAAGATGGTAACCACTATTGTGGGTACTGAATGGTCTACCCTGAAGGTGAACTGCACGGATATCTTTACCAAGGCACGCCGTGAGTACCGCCATGTCAGTGCAGCTCAGGTCAGCATCACCGAAGCCCGCACTGGTAAACAGGTGATGACGGGGCTGACGGATGGCAACGGCTACTGGCAGACGGAAAAGCTGACACAAGGCGACTACTACGTCACTGTCTCGGCCCTGCGTCATAAGAGTGTACGAAAACTGCTCACACTCGGGCCTGGCGACGAACAGCAGATGTCGTTCTTCCTGCCTTATCAGGCTGTGTTGACCGACTTCGTGGCTTGGCAGGATGTCATTGACGGCAGCTATCATCTCAGTTCTACGATAGATATTGACCGTACGGCTCCACAGGCCATCGTCATTCCCACATTGCCTGAGAACGGCTTTGAGTGCGGTACGGACAGTATGCAACTCACATTGCGCAACGAGGGCTCCTTTGAGGCTTCCAATGTGCAGCTGCTGTTCCCCGCCATGAGTGGTGTCCGCTTTACCGTGGGACAGATCGACAATATCGCACCAGGTGGAGAGATTACTGTACCCGTGGTCTATGAAGGTCCGGAACAGGGTCGCCGCCGCTCTATTGCGAAGATCCTGATGAGCTATCAGTTCAAGATTGGTGGCGAGACGCTGGGAGAGGATGACTATTACCAGTCGTTGGTGGGCTGCGCCAGCAGTCTGCGTGAGGATCCTCCCATGGTGGATGATGACGAACCAAGACGTGATGATGACACCGAAGGTCAGACCGACGAGGAAGACTACTATGGTGGCGGCAGTCAGAACGAGGCCAAGTCGGGAGGCGGCTCGTCGAAGTCGGCTCTGCCAACAACGAATTCAAGTATGGAACTGGCGTTCGATGACCTCAGTCATGTCTATGTAGGCCAGTCGTTCTATGCTACCCTCCGCATCAAGAACGGACAACAGGCAGAGATGGGCAACATCCGTTTCTCTCACATGGTGAGCGATGACAGTGATGACTATGAGACCGACTTTGCCACCCGCTTCGACTGCGTTCAGGAAGAGCTGCAGGGATTCCAGGCTACGGGCAGTCAGCTCTCATTGGCCGGACAGGGCGAAGCCTCTATACGCCTGAAGTTGACACCAAGTGAAGAGGCTGCTACTGACAGTTCGCATGTCTATTATATCGGTGGACAGTTGCAATACGTAGACCGTGCAAGGAATATACTGTGCACCGCCGTACTGTCGCAGGTGAAGATGACTGTGAGCCTGAAAGGCAAGGCCGGCATCACCTATCTGCTGCAAGGCGACTATCTGGGTAACGATACGATTGAGGGCATTGCCGTCAGGGCCATACCGGCACAGATGGTGGCACTGGTTAGCAACGAAGGCCGTACACGCATCAGTTCGCTGCGCATCAGCAGTGACGAGCCTGCCGTGAAGACCAATCTTACCAGTGAGCCTGTCACTATCCGTAACCGCTATGCTGCCTTCGACGGTGTGCAGACCAATGCCCACTTGTCGAACATGATGATTGATACGCTCCGTCAGGGACAGACTCTCGTGGGACAGTGGATAGTGGAAGCCGCACAGGATAGTCGTCTGACTGATATCGACAGTCTGAAGAATTCCGTGGAGATTCTCTCTGGCAACGAGGTTGAACTCACCGTGAATGGCGTACACCGCCTGTATCGCGGCGTGAGCAGAAGACCTTTGGTGCCGTTGGCCGATGATGAGGCAACCAGTGAGGATGAGATGACCGATGCATTGGCAAAGACCGACGTGTTCCTGCTCGATGATTTGGATGATCCCGACCATCTGCCTGACGGTGTGATGACCAGCGACGGAATGGAAGACTCGCTCCAGATTGTGAGCACTTCGGCAGTCATCACCGGACAGAGCGGACACTATACGCTGACTATCCAGGCAGAGAAAGCCGGTTGGGTATATGCCAGACTGAGCGATCCTACATACGGCTTGATGACGCTGAAACGGGTAGACCGTGGAGAGGATGTGCTGAGTCCGGCTAATGCATGGCTGACAGACCACAGCGTGACGGCCGACTATTCCTCGATAGCCGAGAACCGCTTCCATCTGGCCGACAGTGTACCTGCCGGACAGACCACCTATACACTGACCTTCGAACCGATTCCAGGCGACACTGTTCGTGCCATGAAACTACGACTCTATACGGCCAGTGGCAAGGAGGTGATGCAGGGCGGCGAGACCAAAGAGGCCGTTTCCCGTGTGACGCTCGACCTTACTGGAAAGGTTCGCAAACTGGCTACAAACAACATCACGTTTATCAGTGGCGATGAGTCGCAGGATTACACGAAGATAAAAGTCCTGGAAGAGGGTGCCAACAGCTTCTACACCATTGACCTCACAGCATTTGAGAAGAGACCAGGACACCACCAGCTCATTGTCAATGTGGCCAATCTGAAGGAACCACTGCCCAGCAGGCGCAATGCAACGGGAATGATTGCCATAGAGTGGACAGAGCAACTTACTGTTCAGGCTCATCTCAATATCGAAGTGCAGTCGGGCGATGAGACAGGAACCGTAGATAAGCCTTCTGGCGACTACGACTATGGTGAACTGAGGATTGTCGCTACGCCGAAGGATGGCTACGAGTTCGACCATTGGGAAGAGGAAGGCCGCTTTATTGAGTCGGGCGACACGTTGGTGTACAACGTAGCTGGTGCCTCGACACTGCAGGCATTCTTCATGCCTCGCCTCTACGAGATCAACTTCCTCTGCGACGAGACGAAGGGTACCGTCAGCGGCATTTCCAGGTGCTTCCGCCTATGGCAGCAGACCGTCAGCAGTACGGCGATTCCCAACGACGGCTATGTGTTCAGCCACTGGACCAACGGTACCGACTCTGTGACTACGCAGACCATCAATGTCGTGGTGACAGGCGACTGTACCTATACTGCCGTGTTCATTGACAAGAAGACTGCTGGCATCGTAGAGACAGGCTTTACTTCTTGCGGCACGAGTATCTACGGCATGGACGGTCGTTTGCTGCGACGCAACGTAGGTAATGTCCGTGAGGTTCTGCGTTCACTGCCCGAAGGCCTCTACATCGTAGGCGGCAGGAAAGTGTTGAATGTGAAGAACGGCAATAGATAACAATCCGATATGATGCTCTAATGAGGACGTGCTTGGAATGAAGTGCGTCCTCATTTTCCGTATTGTGGTATCTGTTTTTTTGTCTATTTTATGGAAAAAATGGAAAATACTTTACTCTTTTTTTGGTAGTTTAGAAAACTATTCATATATTTGCAGCGAATTGTCAATTCTTGTGAAAGAATCATGTCCGAGCGCGGGCAAGCATGAATCATCATTATTTTGGAAATAACGTTATTAAACTTAAAACTATTTTAGTATGAAAGTATTTACGAAGTATCTTTTAACCTTGCTGTTGCTAAGCATGGCAAGCGTTATGAATGCTGCTGAGGAACTGTCCCCAGGCATTATCGTCAATGCTGATTTCGCATCGCTTGACGGATGGAATGCAGTGGTGTCGGAGTCCTTCCGTGACTATGGTAATGGCCTTATCGGCACTTATCAGGTCAGGACTGATTTCCCCGCAGCTACTGTTGATGATACGCACTTGGACGCAGAGTATTGCTTGGGTCTTGAGTGTCGTTGGGGAGGCACTTTTGCTTCTGTGACACAGGATATAGAACTGCCTGCAGGCAGCTATGCCCTGACTTATGATGTGGAGAACACCAACGGTTCAACACGCAGTGCTGCCTACGATAACCTGTTCAAGGTGATGGTGGGTGAAGTGGCGTATGTTGACCAAAGCACAGAGTGGATGAATGGCCGTAGCAGTTGGACTAACCACGCCATTAAGTTCACTGTGCCTGAGGCTGCTACTGTTACTATCAGCCTGGGCTTTGGAACAGGTGATAATAATTTTAGCGCTTCTAACACACCGGCTCTTTACGTGAGCCATCTGGCATTGAGCACGATAGATCCGGATGAGATTGAACCTGTGGAGCCTGTCGTTGAGCCTGAACCCGTAGAGCCACTGTTTGCCGACGGTACCTATTATTTATATAATGTAAATACCGGCCTCTATCTGGCAGCAGGTGCAACCTGGGGTACCCATGCCGTGGTTAACGGAACGGGTCTGGACTATGTCCTGGTGTTTAATGATGGAAAGTACACTATTGACTCTCAGGTGTCTAACGGTGGTAACAGCCATTTCCTGAATGGAGAGTGGAACGACGGTGCTGCATTTGGCTGGACCTTCAATCAGGTGGGCGATGGCATCTATACCATCAGCGACGGAACGAATTACCTCGCTGCTGCTGAAGATGGAAATGTGACGTTTGTTGCCGATGCTTCCGAAGCTGCTGAGTGGAAGATCATTCCTTCGGATGAAATTCTGGCTGCCAAGATAGCTGCTCTTGCAAATGCAAGTGCCGACAATGGCGTTGACGCTACCTTCCTGATCAAGGGTGCCAACTTCAACCGCAACGACCTGCGTAACGGTAACTGGACTGTGAGCAGAATCGGTGGCAATGTCACTGTAGGAGGACCTGGTGGAAACTTAGCCAACTACGGTTGCGAGTTCTGGAACAACACGTTTGAAATCTATCAGGGAATAGCCAATGCACCTGAGGGTGTCTATGAGTTCAGCATTGCCGGTTATGGTACGAACGGCACGACGAAGATTTTCCTGAACGACACCGAGGTGGAGTTTGCTAACACGACGACTGCTGCGAACTTCCAGTCGGCTCTTGAGGCTATTGCAGCCGGCGAGTACACGGGAAATACCACGGGAAAGGTGAATGTGAAAGACGGTTGGATGACCATCGGTGTCAGACGCTCTGAGCAGGTGGGTGCCGACTGGACTGTACTTGACAATGCCCGTCTGACCTATTACGGACTGGCAACTATTGATTCCTACAGGATAGCCTACGAAGAAGCTATGGCTGCTGCCAAGGCTGCACTTGAGAATGAAGACTACCTGGCAGTGACCGGTGAGGAGAGGCAGATATTTGCAAGCACCATTGAAGCCTATTCCAATGTGGGCGACCAGCCGGAGTCATACGAAATAGCAACATCCGAGTTGATTATTGCCACAAATAACTTCAAGGCTGCCAAGGCTGCCTACGATGCTTTGGATGATGCCAAGGTGCAGGCAGCACTGTGTAGTTATGAGTATGCCTCTGCCGAGAAGAAGGCTGCACTGGAGGAATATGCCCAATTAGTGGCCAACACATCAGAGGAAGCCCTCGCTATAGCTGCTGAACTGACGCGTCTTTGCCGTCAGGCCGTAGAGTCCCATGCACTGCTCGAAGGTGTTGAGGGTGCTGTGAATATGACCAACAGTATCTTCAACCCCAACGCAACCGACGGTCTGAGCGGCTGGATGGTTGATACCGGTGAACTGGGTCAGGGAAGCCTGACCGTATTGAGCAACGAGTCGCTGACCGATGCTGAAGGCAATGCTTATTATTCTTACTTCGACGGCGGCGGCTGGGGCTATAATGCTTGGGACGTTAGTCTGAAGCAGGATGTCGCCCTGACAGCCGGCAGGTATATGCTCACTGTCTCAGGCCGCGCTTCTGCAGAGGTGGCTCTCATGCTGCTCGTTGGCGATTCAAGCACCGGCATTCCTGCCATTGGTGCACAGGGAGGCTTGTTCGGCCGTGGTTGGAACGATGCTTCTGTGGAGTTTGAATTGGAAAGCGACACTGTAGTGACCATCGGCGTGCAGGGTATAGCAGACGGAATCCACAACTGGATGTCGTTCACTCGCTTCCGACTGATGAAGTTCTCAAGTGAGCAGAACAACGATCCTGTTGACATGACTTCTTACATACTGAATGCCGGCTTCGATGAAGACTTGACCTGGCAGACCGACGGATCTAAGAAGGCTACTATTGGTACTCAACAGTTGAGCGACCGCAGTAACGCAGCCTGGGCGGCAGACAATACAGTGTATGCTACTGTCAATCCTGAAACTTCTAAGCAGCGTTCTGACGGCCGTACACTTGAGGCCACTAACGGATTCATTGGAAGAATTAATGGTTGGGCGATTGAGACCAATCAGGAATTCCCCAAATGTGAGTGGGTTTACTTCGGATCGCTTCCCTACGCTTTGGAGGGAGAGGCAATTCCCGTTGCCGATGATGGAAGCACTTACATCACGGTGCCTGCCAAGCCGGAGGCCGCCGATGGCGATGACAACGTAGGCTTTGTCTATATGCGTGCCGGATGGGGTGGCAAGGCTATCTACAAGCAGACAGTGGAACTGCCTTGCGCACAGTACCGCCTGGAGTACTGGTCTATTAACCTGAATCCAAGTGGAACAAGTGGCAAGAACCTGTCGAAGATTACCTGCCGTAACGATGTATGGCTTGACGAGACTGGCTTCTCTTCTACCGAATGGACCAAGCACGTGATTGAGTTCACACCTACCGCAGAGTTCACTATGGAGTTCGGCTTTGAGTCAGAAGGCGGTTCTGCCAGAAACCCATTCCTCTGCATCGATGGCATCAAGCTCTATAAGATTGGCGAGGCTGACCAGGAAGTTCTGCAGCGTCAGGATCTGGAGGATATCATTGCACAGTTGGAGAATCAGATAGGTATCGTGGGTGAAGCTGGTCTGGCAGGTGTCGTGAGCGAGCTCGAAGGGGCTGCTGGCGTGGCTCTGGAAGCATACGATAACTATGACTTGACAGCCGAGAAGATGGAGCAGATCCTCAAGAGTTGTCGTACCACGCTGGAACAGTCGTCTATGGCAATGGCTCAGGTCTATAGCATCACATCTATGATCGAAAAGATGGAGCGTGTGAACAGTACCACACAGTATCCTGGAAAGCCGGAGTTCGAACAGTCTATCTCTCAGATGAGTGAACTTCTCCGCTCAGGTACTTCAGAAGAGATCCTGACTCTCTATAAGTATGGTAAGGATGCTCTGTTGGCATACTATCAGTCACAGGAGGCTACTGCCGACTCACCTGCCGACTACACCTATCTGATCACTCATCCTTGGTTCATTGACGAGGCGGTTGAGCCTTATGCAGACGGCAATGGCGGATATGCCTTCCCCAATGGCGATTCTTACATTGAAGGCGGCAGCAATGACGTTAACACCGACCTGACAATGGAAGGATGGGTATGGTGGCGTGGCGGTAGCATGAGTGGATGGGATCTGCGTACCAACTGGGTGCAGGGCCGCAGCTGCTTCAACGCTTGGTATCGCTCTGCCGATTACTCATGGGCAGCTATCGTTCAGGATCTGACGAATGTGCCTGAAGGTTATTACACCCTCTCTGCCGAGATGTTGACACAGGAAGGTTGTGTGACCGACCAGCATATCTTTGCTACCAACACATCGTATAATGTCGACAGGAATGCTGAGAGCTACGACTCTCCAAGTCTCACCTTCGGTGGCTGGAGTGATGAAGGTAATCCTGTATGGACTACACTGACCACACCGGTGTTCTATGTAGGTCCTGACGGTCTGCTGACCATCGGCGCACGCGGAAATCATCCTGCAGCAACAGACAGCTTGTATAACTATACCAGCGAAGGCTGGTTCCTGGCTACGAACTTCCGTTTGAACTACTACGGTATGACAGAACCCCAAGTTCCTGTTGTCAATGAAGACAATATCCTGTACATCGCTGACGGTCTCCGCTTCTCGAAGAACAAGACGAACCAGCTGCCTGTCAGCCTGAAGAACGAGGATCAGATTGTGGGCTTCCAGCTCGACGTGGTGCTGCCTGAGGGTATGACACTGGCATTTGATGATGAAGGTGAAGAGAATATCACCACAACCAAT
>Ga0326512_10002224_pt1 | contig 14362 bp, 3 predicted proteins | sample 1_2617_0518_D_FD_203652 | JGI IMG/M metagenome (GOLD analysis project Ga0326512, IMG submission 203652) | Bovine rumen microbial communities from UC Davis, California, United States - 1_2617_0518 | ecosystem: Host-associated > Mammals > Digestive system > Stomach > Rumen | place: USA: California... | reverse complement strand
CATCATAATAGTCTATTAGTATTCCATCAGTACTTAGTTTCTTTCTCCGTATCTGAACTCTGATACCCCCAGATGAATCATGTCCTACCGTAAGCACCCCGTCGTTCTCTATACTCAGGGTATACTGATCACCACCTGTAGATATGACCGCGCTATCAGATAATCCGTACATCTGGAAGACTGTATTTGAAGTACTGTTGTATGTGCCGTAGACATGCCACCATCCATCGCCTTCATACTCATAGGTAACTCCATATGTAGTGGCCTTATGATTTCGGATGTCAAGTTCTCTCAACAGGTTTCTGCCACCGACCTCAATGGAATCGACAGCAGCTTGAATATTAGCCTGCGTTTCTTCTTTGGCATAAACCCAGTCTGTACTATACCTTCCCTTTTCAAGTTTAACCGTACCTTTTTTCAGCTCGATCCATTTACCAACATCATCAGTTGGATCGTAGAAGATTAGCAGCTTTGTGCACGTTCGGATATTGGCATCAGTTGTCGGTAGCTGGAATGAGAACTTATGCCATTCTGTCGCGCTCAGACCATCTATGACACGATCCGGAGCCCAATTGCTACTGACGACGTTTGCTCCACTTTCCTGTACCCAGTACATACTTCCAGCGTGGGTTAATGTTCCTTTTGCCTCAAAAGAAAGCGTGATGTTTTCCCCGCTGTTAACCGAGCCGTTTATTGCAAGCGGAAATCCGATTCCCTCTCGACTTTTGCTCGTATAGTCAAACCTCACTCCATCTTCTGTTTTTGTTGGGTAATTGTCTCCCCATCCACATATACCAGATTTATCAGAGACATCGTTGCTACTTGCAATGGGCATTTCACCAGTCCACAGCAATAAGTTTCCGGTTTTCAGCTTTTCAATGCTAACCTGAACATCTTCTGGTGCAGGCGACCAACCAGTATCGCGGTTCCCTTTTTCAAGCTTGAGACGGATTCGCCCATCGACAGCAATGCCTTTCATTGTCGAATTGAACCAAATTCCAGCTCGCGTGGTTCTTGTACAAGTGTAAGTTACAGTTCGCGGATAACTAGATGAAGCGTCATCATCCAACCAGTTTTTAACAATACTTGTAGATCCTTCTTCGAAATGAGAAATCCACGTCATATTTTTATCATGATCGTTAAATGGCAGACCCTCATATTCGAATGAGAACGTGTAAGTGCCGTCTTCAGTAATATTTAACGAGTCATTTGTCTTGCCGTAAAGAGTGAAATTTGTGCTGGAGCCGCCAGTATAGTTTCCATAAATATGCCAGCAACCGCTGCCCTCATATTCGAAATTTAAACCGAGATAAGGATACTGGGGCATATATGTCGGATTAGATACGTCCTCGCAAAGCAGATTTCGTCCACCAACTTGGATGTTGTCTATGTTTGCCCGAACATCTTCAGGAGCCTGAGTCCAATCAGTCGGTTTAGTGCCGACTTCGACTTTAATCTTATTGTCCTCATAACCAAACGTCCTATATGTTACCCTCATATATGCGGCATCATCTGGAGCGGTGGTTGTATGAGATAGATATGTGTCACCGGCAACACCTTGTTTTGAGCGTCTGCCTGATACAGCGGTGTCCATATCCTTGTCTGAGTAGAACGCACAGAAGAACATTGGGATATTTGTCGTGCCACTATTACTGGGAAACCATCCCTGTATAATACACTGCTTCCCCCCTGTTATCGGAAAGAAATCACTCGTGACAGGCCAACTTGGTTCTGATGGACTCACTATTGTACTTGCGTTGGAATGTATATATCCACCCACCGCATCGGCATTGATAAAGAGATTACGTCCACCTATCTCCAAATTGTCAATATCGCTTTGAGCCTTCGCCGCAGCGTTTCCTGCATTTGCCGCCGCAGTCCCAGCCGCGTCAGCCTTAGAATTGATCTGTTCAGTAAGTTCACTGTACTTTTTTGGCGGCGTGAATAACTGGAAGTTCGTTATTGCACCCTCAGATGAAGGCTCAACATACATCGCCAGAATAATATCAGTAGCCTCATTCCATGTCCATGCAGCTCTGGCAGATGGAGCAGTGCTAACCGCACTATATGTGTTTGCAAACCATCCTTTCGAACTCTCGATCCAACACACATCGTGGAACTGTCCGGTGTCGGCAGTCGCTGACGTAAGCCTGTACACACTGTAAATAACAGTATTGTATGGCATGGTCTGATCTGGATTGATACCATATCCTTTCGGAATCGTCACCTGTCTGCCATTCCATTGTACCCATCCGTTAATATCTGCGGCTTTATTACTATCGTCAAAGCCATGATAGTACACTTCGCCGTTACTACTATGACTGAATCCATCTGCATTAACTTTTGCACCCAACCCCGTTGCCGAAACTCCAGGAGGGCCATCGGGCGTAACCGTATACGTGAACACCTTATTAAATGTCTTGCCGTCAGCCGTAACAGGAATCGTAAGCGTGCCGTTCTTGGTTGTCAGCGTATCATCAACAGTCACGGTAAACGAAGCTGTCTTGGACGAGCCGCTTGTCGGTGATTTGGTATATGACATTCCTGTCGGACAAGTGATCGTGCCAATCGATGCCGCAATCTGGGTGGCACCCTTATATACGATAACGCCGCAAGTCGCGCTCTTTGGTTCAACCGGCTTGCCGTTGTAATCGGCAGAGAAGGTGTGGTTCTCATTCGTGAGGATGATCGTGTAGGCATCATCACCCTTTTCGCCGTCCTCTACGAGTTTGACAACATCAGACCAACCGGACACTTTTGCTGTAGCAGTTTGACTGATTGCCGCCGCGCTTGTGACATAGCACGGATTGTTGCCAGATGGTATGGTTGTACTCCATCCGCTTGGTATACCTGTAGCTGTTCCATTTGAAAACGTATATGTTACTTCCGCCGTAGGTTTGGCAGGAGCGGACGCCGCTCTCTGATACAAATATATCGTTGCCTGATTATAGCCAGGTGTACCGTTGCCGCCGTTTTGGGCAAGCTTAATTGGTGATGTCCACTCACTATCAGCAATCGTGTCTGAAGTGCCATTGGAACTCGCAGTAGCCATCGTTATCCAAATAGGATTCGTGTTATCTGCAATCTCTGCAATAGACTTCTTCCATGAACCTAATGTTCCGCTCATGACCTTAGTGGAAAATGTATATGTTATTCCAGATGGCATTGTGGTCGGCGCAGATGCCGCTCTCTGATACAGATACAGTGTTGCCTGATTCAGTCCTGCGGTTCCGGTTGAACCTTTCGCACCGGCGATACAGGTCTGGTTCTTGTACTCGACAACGCCGTTGCCGTATGTGACTTTCTGACGGCTCCACATGTACTTGTTATTTTCCCATGCAGGAGCCTCGGTTACCCATGAGCCGCCTGAGAGGGCAGAAGCTGACGTGGACAGATAGTACTCGACATCGAGAGACGAGATGGCGTCTTCAGGCGCAGGCGTCCAAGCAGTTGGTTTGTTACCACGTTCAAGCTTTATGCCGCATACATAGAACTTTTTGTTATTAACGCCATTCTCCAGTCTCCAACCAAGCCTCACATCATCAGCAACGATCTCCAATGTGGCCCAATATCTGTGCCATTCTGTGCCGTCTGTAGTTGTATCTACCCAATAGTAACTGCCTTCATTAACAAAATTACCACCAAGTATTTTCAACCCAGTTTCCACATTACCAATCGCAACATTACGTTGAATACTCTGGATTCTTCCACCAGATTCTACTTTACCGTAAAATGAAATGGTATATATATCACCTTTGACTGGGGTTATAGACTGATACATACCACCCCATGAACTGGTTTTGGACATTACTGTAAAGTCATTATACTTATCGGCCTCTTCAGTCCAAAGATTTTTATTAACCCATAAAGTAGTTGAAAAGTCTTTTGTGCCTTTATATAGGTTTCTACCACCAATCTCAATATCATTCACCGCATCCGAAATTGCCGTCACATAGTCAGACAGCAGATCCCACTGAGACGTAGAACCGTTCCACCTATAGGTCTTCTTAGACGTAGAATCCACAAGGTAATCGCCGTCCTCAAGAGGATATGTTGGCTTAACAATAGTAGCTGTGGTTCCGTAATAGATAGATGTCTTGCCATCAATACGGTCGAAGAGTGATTCCGTCTGACCGTCATAGCGTTTCCAAGTACCATTGCTTTCAACAAACTCATATGTGCACGCAGGCTTGATCTTAATTGAGCCGACAGTCAGTTCGGTCAGGCCGGTATAATACCACAAGTCGCCGTTATGACCTTTACGTCCTGCGGCAGTAGCAGGCCAGGCTTTGCCGTCAGGATTTGTATCTCTGCACCAAGTTTCGACTTTGCCGTCAAGCTGAGTGGAGAGTTCTTCAATAGATGTCAGCGCGGTCTCGATTTTTGTGGATACATCTTCAGGAGCCGGTGTCCAGTCACTTGGGTGATTCCCTTTCTCCATTTTGACATTTGCTATGTATATGTCAGTAGATTCTGTTGGCTTAGTAATTCTACAAGCTATTAGATTATATTTAATATTTGTGGATATTGTGTCTTTTGTATGACGAACCACCCATCTCTTTGTCCAATTCTCCGTTGCAACGAATTGTGTCGCGCCGTCTGACGCGGCAGAAGTTACGCCATCATCTCTTGTGTTTTTACTAATAGGGGCATCACCATAAAGATATGTAAGAACACTTCCCGTCCCTTTAATATAAAAAGAAAATGTGTAGTCCGTATCAGGCTCTAAATCATAACCGACACTCTTAGAAAGATAATCTACATAACTACCAGAATGTGTTGGCTCCATAGTGGCATGAAGAATTTTTGTTTTTAAATATTCTTCATCCAATACTTCACATGTATAGGTATCTGTTGAAGCTTTTCTAGCACATATGTCAATACTTCCATCACTGGACGCACCTGAGTAGTCATACGTTTTTCCTATCAGATTTCTTCCACCAATCTGAAGATGATCTATATCATATCTCACGTCTGTGGCAAGATTATACGCACCATGGGATACAGGCTGAAACTTGCCGTCAATATATCCATACAGTGTCGGATTCGTACTGGATGAGAACAGGAAGTAGTTCTTGCCGTTAGACTGTGTTCCAAGCTTGCCAATAGGAATATATAATTTGCCGTCAGCCTGAGCGGGTATGGTAGTTGTGAATACGTTAGTGTCTATGGTAAATGTAGATCCTGACAACGTACCAATCAGATATACAACCGAATTGGCTGTCCCATTAGGACTGCTGGCATAGTTTGTTGCAAGATTCCTATCATACGTCTGCCAGTAAACATTTGCATAGTTCGTGCCATTAGCCGCAATATCGGCTGTAGTCCAGAGAATTGGATATGCTATATCAAATGTCACGCCGCCAGCCGCCTTCACAAATCCGGCAGAAGTACCAACAATAATACTTTCTTTCGGTATTGCTCCTACGGCCTTTACATTATTGTAATACTGAATATAACGGGCGTTATCATTCGTGTTCGTGTTATACTGTGCGTCTGCCCACCAACCTCTTGCAATGCTGCCGACATTGGTTCGGTATGTCATACGGATGACATTATTGGCACCATAATGAGATGTCAGTCTGGACGTGCCACCATAATAACATGGTATCCAGTCGGTGACCGTTCCATCAGCAAGTGTCAGCTTTAGCCAGTCATTCGTATATTTATTTGTAACTGTTTCTGTTGGATTCAGTTCGCTTGCCGTAATTCCTTTATCTTGTGCTGTTTCTTCTTTGTAATTATATGGCAACCAATATGAGATCTGAGTGCCATTAGTCAACACGGTAATCGTAGAAGACTTACCTGTCCAGAATCGTGTTGCGGCGGTCTGTGTACCAATAATTGTTTCAATATGGATTTGCAGATCCTCTGGAGCAGGAGACCAGTCATTCAACCTATTGCTCCGCTCAACCATGATATGCGCATCAGGATCTCCAAGAGTCCTATAAGACACACGCATATATTTTGCGCCAGTCGGTGCAATCACGTTGTGATATTCCAGATATGTTCCACCATCATCGCCGTATTTCGCAGTCCTCCATCCAATTGCAGTAGACATATCGGCGTCAGAGTAAAACACGTAACCAATCCACGGCTGATTTGAACCGGTGTTGTTAGGCGTCCACGCCTGAATAGAGTAAGGCGATCCTGCGGTTACTTCAAAGAAATCACTTGTTACTTCTTTATACGCAGCAGCCTGTGGTGATATCGTAGTTGTATTACCATTCAGATAACCCGTCACTTGTTTGTTCACAATGTACAGGTTTCTGCCGCCAACAACAAGATTATCAATACTCGTCTGTGCCGTATTCGCCGCCGAAATCGCGGTATTAATATCATTCGCAAGAACAGCAGTAGTATAAGTCGGATCCCCCTCTTGCCACGTGATCTTGCTCCGCGTCCAGTAATATCTGCCAGAGACATATGTCTGCGGTGTATCTGCCCACGAGCCGCCGCTCTGAGCCGTATTACTTGTGGAGAGATAATATTGCTCCTGCACTTTTGTAATTGCGTTGACTTTAGTTTCTGAAACAATCGGCACCGTCTGCTGATCGAGCAGAGTAGTGGTGCCGCCTGATGCATATAGCGAACACCTGACAGCAATTATTCCTGACGGGATCGTGAAAGACTTCGTAGCCTCATCTTTAGTAGATGAACTGGAAGTATTCGTCCACGTTGTCCCATTCGTGGTTGTCTCAATCTTAAACCGACCGGAATAATTCTGCATCGCGGCGGTTCCGGTCTGAGACTTTGCTGTCAGCGTGATCGCAGTTGGGTTATATATGCCGTCAACCGCTTTAACAACTGCCGCGTGGGAGACGATCAGGCTATATGACGTTGCGTTCTTGCCGCCGACCGCATAAGTGTGACCAAGGCATTTGCCGTGGAGATCTCCAGAAGTATTGTCGCAGACATATGTCAGTGTATGTGAGCTGCCGGTGTCAGTTGATGTTCCTGTGACATAGAAGATATCACCGATTCGCGCACCATTGCGGATTGAGGATGTTGATCCCCATGTCTCCAGATGCCCAACCGTCCCGTATTCATTCCACTGCGCATCCGTAAAATTATTCCGCTCAACAACCGCCACAACACCAAAGCCGGGATCACCGTCTTTACCGACATCACCCTTGTCAATCAGGCCGATTGTGCGTGCAGTGACATTCTTGCCGCTAATCGCGGTGACGATGGCAACGATGAAGGCATCGCCGTTTTTGGAGGAGTTCTTAATCTGGATCTGGACGGTGTCGCCGACTTTGAGGCCGGTTGTCGCCTCGTTGACTGTCCACGTGCCTGAGTATCCTGCCGTGCCGTATTGGTTTACAAGATCCTGAGTGTAGGAGTAGCCTGTCGTAAACACCTTGAAGTTCGACCCGTCCTGACCCTTGTCGCCGTAGATACCGACAACATATGGCTCTGTGGATGTGACGTTCTCGTAGCGCGATACTGAGACGGTGTCACCCTCTGACCAGATGTGGTTCTCGCCGGTGAGGGCGGTTATCTGTTGGGGGGTGAGGGTGTAAGTTTGAGGGGTGGCAAGTTCGTAGGCAAGATATACGCCGCTCAATTTTGCTTTTAATTCTTCTAATGTTGTACAGGAATCATCTCGTACCCAAACATAGGTAGTGGTTGATTGATAGGCGAATTGACCATTTTCAATTCCCGCTGCGATATATGCTGTTGTACTATTACCCCAGAAGGAATAACTGTCACAGATACCTATAATACCCGAAGAATCATTCCCAAATTTTCTACCAGAGATAATCGTTCTGCCTGCAAAACCAGTAGTAAGAGCTGGAGATGCCGCTATCCATGACTGTTCACCAAGATCTTTTCTTGCCCATGTAACCGTCAACTCACCAGTACTCACATTCAAACTGCCGCCATAAGCAACAATATCATTGCCGTTATTGTCTTTAAGTTGTATCAAATGTTTGATGTACATAAATTAACCTCGCTTCTTGCTATAAGCTTTCGGCATTTCTTAAATCTTACATATGGATATACACGCTCCTTCCGAAAGTTGTAGCTGTTACAATATTTCAGTATTCCTTTATATGAAATAACTCCCCGTGCGAGTCGGAGAGTCAGATGCTTATAAGCGCGGCGAAACTTCCGCGCCATTCTATACATTAGTGGTTTCAATAAGAGGGTGTAGTGGTGGTTAAATTTAAAGCTGAGAAAATTAATGCCGCGATCCTCGATCTTGTGAATCTGGCATTCGTGTTTAAGGCTCATATGGGATTTGGCTAAGTAATGATCAATATATGTCAGCGCCTTTCTGATGTGGCGCTTGTTGTTTCCAGCCAGTGCGACGTCGTCCATGTAGCGCACAAATTTCACATCTGGAAATCTGCGGCGCAATTCATAGTCTAACTCCATCAGCGCGACATTTGCAAACCAGTGGCTGACCGGATACCCTATGGCAAGGCCAACGCCGTCAGAACTCATGGCACGCATCATCTTCGCCGCAAAGCCGACAAACTGCCTGTCTTTGAATATCATGTATAGGCCGCGAATTACAAGACGATGTTCGCATGTATCATAAAACGATTTAATATCTATGACAGATGCATACTTAACTGGCTTTCTGGTATTCAGCCACTTCTGCAATGCCCTGACCGCACGGTCTTGCCCCGCACCAGGGATCGAGCCGCAGTTGTAATAATAATTTCGCCGCTCGATATATGGAGCCGCGATGTTAAGCCACGCCTGCATCGCCGCCTGGTCTTCAAAGCATGGAATTTTCAGCCTGCGCTTCTTGCCTTTATATGAATCTGTTATGATGGCCTCGCGGTATTCGTGAAATTCAAACGTGCCGTCTTTCAGTTTGCGGCTTAGTGCTTTGCCATATGTCTCTGGATTTTGCTTTATATGTTCGGCGGTTCGATTTCGCCGCCGCTTATTCTTGATCATTACTTTCTCTGCATAGATGCAGTTTCTTTCTTCGTATACTTTGTCCCATAAGAAACCGATTCGTCTCGGCATGACAACCACCTTCTCTCTTGCCTATGTGGACGGTCGAGAATTAACCTACTAGACCACATCCCTCATCTGTATGTTGCCACACAGACGGCTATTATTTTTACCCAAACAGGTAAGGCTCGTAGACGCAGATAATGATTATAGAGAGAGTGTCGACCCGCGTAGTCCCAGTTCGAGTACCCGGAAGGAACACTCCAGCACCAATAGAACAGACCGCCGCTCGCCCCGTTGTTCGCGTTGCCACCGACGATCAGAAGCCTTTTGCCTCTACAAGCCTAAATTGTTTACAGTTACATTAAAGGGGGATGCTCCCCCTTAAACCCCCTGAGGGGTTTTGAGACGAGGTCGACCCGCGTAGTACCAGTACGAGTACCCGGAAGTAACACCCCAGTACCAATAGAACAGACCGGCGTTCGTCCCGTTGATCGCGATGCCACCGACGAGCAGAATATACGTGTTACCCGTACCCGTTGCATTGGTCGCAAAATAATCACCGACCGGAGTAGCCGATGAGCCGCCATTAGCCGTGCACAATGTTGGCGCAGAAAGGCCAAACGATTTCTTCGGATATCCTAACTTTTTAATATATCCATTTGCGGTCGCCAATCTGATGCCGCTGTCTCTGTGCACGTTCATGTTCAGGACGTTATAATCGTCTGCTTCCTCGTCAGAATTCGCGAACCATACATGGTGATATGGATGACCTTGCCTATATGCACCAAGCACATAATAAAACATATTGCCCCATAGCACCTCGCCGCGATAGTATGCATCACATCTGCCATTCGTGCCGATGTATCCAGACTTGGATCCGATCTCTTCGTCAGCTACGTTGATAATGCCGTGAATACTCCAGTAGTTGCTCGTTGTGACAGTGACTGAACGGTCAAGTGTGACATCGAGAATTGTTGAGTCACTTGCATTGGTCGCAGTGGATACCACATAATACTTGCCGACTTGTATGCCGCCATTCGAAGTGCCAATATCCATAATCGCATTGGGGATAACAAGTGCCGCATTCGCTTTAAGCACATGTACAACATTACTATTAGACGATGCTGATGTAAACTGATCGGAACTCTGCCGATATATACTACACGCGCCGTTTCCGACCGCGTTCTGAGAATGCATATCCGCATACTCCACAATATACATCAGGGTAGCGCCATCAAGCGTGAAGACACTGTCGAGCATGCCGCCGAAATTATTGGCGTAAGTATGGATATTCGCCAATGTCACATTCGTGCATGGCATTCCCACCTTCGGGAGAAGGATTGTCTTAGATGCGCCGTCTATAGTTCTGGTTTCGGCGACTCCGCGCCATCGCCCATTGATCAGCGGTTTATAATGAATATATCCTATACATGGTTTGTCGCAGATATCAAAGTGACGTTTGCCATCCTCGTCGTCCCATGACAGTCCCCAGAATTCGGGAGTATATTTCCAGACGCCGTTTTCGTGGGTATACGAAAACGCGGCATCACCCTCCCACGCGACAACGCAGTCGGTGATGTCATCACCGTCCTGAAGCTGACGGTAGGCGTTGATGTCTATGTTACACAGCTTCACATCAGACCACGGGTAGATGTCATCAAACGGATTGTTGTAGTTTGCGTTGACACTACCAGAATGCTTGAAGTTGGTAGTTGTTGTGGTAATGTCTGCTGCGTCGCCAGTTCGCGTCATCTTTGTGTTATTTCTGTCCCAGATTGCGCCGTAATGATGGGGAGGTTCTGGGGATGAATAGATGCTTATCTCGTCAAATCCAGTGATCGGGCAAATGTTGGAATAGGGTACATATGATGTAGCGGTCGAACCGGATTCCAACTGAACCGAAAAGGAACAACTCACATTTGATGCGGAAGCATAGATCCCTATAAATACATAAGTTACGTGATCATAATCATTTGGAACAGTAAACGTGACACTTCCATTGCCTATGTTCAAATTCACAAGTGCTTTATCAGAGCCAGACCCTGTATTGTAATTAATCTGCACATATGCATCTGTAGACGTAACTGTTCCAGATGTTATGTACACACTCATTGTATAGGTTTGCCCAGCGACAAAGGTTGGGAGACTATAAGAAGTGCGGCTAGTAATTGTGCCAAAAGCTGATTCGGATGTACTTGTGCCAGTTACAGTAAAACTGTCGAAATTAGAATCGTATAAGACTGTAACACCATTACTTGTATTGGTTGCGTCTTCAGCACTAAATTTAAACTTATTCTTCCCGCCACCCGCAGGCCACGGCCTGTCATATCCATTCAGATCCTGTTTCGGCGCAAACTCCACCGTTATATTATCAAGCGGCGCTTCGCCGCCATCATTTTCAAAAGTTACCATTTCTCCAGACTGCTCGATCAGCACTGGATCAGTATCCCCAACGCCGTTCACGTTGGAGTAATAAATCCAGAGATACTTATTCTCTGGCGTCAGTTCTGGCACGATGCGGCTCCATCCCGGCTCGTCAATCGTCACGCCAGTTGATTTGCTCGATGCAAGATAGTAGGGGATAGTTTTGGCTATCCCCACACCATCGTTAATATCTGATATGGTAAAAGATCCATATGTTGTATTAGACATACATCCTCCTTATTATCATAAAGAAAGAGGGCGTGTATGCCCTCTTAAGAAGTTGGTTTAGGATAGGTGACCTCCACATCCGCTGTCAGCTTGCCGCTGATCAGGGAGCCGTCAATATAGACAACCTTACCCGCCGTTGCGAGTCCTGTTGGTGTCACGCGGTTACCGTCCTTGTCGCGGTAATACCATTTATAATCACAGTTGTATGTAGTATCTGATGCAGGAGCGGCAGACCATTTGGAGCTGCTGTACTTCATCAGGGTTACGGTTTTGTTTGTCTTGTCAAGTTTCCAGTAGTAGTCACCGGCTGTGGCTGATGCAGGTGCGGTCTCGCTGAATACCTCTGACTTCAGTTCGTCAATCTCGATGCCGTTCTGTGTTACGCGGACGTAAAGCGCACCAACGCCTTGCTTATTGACTATCTGACTGCCGACAGAAGAGAGGACGGTGCACTGGAGCGGGTCGGTTTTATCAATGAGAGAATAGTATTGAGTATAAGTTTTGCCGCCGTATACGGCTTCACATTTATAAGAAGCATATCCATTAACAGTACTACCATTGACGCTCAGTGTTTTTGTGGTCGCGCCAGAAATCTGTGAGTACGTACCACTTGCAAATTTGTACCACTTCCAAGATGTGACAGATGAGGTCTTATCTGTGCTTCCTTCGTAGAGCAATCCCTCGATTGTCAATGTCCCATTACCGTTCTGGAATACATATCCATTAGGCGAGAGTAGCTGGAATAATACTGCATTCACACCATTTGTCGCGGCGGTAGATCTTGTCCATCTGTAATCTTTAGTGACAGTCGCACCCTCACATGAGAACGTCAGGCTGAGAACACCAGTATCCGTACTAACAGCAGTTCCGGCAGGAATGGAATATACCAAAGATCCACTGGAACTATCCGTGCCCGGATTATTGGTAGGAGACTTACTAAACAAGGATGGTGGCGATGTACACGTCACCGCTTTCTGTGTAGTGCCAAGATATCCAGAGAACGGGATGGTAATAGTGATCTGTGAAGCTGTCTTGTTGTCACTGGTACACGGGATTACATCCGCATAGTTGCCAAGGATAACATTGACCGCAGATTTTCCTGCCGCACCTTGTGGGCCTTGCGATCCAGTCTTACCATCAGAAGTAATGACTACACTCTGGGCATCATATCTTGTCGATGTGGCTCCTGCCTGGAACAACAGACACAGCAGTGAGGTCATATCGGATGTCGGCGTAACCTCATGGGATGACTCATCCGATCCAGAAGTGTACACATGTTTTGCATGACTTGTTCCCGGCTTTGGATCCATGGCATTGTACTCATCAAGGGTCATGTTTTTAAAGATCTGGAGTCTGCCATTATAAGCTGTTTTGGAAGTGCCGGTCTGCTGATAAGAACTAAAAGTCACCGTGCTTGGAGTGAAGACATTACCAATAGTCTTATTAATTGCCACAGCGCTGGCTTCAACTGTATAGATAACTGGATCAATACCATCTTTACCTGCCTCAATTGCGACCAGAGAGAATGTCTTGACCTGATCTGTGAACCCATCCTTTTTAGCGGTAAAAGTAATGTTGCCAGTAGCACCTGTCATCTTCGTAACAGTAACGGTATCATTGGCTACAGTTGTCGCGCTCTTTGTATATGTAAAACTTGAACTCGATGCAGGAGACAATGATATCGTCCACTCGCTTGTTTTATCCACGCCGCCTTCATAGATAATAATTCTTGAAGTACAGCCAGTATAGGTTCTTGCCCCAGTCTTACTAACAGGAACCATCTGATCCTCATTAGTAAGGACAGCGGTAACGCTCTTTTCACCAGGAGCGCCATCACGAAGTTTTGTTATTGTGTGGATGTCGTACACACTATTATCACTGGTAGTAAGTTTGATTGTGCATACATCATTTACAAATAAACTGTCATCATCAACCGCATCAATAGTCAGGGTCGTTCCGGTTCCGCTTCCAGTAATCTGCACAAAGTTTCCACTGGAATTTTTATATTGCCACTGCGAGATGGTCACATTGTTGACAGTCGCAGTCAGTGTGATGGTCTGCGCACCAACCAGTGTTTGCGAAGTATTGTATTTAAAAATAGTTTCGCCACTAATCGAACAAGACTTTAACTGACTTGCCTGTTTGACCAGACTAAATGTTATCTGTCCAACTGCTGTGAGTTCCTGCCCAGAAGTCGGCTCCGTATATTTCGCCGTCACAATATATGTAAGCAGCGAGATGGAAGATGTAAATTTATTGGCTGTTACTTTCAGCACGCCGTTAGTAACTGTCTCGCCGGTTTTAAGAGCAGTTTCTGCTCCAGAACCTTCTTTTCTTTTCCATGTGATATTGAGTCCGGTGGATCCCATTGCGAGATTTGTGCCGGAGTAATAAACAACAGGTGTCAGTTCAAGCGGCGCTGAACTCGACCATGTTGGTGTATATGAATTCTGGTTGGGGTCATAAATAACCGACAGCGGCATATTTGACATAGGGTATACGGATAACTCGCCGACGTCCGTCACGTCAATCAGGGTCACACTACCAAATGTAGTTACTGCCATGCTTCCACCTCCTCATAATTTCTTAAAATGTCTTTCCAAAATTTCACAGACATATATATTCTCCTTATATAGTGACATCACATTTAAATACCGCTCTGCTTATAACATCGGCATTTGTGATGTGAATTGTGCTTCCTGCGCCAAGACGGTTCCACGTTTGATCTCTTGTTCCGTCTGGCAAAGTCCTGTACCAGTCAAATGACGTCACGCTGTCAGTGATCTCA
>Ga0326512_10002222_pt1 | contig 14367 bp, 17 predicted proteins | sample 1_2617_0518_D_FD_203652 | JGI IMG/M metagenome (GOLD analysis project Ga0326512, IMG submission 203652) | Bovine rumen microbial communities from UC Davis, California, United States - 1_2617_0518 | ecosystem: Host-associated > Mammals > Digestive system > Stomach > Rumen | place: USA... | reverse complement strand
GCATGTAATAGCGCGGATTATAGTAAACGCCCGTGGAATCGCGCCAGAGCCCGCTCGGGTGCTGCGAAACACGCGCGGTGGCGCCCTTCTTGATGCCCTGGGCGTATTCCCTCATTTTGGGCATGGTACGCCGCGCGAGGGCGGGCTGCACGGTGTCGTATCCAAAGCGCGTGAAATCGAAGGGGCTTTGTATCTCCATGGAAAAATTCACGCCGCCGCCCGTGGCGCGCGTGCGCTGCGTCTTTCCGTTGGTTGTTATAAACGTAGTCGATGGCATGGCCCCATTATGTGGCGGGCGTCACACGCGCCCGCGGGCTCGGGCGACCTCGCGGTCTATCACTGATTGCGGGTCGGCCTCGGCCTCGCGGGCGGGTGTAAACACGTACGCATACCAGAACGCGTCGAACGTGTCGGGCTCTTCTAGCCCCAAACGCAGGAGCGCGGCGGGGTCTCCCCCGCTCGCGCGTGAAAGTATGGCGGCTATTCGCCCGCGGCGGTTTCCCGGCCGCCGCCCTGGGCGTCCGCTAAAGGGTCGGGCGCCTTTTCCCCCTCGGGGTCGGGCTCGGGCTGGTATTCCTCCACGACCTCGTACTCCCAACGGTTCAACACGTCGAAGATGGTCTCACGGGTCAACGGGAGGGGAAACTCCACGAGCCCGTTCGCCCTCATGGTCACGCACGCCAACGCGTGCGTGAACTGCACCCAGTACCACGCGGGCGTATGGTCGGGATGCGAAAACATGAGGCCGTCGGTGAACTCGTCGGCGATCATGTAGCCCGCGGGGGTGCTCACGGCCTCCACGCGGCGCCCCGTCTGGGCGCCCGTGAAAACGAACCGTGATTCCAACGGGCCGAGCTTGTAGTTAGCTGCCATCTTGAAAACCTCCTACGTATCGCGGCGCTATGCCAAATATGCGGCGTTGCCGTTGGTCAGAATGAACTCGGCGGCGGTGCCGGCCACGGCCAGGGCGTCGTCGGTGGACAGGCTCAACTCGAACGGGCCGCCGTCGGTCGAAACCGCGGGGACCTCGCATTCCCACGGGATGCGCGGAATTTTCACAACGAGGCTGTAGTCGGGGTTTGCGCTGTGCTTGATAGTCAGCTGCAGGCTGCCCGTCACTACCGCGGTGGCAATGTCTGTGCCCGTGGCGCTGCCCGTGATAACCTCGCGATACAGGGCGGTGCTGTCGGTGGTGCCGCTGATATTGACCGTTACGTTCTGGGTTTGCTCGACCTGGTCCTTGGGCTTGGGGTTTCCGAGGGTGCTGGTCGCCTCCACGTTGTTAGCGATGCCGATTTCGATAGATTCCAAATTAACGCCCGCGGGGATCGCGCCGGGGGTGTCGGTCGAAAGGCTGAAAAGGGTCTCAATATCGGCCAGGGTAAAATAGCCGTCCTCGATCCTGAACTCTGGGCCGCTCCACGCGGTGGCGGCGGTCCAGGGTGCGTCACAACCGGCGAGCGACGCCTCCACGGCCAACGGGGCCACGCCCTCGGCGGTGATTGTCAGCTCGTCTACCTTGGCGTCGGTCATTTTGCGGATGGCGGCGTTCTTTGCGCCCTTCTGCTCGAAGGCCGTAATATACGGCAAATCTTCGCCGGCTTTGAAAGTATGGGTGTACGGTCCCGAGCCGCTTACCGTCTCGGCGCCCATGGCGCCCGCCAAAAGGACGCCCAACACGTCGGCGAACGCCAGCGTAGTGGTCTCCATGCCGACTTCGACCTCGTCGGTGTAGGTCTCCACGGCGGTTGACTTGCCGCCGATGGTCAGGGCGATAGTCTCTAGGCTCTTGCTGCTGTCGATGCCGTCTGAATCGTCGGAAGCGTAATAGCTCACGGCGGGCGCGGTTGCGGCGGTGCCGCGCGCGGTCTGGATGGCGAGGCCGAATTGGCCGTAATTCCTATTCATCCGTAAAACCTTCTTTCGTTACTGGGCCGCTGGCACGGCCTCTAGAATTTCACTGAGCGACGGGTCGGGGCTTATCCACTTGCGTACTTCCAAATCTAGTAGGTATCCGCAATGGCGCCGCCCGTCGGGGTCGCTCCAGGCGTCCGTCTCGCGGACTTGCGGGACCATGATTTCCGCGGCCAATCCGTGAAGGGTCACGTCCCCCATAACCATTTGAAGGACCATGCTGTGGTATGCGTTGGCCGCGGCGGCGGCCGCGTCGGCGTCGGGGCCCGTGCCGATACACGTTACCCAAACATGGAAACTAACCTGCAACATGGCGCCGCTCAGGTTCTGTTCGATACCGAACTCGCGCGCGGTGCTCCACGTGAACACGTGGCACGGCTCGGGCTCGGCCCCTATCAACTCCAAAGACACGACGGGCGCGGGCACGTCGGGGAAACGCTCGGCGAAAACCTCGGGGGCGAACAACGCCCGCAGGTCGGCGTCCACCTGCTCGATGGCTTTCTGCGCTACGTCCAAATTAACGGCCATGCCCTACCCCACAATCACGCGGCGGCTTTTATGCTGCTCTATGGCGGCGTCTACCGTCGGGAGGCCCGTCCAGGAGCCCTCGGCGCCCGTCGCCAAATCGTAGGAAATATACACGCCGTCCATAGACGTCCCGCGGGCGTTCTCGGCTTGCGCCTTGGGCCTTAGAAACCATGCGGCCAGCTGCGTCGCGGCGGCCTCTATGGACGCGTCGCACGCGGCGCCGTACGTCACATTCGCCTTAATGTGCTCCGTCACGCCCAAAACCTGCCGCCCGTTCACGACCTCGAGGTCGGCGTCCCCGCTCTCGCACGCGGTCACATCCTCGACCGGCAGCTCGTTTACGCGGCGCGGCCACAAATCGACGACGCGGCGGCGGGTGGTGAAACTGCGCGCGGTGGCGCGTTCGATGGTTTCCTCGGCGCGTTGGATCGCGGCGGCGACCATCTGCTCGGGGTAGCGCGTCACGTCGTCGAAACGGTCATTGTTGGCGGCGCCGTATGCCACGATGCGCGCGCGGTCGGTGTAGCGCGCGGCCACGCGCTCGACGGCGTAGCAGCGCCCGTAAACGTCGGCGGTCTCCATGTGCATTTCATAGCGCCCCAAATCGGGGAAAAACTCGGCCATGGTCTCGGCTGGGATGGTCGCGAAACCGTCCACGACCGCAATGGTGGCCGACGCGTCGCCGACGGATAGGCGCACGGCGGCCGCGCCCTCGTAGGGCGCGGCTACCTTGAGCGGCAAATCTTCGGGCGCGAAACGGTTTGTCCTGTTGCCTGCTAGGATCATTTCTAGCCCTCGGCGGTTTCCGTCTCGGCCTGGTTCTTGGGCGCGCGCTTGCGGGGCGCGCGCTTCTTGGACTCGTGCTCGTAGATGCCGCGGCGCTTGGCCTCGTCGATGCTCATAACCTCGCCGGCGTACGCCACGAGGCGGCCGTCACGCTCCACGCGCTCTTTGCTGGTATATAGTCCCGTCATTTTCTAAAACCTCCCTTTAGATGGCTTCAGGCGGCCTCTAGGCGCCGATGTTGGCGCAATAGCAGAACGCGGCCGGCACGTCCACGCGCAGGAGCGCGGTGGTCTCGCCGAGCAGGGTATATGCATTCTGAATAAACTGCTTGTCGGTGGTGCCAATGGTCAGCTCTACCTCGTCGGCGGTTTTCCAAACGGCGCCGCCGTTGTAATAGACGATTGCGCCGAGGGTGGTGGTGCTGTCGCTGGTCTCCACGAGGTTGCTATCCTCGACGACGGTCAGGCCGGCGATAGTGCCGCCCGCGCGCAGGTTGGGGAACATATAGCTGCCCGTTGCGCCGTTCTCACGCATGAGCGAGAGGGCGGTAATTGCGGCGGGGCTCATTGCCACGTAGTTGGGGGCATAACCGCTATTCGTGCGAACGGCCGCGGCCATGGACACGATAGCGTCGTAGATGTTCTGGCCGGTGGTCTTGGTGTAGGTCTGGACGCCCACGGTGTTAACGATGCCCACGATGCCGTTGTTGTTGTTGCCCTTAATGGAGAGCGCGTCGGCCTTGGCATACAGGCCCGTGCGGATCATGTCGGCGGTGCGCTCCTCGAGGGTGCCGTAGCGGCGGGCCATCAACTTATGAATGGGGATCCAATGGGCGACGGTGGACAGGTGTGCGGTCTTTTCGGTCCATGCGATGGACGATTCGGGCTTGTTGCCCTCGGCCCACTCGTCGGCGGCGTTGGTTACGGCGCCGGCCACAAAGTACTTCTCGTCTCCATCTGCTACGCCCTTGGGCAGGGTGTCGAGGAAGCCCATAGGCTGGAATGCCGCGCGCGGCAGGTTGGGGTCGGTGCCGATGGGGTTGCTGGTGGTCCATGCGGCATTCATAACGGCGGTGCCGTGCATACCAGGCTCAATGCCGCGGAAGTCGGCCTCATTGCCGAATGCCTGGGCAAATGCGGACTTGGGGGCGTCGGCGTCGATGGGTGCGGCCTTAAATGCGGCGTTCTCGGCCTCCATGGCGTCGATGGCGCGGCCCAGCTCGTCGCGCATTGCGGCGAGGCGGCCCTCGGCCTTATATGCCTCCTCCATGTTCTCGGCGGCCACGTGGTCGGCCACCTGCTGCTCGGCCTCGGAAATACGGGCCTTAATTTCTGCGATAGTCATTATTCGACCTCTTTCTTGCTCGTCTTGTAGATACGCCCGCCGATTGCCACGAAGGCGCCGCCCTCCTGGGCGGTTTCGGCGCCGCCCTCCTGGGCGGTGCCGCCGTCGTCGGCGTCGGCTTGCGGCGTTTCGTCGATATTCGCGCACGCGTCACGCTCGGGCGCGCTCTCGGCCTGGGCGGCCAACGCGGCCGCGGCGGCCTCGGGCACGTGGGCCATGATGCGGGCGTCGTAGGACGCGCGGGCCACCTTGGGCATGGCCTCGGCGATCTCGTCAACCAGGCCCCACCCGAGGGCGCTCTCGGCGTCTAGCCACGTTTCGGCCTCCATGAGCTCGGCGTAAACCTCGGCGGGCTGGTTGCCCTTCTTTGCGTAAATGCCGGCTATCGTCTGGTCGATGCCGTCCAATACCTCGATCTCTTTCGCGAGCTCGTGCTTGTTGCCCCATACGGCGCCGCTAGCCTCGTGGATCATGAGCCAGGCCACGTCTGACATTTCCACGCGGTCGGCGGCGGCGATGATGTAGGACGCGGCCGACGCGGCCAGGCCGTCAACGTATGCCGTTGTCTCGCCGTCGTAGTTGCGAATTGCCGTGAAGATGGCGAACGCGTCGAACACGCTCCCGCCCTCGCTGTTCACGTGAATTTCGATAGGGCGCCCGCCCGCGTCGCGGATGGCGTCCAAAACGCTTTTGGCGTCGGTGGCGTCGTCGTCCCACCATGATTTACCGATAGGCCCGTAAATGTCGATTGTCACGGCCTCGGCGGTGTTTTCGATGTTGAACCAATTACGCATTGGTGCCCCTCTCTATCGCCTGTGCGATTTCGTCTGATAGGTCTATAAACTCGCCAGCCAACGCGGCGGCCTCGTATATCGGCGCGCATACGGTCGCGGCGAACTCGCGCGTTTTCGTGGTGTCGCCGTCGGCGGCGGCGCGTTTCTCGACGCGCGCCAACGCGTCCGTGACGAACGGACGCAGGCGCGCGGCGGTCTCCTTGGGGTCGATGCCGCTTACCCCGTCAGACTGGCCGCGGGTGCCCTCCGTGGCGGGCGCGGGGTTGTACGGCTCGCCGTTCTCGTCTAGGAGATAATATGCCGTCGGCTGCATTAGTTTCTCTTGGCCCGGCAGCCAGGAAATATCTTCTTGCGTGCAACAATACGCGCGCGTGAAAATGCCCGCATATACGCCTATGCGATAGCCCTCCATGCGCGTTTTGAAATCGCCGCGCAAAAGTCCATTGGTATCGAATTTCAATCTGTATCCGCTGTCCGTGCCGTCCATGTCGAGGAGGGGCTGGAATGCCTCCTCGAATGCGGTTATCTCGGGCAGGATGCTGTGTTTTACAAAGTCGATGTCGGCGCCCGTTGCGGCCGTGGCGGTCGCGCCGCCGTCGGCGTACACGTGATGCATTGGCACATGGCACGCGCGGCAGACTTTCTCCAATACGAAACGTTCTTGGCTCACAAGGTCCATGTCCGAAACGGTCAGGCCGACCTGATGGTATTTCAACCCGCGGTCAAAAACGCGGATGCCGCCGGGGCCGTCCTCGGCGCTCTGGGCCTTTAGCGACGTGCGAAGCGCGTCTATGTCCTCGGGGTCTAGCCTGTTGGGGTGCTCGAGCCATCCCTGGAAATTCACGCCGTCGGTGATTAAGCGCCTGTAAAATTCCGTCAGGTCTACCGATAGCCCTATATCGTCCGCGGCGGCCTCTAGGATCGAAACGCCGCGGGCGCCCGTCTTGGTAACGTCGGTTTTAACGCAAATAACGCCGTCTGGGCCGGCGGTCCAGGCCTCGCTGTAGGTGTCTGGGCCGCCCGAATACACCACGCGGCCCGTGGCCTTATCGAGGCGCGTATCGACGGCGCCCAACACGGGCCACAACGCCACGGGGTTATATTCGCGGTCGCGCTGCACGCGGATAAACGCGCGGCCCTCCACGTCGCGGCGCATAATCCACCAGGCGCACAAATCGCCCCAACTCATGAGGGCGTTGGGGCGTCGTAGCAACGCGGCGGCGGGGTGCGCGTCGGTAGGCTCGCGGCCCGTGGCCGTGCGCTCCACGATGTGAACGGGGAGCGAACGGATGGCGCGAATTTTCACGGTCTCGCACGCTATAAAGTCGCTCGACAGCCAATCGCCGAAACGATGCACGCGCGGCGCGTCTATCCTGATAAATTCCGTTTGCCCGTCGCCCATGGGGGTTAGGGTGTTTTCAATCTGGGCGGGGTCGTTATCCTTGGGCGGTAGCATCCAAAACTCGCGCCACCTGTCCGAAAATGCCATACGGCGCCCCCTCTCGGCGTCCGTGGGTTTTCCTTGCTTGCGGATATATTCGCGCCCGTGTCACGCGCTAGAGTATCCATATGCCGCCCGTCTCGGCGAACGATTGCACGGGCGGCCCCATGGTTGCGGTGGCGTATTTCGCTATTGCCGCCGCTATGGCGGCGTCTATGCGCTCCGTGCCCTGTCCGTGGCGTACGCTCGTAAACCGCCAGCCGTACGGCTCGCGGTACAATACGCGGGCGTTGGCCAGATGCTCGGCCAACTTCGGGCACCCGTCCAATAGCGCCGTTTTCCCGCGTACGGATCGCGCCAACAAGTCGGACGCGGGGCACATGATTTTATTCGTTTGCGGTACTTCGAAAACGTCCACGCCGTAGCGGTCTTGCAAATGCTGGGCCATCAATAGCAAACGGGCGGGGTCTATGCCGACGCTGCAGCGGTATTCGTGCGCGATACCCGCTATTAACTGCTCTATCTGGTCAAGGTCGTAATACCCGCTATCGCCGGGCGTATCGAATACCCATTCGTGAAAGGCGTCTTTCCCGTCGTCGGTTTCCTGGTGCGCCACGATTGCGAACGAGTCGCCGCTTGTGGCGCCGTCCACGCCCAACACGAACGGGCGCGAAAAGTCGAACGCCTGGGCCTCGGCCATGCACGCGTCAATTTGCGGGCGCGTGAAGGCGTGCTCGGCGGTGGCGCGCACGGGGAAGCGGTTCAATACGTAACGTTCGAACGCGGGGCCGCTCATGCTCGCGCGCTGGTCGGCCATGTCGGCGGGGTCTATCCACGACGGGAGGGCCATACGCTCCCATAGCGCGGGGTCGTCGGGGTCGTCGTCGTCGTCGGCCCCATGCCACCACACGTAACACGCTGGATCGTCGGCGGCCGTCTGCATCCAATCCCATAGAAACCCGCTGCGGTTCAGGCCCGCCGTCGTGATGCACACTAGCAGGGCATTTGGTACGCCCTTCATACCCGAAACCAAGGCGTCATATACCAGGCCGTCGCGCCACACGTGCAACTCGTCGGCGATCACAAAATTGAAGTGCCACGATTGGATGGCCGCCTCGCTGTACGGGAAAACCTGGATAACGGCGCCCGTCTCGCGGTTCTGCAGCTCGTCTTTGAACGGGTCCCATAACGCGCGGAGGTCGGGGTCTAGCTGTACCATGGCTTTTATCGTGCGTAGTATCTTCGCGGCTTGCGGCTTGCTGCTCGCTATGATTGCGTATTGCCCGTTCGCCACGGGCTCCATGTTCGCCACGGTCAACAACAACGCGCACACGATTTCAGTTTTTCCGTAGTTGCGCGGGAGCCCTACCAACGCGCGGCGGTAGTGTCTCGCGAAACCGTCGGGCGTCTTGCGGCCCGTGGCCAATAGCGGCGCCCAGATGTTGGCCCGCTGCCATTCCTCGAGGAAAAACGGGCGGCCGTTGTATTCGTCGTTGCCGACGTGGTGTATATGCGTGGCGGCGAACCATTCGTATAATTCGGCGGTTTCGCGGCCCGCCTTGGACGTGCGCCGGCGCCTACTCCTTAGCAATGGCGCCCGCCCCCTGCTGCTCTTTGAAACGCGCGAAACCCTCGGCCGTCTTGCGGATCACGTCGGCCTGGGTGCTCTTTGTCATGGCGTCCAACAATCCCGCGCGGGCGCGGCCCGTCGGGCTCAGGTTCAACTCGGCGCCGAGCTGCCTCAACATGGCGGTGGCCTTTTCGGCCGTCCTAATGTCGGGGTTCGGGCGCACGCTCTCGGGCGCGTCCTTGCGCGCGAATAGCGTAACGACCCGCCCGTCGGGCTTTATCGTCTGGTTTATGCACTGCTGCAAAACCGCATACCAATAGCAGTATGCTTCTAGCTGTGGCACGTCGGCGGGCTGGAATATGGGCGCGTCGCCCACTATCAACGCCCAGCACGCGGCCATTGTTGGGTTTGCCGCCACGGTCTCGGGCATTTCCAAACGCGGCGCCGGCGCCAAGGGCTCGGCCCTCACGTCCAACGGCCCCGCGCCGCCGCGGCGTATCGCGTTGTTTTTCGGCTTGCGTCCGCGTCCCATGTCTACCACCCTTCATCCTCGAGGGCCTGCTCTATCGTCTCCGATACGCGCGCGCACCCCGCGCGCAACTGATGGGGCGCGGCCTCGGATAGCTGGGCGAACGCGTGCGAACACGTGCGGGCGTTGGCGATTGCGCGGCCCACCTCGTCGGCGCCCACCTCGCGGGCGCGGATAACGGGCGGCGCGTCTGGGACCAACGCCGCGCCGCGGTTGCGGTTATAACGTAGCTTGCACGCCGCCGAGCAATATTTCGCGGTGGTCCGCTGGGCTTGGAATAGCGCGCCGCATTCGATGCATACGGCCGTTATCATTTCACACGCCCCGCGGCCCCGCCCGTGAACGTCTCCCAACGCTCGAGGATCACGTCGCAAAATAGCGGATCTAGCTCCATAACGCGCGCGCGGCGCCCCAACTGCTCGGCGGCCAGGAGCGTGGTGCCAGCGCCGGCGAACGGGTCGAACACGACGGCGCCCGCGCGGGTGCTGTTGGCCATCTGGCGGGCGAACAAAACAACGGGCTTTATTGTCGGGTGGTGCTCGCTGGCCAGCGGCTTGCGCGCCCTCAATACGGTCGTTTCGACGCCTCGGGCCATGGCCTCGCGCAACGCCTCGCGCAACTCGTAAACATTCATCTTGTTCACGTCGGGCAAATCCTCTACGACCGTGGTCTCGTTGCGGGCGGGCGTGAAATAGTGCGGCGCGCCCCCGAGCCATCCGTATATGCACGGTTCATGCTGCCATTGGTAGTCTTGGCGGCCTATCGCAAAATGGGACTTGACCCATACCATAGTTTGGCGCGGCTCCAAACCCGCGCCGCACATGGACGCCCAAACGGCGGGCGCCTGGAGGCTCGCATACCAAACATAGAACGCGGCGCCCGGCTTCAACGCCGGCACGACGGCGGCCCAAACGCGGGACAGCCAGGCGCGGTATTCCTCGGGGTCGTCGTAATAGTCATTCGCCAACGCGGGCGCGTCCCCGCGCCGCTCCATCACGGCGGCCTCGCTGGGCCTCAGCTTGTGGCCGCCCGCGTGCCCCTCTTTCATTCCCAGGCCGACGTTATAGGGCGGGTCCGTCAGTAGCAAATCGGCGGGGCCGCCGGCCATCAATTCGGCAACGTCGCCGGCGTCGGCGCTGTCCCCGCACATGAGGAGATGCTCACCGAGGCTCCAAATCTGGCCGCGCTCCACTCGGCGCGGCGGGGCCTCGGGCGTCTCGGCCTCGGCGATTTCCTCGGGGTCGAAAACGGGCGGCGCCTCCACGGCGTCGAAGCCGTACGCGCTCCAATCGAACGCCGGCAGGTCGGCTATCTCGGCGGCCAACGTCTCGGGGTCGAAACCGCTGGACAGCGTAGTTTGGTTATGCACGTGCGCGTATGCGCGGCGCTGCTCGTCGGTCAGGTGGTCTAGCCTGATAACGGGCGCCGTCTCAATTCCCAACGATTGCAACGCCAACAGGCGCCCGTGGCCCTCGACGATAACGGGGCGGCCGTCGGGATCGTGCCAGATGGCTATGGGGTCGCAGTTGCCAAACTCGCGGATGCTCGCGGCGATCTGCTCGACCTGCTCGGGCGTGTGTATCTTCGCGTTATTCTCGTACGGCACGAGGTCGGCCGTCGGCATTGTTTCAATTTTCAAATCTGGATTGCTCGGCATTTGCTCCCCCTATCTATCGGCGGGCGGTTTCGGGTCGGGAAACTCCACGACCATACTTGGGAACGGCGCCGCGTTGAGGGCGACCCCCCCCGCTCAAATCTCAAACGGCCGCGTATGAACGTGACGCGGGCGCGGTGGTAAATGTAGTCATGGAAATACACCGTGTCGGTGCGCGCGGGAATTAGCATTACCACTTTAGCGCGCTTAGATTCCTCGGCGCATTTACGCACCCAGTCGGCCATGTTGCGGCCATACGGCGGATTAACAAAAACGGTTTCGCCGCTCCAATCCTGGGCCAGGCCATCCTCGGCGGCGGTGTAGTGCTTGCGGCATTTCGCATTTTCATGCGTGGCGCATGGATCCAACGTGAAACCGTAGCGGGCGTTCAATTCGTCGAACAACGCCCGCGGGGTTTCCCAGTCGTCGGCGTTGCTTGTCATTGCCGCCGCGCCGGCTGTGTAAAAGTTGCTAGGCATTTGCGCGCCCTTCCCTCGCGTTCGTTTCATGCGTGGAATATTGGCGCGGGTGTCACGTTTTAGCGTATCAATAGCGGATATAGGGCCGCCGCCGCGGGCCCTGAAACTCCAATTTCGTGGAAATATATTCGAGGGTTGGGCGCTTTGGTGGACTTCTGGGTGGGTGTTTTTTCGGACCCCTCTCCCCCTTTTCGGGCGTTATGCCGTGCCTATCGCGCGTTAAACGCCCTGGAAACGGGCCTATGCGCCGCTCTCGCGCCGTCTGAGGGCTGCATCCGCCTTACGGTGGCAGCTAGTGCATAGCAGCACGCGCCGCCCGTTAGATTCGCCCCCACGACGCAGCGGGGTCTCGTGGTGCAACTCGCCGCCCCGCCATTTCTCGCCGTCGAACACGGCGCACACGCGCCCGCAATAGGCGCACCTCCCGCCCTGCCGGGCCGCCACGCGTTGGCGCTCGGCGCGGTGCGCGCGGCCGTATCCCGTGCGGCGCCACGGCTCGCGCTCGGATCGCTCGCTGTCGTCGGCGGTGTAGCGCGCGGCGGGCCGCGGTTTGTCCCATGCCCGCAATTTCGCGCGGGTGCCCGTCGGTTCAAGTCTTGGAATACGTAAACGTTTCACGGCGCCGCCTCTCTCCATGTCCGTCTCCCGCCTCCATGCCCCGCGGGCTGTGAGAGTATCGGCGCGGAGGAAAGGTTAGGACGCGCCGCCGGATGCCCGCGGGGCCGGTAGGAGGTGGCCGCGGGCTGCCTGGTCCCCCGCGGCTGTCGGCGATATTCCCGCGCGTGTCACTCGGCGCGGATCGGCTGGGCGCGCCCCGCATTGTGGATAACTTCGGGCGCATTGTGGATAACTTCGGGGCGCCTAGTATCTATTGAGATAACGTTCTAAGCCTTAATAGATAAATATATATATAAATAGGTTTCAGTTTAGGTTTAACCCATGGGCTTAACCTGGGGGTTTTAGCGGGGGGTTTAACCCCTGGGTTTTACCCCTGGGTTTTACCCCTGGGTTTTCAATTTCCCCGCCGCCAGTCTTGAAAATGAAACCCGCCCAGGCGGTGCGGCTTACCTGGGCGGGCTAGGAAGGGATGCCCTCTAGCTCATGGGGCTCCCCCATGTTGCGGGATGCGTCACGCGCCGGCGTCCTTGCGCGGGCGGCCGCCCTTGCGGCCGTTGGCCTCGGCGTCGCGGCGGCGTTGCAATTCCTCGCACGCCCCGCGGGATACGACGGCGCCCCGCTCTAGCTCGGCGGGCTCGATCAGCCCGCACGCGGCGCACGCCTCGAGATACGGCTCCAACGCCTCGGGGTCTAGGTCCAATTCGTCGGACAGGAAACGGCGCGCGGCGGCCGTCAGGATTATGCGCCCGCCCATCTGGTAGATGGCCCCTAATAGGATATGCCAGCGCCCGTACGCGGTCGGGATCGCGTCGCCCGTGGCGATAGCCAATAACCGCACGTCGGCCCAGTGGTGGCCGTCGTATGGCACGCTGTAAAATTTATTCGCCTGCATGGCGCCGCCCGTCCTTCCACAACGTGCCGCGCTCGGCGGCGTCGATCCGTTCGAATATCCAACGCACGACGGGCACGCAGAAACTATTACCCAAAGCCTTATAGCGTGGCGTGTCGGGGCATTCCTCGGCGGGCTTCCCTTTGTAGGGTATGCGCGTGTAATTATCGGGAAAACCTTGCAGCCGTTCGCACTCTACAGGGGTCAAGCGTCTGACTATATAACCGCCGTTTATTGCAACCGCCGGCACGTGCGCGTTAGCGTTTAACGTGTGGCAAGCGTCCCCGTATTGAGGATTGGAAGAATTTTGCTTGCTTGTTATCTGCGTGGTATCGAATGCAAGCACGGCGGGCATCAAGTCCGCGCCCCTATCGCCTTCGCTCTGAAGCGCGCATGATATTCCGTTTTGGCTGAATATGCGGGTAGATTGATGATCCCACGGGGTTAGCGACCCTTCTGGCCCTATGTCATAGGGCGCGCCGCCGCCCCTCTTGAGGGTGCCGCACAATTCTTCATCAATTGCAGCGTTTGCGTTGTCGTCCGCTATGCAAACAATGTCGCTGCTGCGTGTGCTGCTAGCCCTCAACGTAAACGCCGGGCCATCGTTCTCAGATATTTTTATCGTAGGATCGTTTTTTATCGAGATTGCGCGATTAAGGCTTCTCTTACTTGCGCTGGTAAGCTCTTCCCTCTTCGCTCGGCTCGGCGAATAATCCCCGCGCACACCGTCGGGCTCAAATAGTATTTCGGCTGGGGGTTCGTCTCCAAGACGTCCGATAACAAACACGCGGCGGCGGCGCTGGGGTACTCCGAAGAATTGCGCGTCCAATACTCGCCACGCGATACTATACCCGCAGTCCCCCATTTCATCGAGGAGCTGCCTGAACGCGTCCCCGCCGTCGGCTGACAGGGCGCCTGGTACGTTTTCCCACAGGAAATATTCGGGCCTGATCTCGCGAACTGCTCGGCAATACTCATACATGAGGCGCGATTCGCCCCGTAACCCCTCGCGGTTTCCTGCGACGCTGAAACTTTGGCACGGGCTACCCCCGACCACGAGGTCGATTTCTCCATAGTATGGCCTCCAATCAATTTTTGTAATATCGCCCAAATTCGGCACGCCTGGGAAATGATGCGCCAACAATGCGCACGGGAAGGGGTCGATCTCCGAAAACGCCACGGGCTCCCACCCCAACGGGCGGGCGGCCATCGTGGCCGCCTCTATGCCGCTAAAAATGCTGATGTATCTCATGTGCCGCCCCCTTAGTTCGCGATACGCGCGCCGCATTGCTCGCAATATAAAACCGCGTTCAACGGGCCGCCCTCGGGCGAGGCTACGATGGCGCCGCATTGGTCGCATTTCCACGCACGGCGGCCGTCGTATTCGCCGGCGGGCTCCATACGGCATTGGCGGCGGTCGCCCACGGCCCGCACGTCGGCGGGGTCGTCGACCCTCGCCCTGGTCGTTACCTCGTAGCGGGTCGCGTCTTTTTCGTCGTGCCCCTCTATATCGACGGTCAGGCGTATCGTGTGCGGCTCGCCGTCGCCGATATTGGCCAGGACATAATCAACTAATTCGGCCGCGGCTTTTCTCGTCTGGGCCGTCGCACATTTCCCGAATAGGTCGGCCGCGTCGGGGTTGAGGATCTTATCGCGGTACAACGTAAACGGGTTTGTGGCCTCCAATGCCTCGGCGGCCGGCTCGGGCACCTTCCCGCCCCTAAACATTGCCGGCCCCCTCGTCTACCGTCTCGACGGTGACGCGCACGCGGTCGCCGACGCGTACGGCGCGCGCCATTGCCTCGGGCGCGGGCAGCTCTA
>Ga0326512_10002221_pt1 | contig 14368 bp, 28 predicted proteins | sample 1_2617_0518_D_FD_203652 | JGI IMG/M metagenome (GOLD analysis project Ga0326512, IMG submission 203652) | Bovine rumen microbial communities from UC Davis, California, United States - 1_2617_0518 | ecosystem: Host-associated > Mammals > Digestive system > Stomach > Rumen | place: USA... | reverse complement strand
TAGAATTTGTATTATAATATCTAGAAAAGCTACCATTTCGCATACCTATACACATCCTTTATTAAATCATTTATCTCATCCCTATAACCAATTTTAACACCCTTCTTACTATAAACCAAATTAGAAAAATGTAAAATATTAGGAACAACAAGCCCACATTCACTCATTGCTTCATCATTAGATAACACATCATACTTATTACCCTCTAAAAATATCTTACCATCCTTCATCAAATATATATAATCAACAAACCTATGAATAAAATTAATATCATGACTAACAATTATAATAGTTTTACCTAATCTTTTTAAATTCTTTAATAACCTCATCAAATTATTCTTACTAATATTATCAAGACCAACAGTAGGTTCATCAAGAATTAATATATCTGGATCATATGCCAAAATAGACGCAATCGCAACCTTACGTTTTTCACCATTACTTAACTTATAAGGATTTAAAGACAAAACGCTCTCATCAAATCCAACCAAATTAATAGAATCCCTAATTCTACTATCAATATTATCACACTTAAAACAACTAAGACCAAATTCAATTTCCTTATAAACACTAGAATTAAATATCTGATCCTCAGAAAATTGAAATAAATAACCAATACGTCTCCTTATATCACTATTAACATTATAACTACCAACACTAATATATCCATTAGAGCACTCTACTAAACCATCAATTAAATCAAGCATAGTACTCTTCCCACTTCCAGAAGCACCAATAATTCCACTTATCAAACCACTTTTTATAAAACAAGAAAATTTATCAAACACAACATTATCACCATATGAAAAAGATACATCACTAAACTTTACTTCCATAATAAATCAACCATATCTTCCATATCATAAACAACACTATCCAATAAATCATAATAAGATAACTTATTAGACAAACTAACCATAAAAGGCAAATCAAATCCTAAATTATTTAATTCTTTTTCTTGCTTATAAACATTATCCCTACTATCATGAATAACAACACGACCATTATTAACAACAATAATATCATCACCATAAATACTCTCTTCAATATCATGAGTAATATTCAAAATAGTAACATTATAATCCTTTTTAATTTTTCTCAAAAGCTTGAGCATGTTTAACTTACTCATACTATCAACCATTGAAAAAGCCTCATCTAAAATCAACAATTCAGGACCAGTTATCAACGCACATCCCAAACCAACTAACTGCTTCTCACCACCACTTAAATCACGAGGGCACCGATTAAGTAAATGAGCAATGCCCAAATATTTACTAATCTCATTAATCTTTGAATAAATAAAATCACGAGAATAATTAAGATTCTCTAAAGGAAAAGCCAAATCCTCCATAACAGTCTCAGATATCAAAGTATTATCTGGATTCTCAAAAACAACACCTATTTTCCTCCTAATAGAAGATAAATTATATTGATCAAGCAAAACACCATCAATATAAATAGACTTATTAGAATCCTCAAGACCAGTTAATAACCTAACTAATGTACTTTTTCCACAGCCATTATTACCAAGAATAGTAGTAAAAGTTCCTTTTTTAATAGATAAACTCAGATTATTAAAAATAACTCTATAATCATATTTAAAAAATAATTTATTAATAACAATCATATTATCCATTCTACCTACCACCCTATATATCCATTTTAGTATAAATACATTTTTTTTACAATAAAATCAGATACAATTTCACATAAAAATATGTTCAAAAATTTTGAACATACTTACATATTTTTTTTATAATAACCATTCTTATTAACCTGACGACTACGAGCAATACTCAAACTATCACTTAAAACATCATCAGTAATACAAGAACCAGCACCAATAACACTATTAGAACCAATACTTAAAGGCGCAATAAGAGAACTATTAGATCCAATAAAAGCACCATCACCTATATTAGTCCTATTCTTATTCACACCATCAAAATTAGCAGTAATAACGCCCGCACCAATATTAACATTACTTCCAATACTACTATCTCCGATATAAGACAAATGAGGAACCTTACTGCAAGAATCAATACTACTGTTTTTAATCTCAACAAAAGAACCAACCTTACAATAAGAGCCAACACTAACACCTTCACGAATAAAAGCATAAGGACCAACATTAACATTATTAAGAATAACACTATCAAATATATGAGAAGAGTAAACACATGTATTATCACCAATATTACTATTCCTAATAAAACATCCAGATCCAATTATACAATTACAACCTATAACACAATCCCCCTCAATAACAACATTAGGGTAAATTACAGTGCCATCGCCTATCTTAACACTATCATCAATGTAACAATTATTCTTATCAATAAACTTTATCATATTATCACCATAATAATTATAGCACTAAAATAACAAAAATATAAACTTTACAAAACACAATGTAAATAACAAAACTTAATTATCTAGCAATAATATTACCTATATAATAATAAAAAAAGAAGATACTATTTAGCATCTCCTTCAACTAATTCAAGAATAACAACTAAAGCGTCGTCTCCTCTTCTTTCATTTAACTTTAAGATTCTAGTATAACCACCATTACGGTTTGCATATCTCTTAGCTAAGTCATCAAAAACTTTCTTAACAGTATTATTATCATTTTGTAAGAAAGCTAATGCATTTCTTCTTGCTACTAAAGAACCATCTTTACCATAAGAAATCATTTTATCAACAAACTTACGAACTTCTTTAGCTCTAGTTTCAGTTGTTTCAATTCTTTCATTGTTAATTAAGTCCTTAGTTAAATTAGCAAGCATACTTCTTCTATGTTTATTAGTACGACCTAATTTTCTGTAAGCCATATTACTCCTCCTAACTAGTCTTCATCGCGGAATTTAAGTCCCATATCTTTAATTTTATCAATAACTTCTTTTAAAGATTTCTTACCTAAATTACGTATTTTCATCATTTCTAACTCTGATTTTTCTGTTAAATCACCAAGTGTATTAACACCAGCTCTTTTCAAACAATTATAAGCTCTAACTGAGAAATCTAAATCATCAATAGAAGTTTCTAACTTTTTCAACTTACTATCTTCTTGTTTAGCATTCATAATTCCAGTCATATCAGCGATTTCACTTAAATTAGTAACTATATTTAAATGTTCAATCAAAATCTTAGCAGATAATGCCATAGCTTCCTCAGGTTTAATAGAACCATTAGTTTGAACATTCATAATTAACTTATCATAACTTGCATCTTGTCCAACACGAGCAGAATCAACTTCATAACTAATTCTTTCAATTGGAGAATACAAAGCATCAACAGGAATAAATCCTATCTTTTGTCCTTCAACAAAAGACTTATTCTCATTAGAAGGAACATATCCTCTACCATTAGCAACTAACAATTCCATTTCTAATTTACCACCCTTAGAAATAGTACAAATAACTTGATCAGGATTAATAATCTCAACATCCCCATCAGTTACAATATCAGCAGCTGTAACAGTCTTCTCTTCATTTACAGATAAAGTTAATTTTTTTACCTCATCAGTATTATTCTTTACAACAATACTCTTTAAATTTAAAACAATAGTAGTTACGTCTTCAACTATACCTTCAATAGTTGTAAATTCATGCATAACGCCATCAACTTTAAAAGCAACAATTGCACTTCCTGGCATACTTGATAACATTACTCTTCTAAGAGCGTTACCTAAAGTAGTACCAAAACCTCTTTCAAGTGGTTCAAGTTCAAATTTACCAAAATTATTACTTTCAATATAATCAGTTATCTTATACATTGGTTTTTCAAAATTCAACATTATTTAACACTCCTTTTCTTTTATCCACGTGGACGTTTTGGTGGACGACATCCATTATGTGGAATAGGTGTTACATCAGAGATTGTCTCAATTTCAAGTCCAGCTGTTTGAAGTGATCTAATAGCTGTCTCACGTCCTGATCCTAATCCTTTAACAAAAACCTTAACAGTTTTCATTCCCATATCTACAGCAGCACGACCTGCAGCCTCTGCAGCCATACCAGCAGCAAATGGAGTAGACTTTTTACTACCTTTAAATCCTAAAGTACCAGCAGAAGCCCAACTTATTACATTACCTTCTAAATCACTAACAGTAACGATAGTATTATTAAAAGTTGTATGAATAAATGCTTTACCTTGTGGTACATTCTTCTTAACTTTACGTTTTCTTGATTTATAAGCCATATAAATAACCTCCTTTTAAATCATTATTTTTTCTTATTAGCAACAACTTTACCTTTACCTTTACGAGTTCTTGCATTTCTATTTGTTCTTTGTCCACGAACAGGTAAACCTTTTTTATGACGAGTACCTTCATAAGAATTGATTTCCATCTTTGTTTTAATATTCATATTAACTTCACGACGTAAATCACCTTCAGTAGTATACTTATTAATTTCATCACGAATACGAGCTAATTCGTCATTAGTTAAATCTCCTGCCTTCTTATTAACATCAACTTTAGCATCAGTTAATATTTTATTTGATAAACTTCTTCCAATACCATAAATATAAGTTAAAGCAATTTCACTTCTCTTATTATTTGGTACATCTACACCTTTAATACGTGCCATATTAACACCTCCTATTAACCTTGTCTTTGTTTATGCTTAGGGTTTTCACAGATTACATAAATCTTTCCCCTACGTCTAATTATTTTACATTTTGGACAAATCTTTTTTACAGATGCTCTTACTTTCATAAATTACCTCCTAATTTTTCCTATAGGTTATGCGCCCACGTGTTAAATCATACGTAGATAATTCTAGAGTTACTGTATCACCTACTAAAATGCGAATATTAAACATTCGGATTTTACCAGAAACGTGAGCATTTACAATATGTTTGTTCTCTAGTTCTACCTTAAATTCACCATTTGGTAAGGCCTCAATTACTTTACCAGTTACTTCAATAACATCATCTTTTGCCATCAAATCACCTCTTTGTTAAAATTTTATACCATTATTTGAAATAAATACATCCAAACAAAGTAAATGGTTCAACACTATTTATCACATTAAAAATTAATATAATAAATATAAAATTCAAACCTTAAATTCTTATCAATAATTTTAGCATCGGCTAATTTTACTAATCAAATATGTCCACATATATAAACATATAAAGAAATCATTTCTCCTTCTAATAAATAAAGATTAATAGAAGGAGTAAAACAACTATATCAGATTTCTTCTATATATTAAAACTATTTGCCAAAAGCATCTATGATATCTTCTATAACTTTAAAAACACAAACCTTATCCATTGAACTATCAACTCTATGAAGAATACCTTTTTCCTCATAAAAACTAATCAATGGAGAAGTATTTTTCAAATATTCATCATAACGCTTACCAAAAGTAGAAACATTATCATCGGATCTCTTAATAAGTGAAACACCACAGTCATCACATATTCCAGAAATCTTAGGCATTGATTCAGAAATCATTTCATTATATACTCTATGGCATTTTGGACAGCTAATTCTACCGCCAATACGCTTACAAGCAATATCCTTATTAACATCCAAAAATATAACAATATTAGAATCAATGTTTAATTCTTTAATCAACTGTTCATACTCAACAGCTTGATTAACATTTCTAGGAAATCCATCAAGTATAAATCCTTTTTTACAATCATCTGATAATAGCCTATTTCGAAGTAACCCAAAAACAATATCATCACTAATAAATTCACCATTCTCAAGTTTTAATTTAATAGTTTCATCAACCTTAGCCACTTCTCTTAACATATCACCAGTAGATATATGCGCAAATCCATATTTATCTACAAGCATATCAGATTGAGTTCCCTTACCAGCAGCAGGGGGCGCAATAAGAATAATACTTCTCATCGATTTCTTCGTCTTCCTTTCCTATATGTATGGCTAACAAGTTTACTTTCAATTTGTTTATAAGTCTCTAAACATACACCTATAACAATAAGCATACCTGTACCACCAATACTAATATTACGACTCAATCCAGTCACAATACCAAATATAATAGGTAAAGCTGCAATTATAGCTAAACCTAAAGCACCAACAATAGTTAAATTCTTAAGCACTTTAGTAACATAATTTACAGTTTCATTTCCAGGTCTTACACCAGGAATATAACCACCATTTTTACTCAAATTTTCAGCCATTTCTTTTGGCTTGATTTGTAAAAATGTATAAAAATATGAAAAAGCAAAAATAAATATAATATATAGTACAAAACCAGTACCATTAGATTTTTCATGATACAAAGACAACCATGTATTAACAAAATTCTTTATTCCATCATTATTAATAAATCCTGCAACAATACCAGGTATAGATACTAGTATTGAAGAAAATATAACAGGCATTACACCAGCAGAATTTAATTTAAAAGGAATATAATTTTGATTTTTAGCAAAAGTCCCTGTAGTTTTATTAGAATATTGAATAGGAATTCTTCTTTCAGATGTTTCAATATATATAATACCAATAATAAGTGCTACATAAATCAATACATACAAAGCAAATAATAAAATTCCTAAACTACCACTATTACCAGTAAATGCAACCCAAGCACTTTTAAACATATTAGGAAGTCCTGCAACAATACCAGCCATAATAATCATACTAGTACCATTACCAACACCTTTACTAGTTATTTGATCAGCCATCCACATAACAAAACAAGTACCAGCTGTTAAAACTAATGAAAATAACATATACTCAACAGCAGTATGACCCTTTATATATGTAAACGAGAACATATAACCCTGTAAAAATGCAAGGACAATACCAGTAATTCTTGTTATTTGATTTAACTTAGCTCTTCCAGTACCACCTTGTTTTGATAACTCAGCAAGATATGGAACTATATCCATTTCCAATAACTGAATTATAATAGATGCAGTAATGTAAGGAGAAACACCAAGTGCGAATATAGAAACATTCGACAAAGCTCCTCCACCCATAACATCTAAAAGTTCAAAAAATCCCAAATTATTTATGCTAGATACATTTACACCAGGAATTACAATAGCAGTTCCTAATCTAAAAACAAATAATACAGCCAATGTAAATAATATTCTTTTTCTTATATCTTTATTCTTTGGTGCAAATATTTGCTTTACTGTTGCAAACATTAAATCACCTCAGCTTTTCCACCTAATTTTTCTATTTCTGCATAAGCAACATCAGAAAATCTGTGAGCTTTAACAGTTAATTTCTTTTCTAAAGTCCCATTTCCTAAAACTTTAACACCATCTAATTGATTTTTTACTAATCCCATTTCTTTTAATAATTCTGGAGTAACTACACTTCCATCTTCAAACTTATTCAAATCACTTAAATTAATTACAGCATATCTAACTTTAAACTTAGCATTACTAAATCCACGTTTTGGTAATCTTCTAAATAATGGTAATTGACCACCTTCAAATCCAGGTCTAACTCCACCACCACTACGAGCGTTTTGTCCTTTATGACCTTTACCTGAAGTCTTTCCTAATCCACTACCTACACCTCTACCTAATCTTTTTTTAGAGAAAGTAGCACCTTCTGCAGGATGAACAGTATGTAATTTCATTATCTAATTTCCTCAACTTTCTTACCACGTAATTTAGCAATTTCTTCAATAGTTCTTTGACTCTTTAATGCTTCCAAAGTAGCAAAAGCCATATTAATTTTAGTGTTTGATCCAAGTGATTTAGATAAAATGTTTTTAACACCAGCTAATTCTAGAACAGCTCTTACTGGACCACCAGCTTTAACACCAGTACCAGCAGTAGCAGGCTTTAACATAACCTTACTAGCCCCTCTAACACCAATAGCTTCATGTGGGATAGTTCCATCAACGATAGAAACTCTTACTACATTTTTAACAGCAGCTTGACTAGCCTTCTTAATAGCATCAGGTACTTCTTTAGCTTTACCAGTACCAATACCTACACGACCCTTTCTGTCACCTACAGCAACTGTAGCAGAGAAACGGAAATCACGACCACCTTTAGTTACCTTAGTAACACGTCCAATATTAACAATTTCTTCTTCAAATTGTTTTTGACGTGGCTCTCTTTTCTTATTTTCCATCTAATTTCCTCCTAGAATTCTAATCCATTCTCACGTGCAGCGTCAGCTAAAGCTTTAACACGTCCGTGATATAGGTAACCACCTCTATCAAAAGTTACCTTAGTAATTTTTGCCTTTTTAGCTCTTTTAGCTAATAATTCACCAACTTTTTTAGCTGCTTCAACGTTTCCACCATTTTCAAGTTTTAATTCCTTGTCAATAGAAGAAGCACTAACTAATGTCTTATCACAGCTATCATCAATGATTTGAGCAAAAATATTTCCATTAGATCTAAATACATTTAATCTTGGTTCAGATGTAGTACCAACAACTTTAGATCTTACACGAGCATGTCTAGCAACACGTGCTTGATTACGAGATACTTTCTTAATCATGAATAACTCTCCTTTACTTAATTATTAAGCAGCTTTCTTACCTTCCTTACGGATAATGTGTTCATCAGAATAACGAATACCTTTACCTTTATATGGTTCTGGTTCCCTTATACTTCTAACCTCTGCAGCAAATTGTCCAACTGCTTGTTTATCAATACCTCTAATAAATAATTCAGTATTACTTGGACTTTCAAGAGTAATACCTGCAGGTATCTTAACATTTACTGGATGAGAATAACCAGCACTTACAACTAACTCAGTTCCTTTAAGTGCAAAACGATATCCAACACCAACAGCTTCTAATTTCTTTTCAAAACCAGTTGAAACACCAATAATCATATTACGAATATTAGCATTTACAGTCCCATGAGCAGTTTTAAAGTTATCATTAACTCTAGTAACCTTTAACTCAGTTCCTTCAACCTCAACATTGATATTTTTATCAATTACAGTAGAAAGTTCACCTTTAGGACCTTTTACAGTTACGTTAGAACCATCAACACTAACAGTAACACCAGCTGGTATTGTAAGAATTCTATTTCCAATACGACTCATATTAATCCTCTCTTTCTACCAAATGTAAGCCATAACTTCTCCACCAAGTGATTGATTTCTAGCATCCTTATCAGTCATTACTCCATGAGAAGTAGAAATGATAGCAATACCTAAACCATTTAAAACACGTGGAAGTTCTTGAGCTTTCGCATAAACACGCAATCCTGGTTTAGAAATTCTCTTTAATCCAGTAATTACACGTTCTTTTCTATCTCCATATTTTAAACTTAAAACAATAATACTTTGAACATCATTTTTCTTGATCTTATAATCAGCAATGAAACCTTCTTCTTTAAGTATTCTTGCTATTTCAATTTTAATCTTTGAAGCGGGTACTTCAACTTCTTTATATCGCATTTGATTTGCATTACGAATTCTTGTAAGCATATCTGCGATTGGATCATTTGCAAATCCCATATATATCCTCCCTTCATCCTACCAGCTAGATTTTTTAACGCCTGGTATTTGTCCTTTATAAGCTAATTCTCTAAAACAAATACGGCAAATCCCATATTTTCTTAATACAGAATGAGGTCTTCCGCATCTTTCACAACGTGTATACTCACGTACTTTGAATTTTGGTTTACGACTAGCTTTTACAATCATGCTTTTCTTAGCCATATAATCCTCCTATAAATTATTTCTTAAATGGCATTCCGAAACCTTTTAGTAAATCGTAAGCTTCCTCATTAGTCTTTGCAGTAGTTACAAAAACAATGTCCATCCCACGAACCTTAACAACATTATCATACTCGATTTCTGAGAAAATAAGTTGTTCAGTTAAACCTAAAGTATAGTTTCCTCTACCATCAAATGCTTTAGATGATATACCTCTAAAGTCACGAACACGTGGTAATGTAATACTAATTAATTTATCTAAAAAATTGTACATATTTTCTCCACGAAGTGTTACTTTACATCCAATTGCTTGACCTTCTCTTACTTTAAATCCAGCAATAGCCTTCTTAGCTCTTGTAGCAACTGGCTTTTGTCCTGTTATGATCTCTAAGTCATTCATAGCAGCTTCTAATAATTTAGAATTAGTTGTAGCATCACCTACACCCATATTAACTACTATCTTATCTAACTTAGGAGTTTCCATAACACTCTTATAACCATATTTTTCTCTTAAACTAGGTATGATTTCTTTATTGTATTTTTCTCTTAGGTGGTTCATAAATACCCTCCTTCCAATTAATTAAGTTGTTCATTAGATTTTTTACTAACTCTAACTTTATTACCTTTTTTATCAGTAGTATGACCAATTCTGGTTCTCTTACTTGTCTTTGGATCAACGATCATTACATTAGAAGCATTAATTGGAGCTTCAACCTCAACTATACTTCCAGCAGTTTGACCATTAGGTTTAATATGCTTTTTAACCATATTAGCACCTTCAACAATAACCTTATTATCTTTTAAGATATTAGAAATTGTTCCAACAGTACCTTTAGATTTTCCAGAAATAACAACTACTTTATCTCCTTTTTTAAAGTTCATATTATTCCTCCAACCTATAACACTTCTTTAGCAAGTGATACAATTTTCATAAAATCTTTATCACGTAATTCACGTGCTACTGGTCCAAATACACGAGTTCCAACTGGACTCTTATCATCCTTAATAATAACACAAGCGTTATCATCAAATTTAATATAAGATCCATCTTCTCTTCTTAGACCAAATTTACTTCTAACGACTACAGCCTTAACAACTTTACCGCGTTCAACTGTACCGCCAGGAGTAGCTTTTTTTACAGTTCCAACTACAATATCACCGATATTTCCTGTCTTAACATGGCTACCGCCCATTACTCTAATAACCATAAGCTCACGAGCACCTGAGTTATCAGCAACCTTTAAACGACTTTGTTGTTGAATCATATATTAATCCTCCTATTCGTCTAACAATTATAAAATAATTGCTTTTTCAACTACTTCAACTAAACGGAAATGCTTAGTCTTAGATAGTGGTCTAGTTTCAGCAATACGAACTGTATCACCAACTTTTGCTACATTCTTTTCATCATGTGCAGCATATTTCTTAGAATATTTAACACGTTTACCATATAAACGATCTTTCTTGTAAGTTTCAACTAAAACAGTAATAGTCTTATCATTCTTAGCACTTACAACTTTTCCTACTAATTCTTGAGTTCTTTTTTCCATTATAAACCTCCTAATCTTGTAGTTCACGTTCACGTAGAACAGTTTTCATACGTGCAACTAACTTTCTTAATTCTCTAATTCTTGAAGGTTTTTCAAGATTACCAGTAGCTTGACTTAAACGTAAGTTAAATAATTCTTCTTTATATTCTTCGATTTTAGCTAAAATTTCTTCATTAGTTAAATCTCTAATTTCCTTATTTTTCACGTGTCTCACCACTTTCTTTCTTTACAAATTTACATTTGATTGGAAGTTTGTGCATAGCAAGTCTTAAAGCCTCACGAGCAACATCTTCAGTAACTCCACTAATTTCAAACATAATCTTATTCTTCTTAACAACTGCAACCCATACTTCTGGTTGACCTTTACCTTTACCCATACGAGTTTCTAGAGGTATCTTAGTTAAAGATAAATGAGGGAAAATATTAATAAATACCTTACCTCCACGCTTCATGTAACGAGTCATCGCAACACGAGCAGCCTCTATTTGTTGTTGAGTAATCCAAGCTCCTTCGCAAGCTTGTAAACCATACTCTCCAAAACTTAACTTAGTATTTCCTCTTGAAACACCATCATAGTGTAATCTATGTGGACGACGGTATTTAGTTCTTTTTGGAATGACTGCCATCTACATTACCTCCCTTGTTTTTTTTCTCAGGAAGGATTTCTCCTTTATAAATCCATACTTTAACACCAATCTTACCATAAGTAGTATCAGCTTCTTTATGAGCATAATCAATATCAGCTCTCAAAGTATGAAGAGGAATATTTCCTTCAGTATAACCTTCAGTTCTTGCCATATCAGCACCAGCTAAACGACCAGAAACTGCAGTTTTAATACCCTTTGCTCCAGCCTTCATAGCGTTTCTAATAGCTCTCTTTTGAGCAATTCTGAATGAAACACGATTTTCAATTTGATGAGCTATGTTTTCAGCAACAAGTGCTGCAACAACATCAGGGTTTTTAATTTCCATAATAGAAATTTGAACATCTTCGTTAACTAACTTAGATAATTCTTTTTTTAGTTTTTCAATCTCATCTCCACCATGACCAATAACAACGCCAGGTTTTGCTGTATTGATGATAACATCAGTTTTTTTACTAGTTCTTTCAATTAAAATACTAGCAACTGCTGCATCTTTTAATTTCTTAGATAAAAATTTACGAATTTTAACATCATTATTTAAAAACTTAGCGAAATCTTTGTTATCAGCATACCATTTAGATTCCCATGTTTTATTGATGCCAATTCTAAGTCCGACTGGACTAACCTTTTGACCCACGAGTTTTCCTCCTTTGTATTATTTTTCACTCACTACAATTTTAATGTGACTTGTTCTTTTTTTAATTGGATCTACGTGACCACGAGAACCAAATTTCATTCTTTTCATTGTTTGTCCTTCGTTAACAATTGCTTCTTTAACAAATAGATTTTCTTTATTTAAACCCATATTATTTTCAGCATTTGCAACAGCAGAAACTAAAACTTTTCTTGATATTCTAGCTGATTCTTTATTAATATTCTTTAAAATCTTATCAGCTTCAATAACACTCTTACCACGTATTAAATCTATAACTAAACGAGCCTTACGAGGTGCAATTCTAACTCCCTTTGCAATCGCTACTGCTTCCATTTTAGTCCTCCTTCCCGGTATTATTTCTTATCTTTATTTTCGCCGTGTCCACCAAACTTACGAGTTAAAGCAAACTCACCTAATTTGTGTCCAACCATGTCTTCTGTAACATATACAGGAATAAAATCTTTACCATTGTGAACAGCAAATGTAAGTCCTATAAATTCAGGGTAAATTGTTGAACGACGAGACCAAGTTTTAATAACTTCTTTTTTACCTGATTCATTTACTTTAGCAACCTTAGCTAATAAACTTTTATCAGCAAAAGGTCCTTTTTTTAAACTTCTAGCCATTATCTTCAATCCTTTCCCTATTTTTTACGACGACGAACAATTAACTTATCAGATTGTTTCTTATTGCTACGTGTCTTATATCCTAATGCAGGTTTACCCCAAGGAGTAACTGGACCTTTACGACCAACTGGTGTACGTCCTTCACCACCACCATGAGGGTGATCATTAGGGTTCATAACAGATCCTCTTACATGTGGTTTAATACCCATATGTCTTTTACGACCTGCTTTACCAATATTAACTAATTCATGGTCAGCATTTCCTACTTCACCAATAGTAGCACGACAAGTACTTAATACTTTACGAACTTCTCCACTAGTTAAACGAATTAATGTATATCTTCCTTCACTTCCTAATATTTGAGCACTAGAACCAGCAGAACGAACAATTTGTCCTCCCTTACCAGCTTTTAATTCAATATTATGAACTAAAGTACCTTCAGGAATATTTCCAAGTTCAAGTGTGTTACCAACTTTAATATCAGTTTTAGCTCCACTTTCAACTTTATCCCCAACTTTTAAACCTTTTGGAGCAAGAATATATCTTTTTTCTCCATCAGCATATTTAATTAAAGCAATGTTAGCAGTTCTATTTGGATCGTATTCGATAGAAGCTACAGTTCCAATAACACCGTCCTTATTTCTCTTGAAATCAATTAAACGATATTTTCTCTTAGCTCCACCACCACGATGTCTTAGAGTAATTCTACCTTGATTATTACGTCCACCATTCTTCTTTAAAGTTACCAATAAAGATTTTTCTGGAGTACTACTTGTAATTTCTTCATTAACTAACTTAGACATATTACGTGTTCCGTTAGTTATTGACTTAAAAGTTTTAATCGCCATATATACCCTCCTTTAATTAAAGTTCAATAGAACTTCCTTCACTTAACTTAACAATTGCTTTTTTAACTTTGTTAGTCTTACCAACATAACGACCAACTCTTTTTTTCTTAGGTTTAACGTTAACTGTGTTAACTTTTTCTACCTTAACGTTGAATATTTTTTCAACAGCTTGTTTGATTTGTGTCTTATTAGCTTTAACATCAACACTAAATACTATAGTATTATTGTTTTGAGCTAAATCAGAACTCTTTTCAGTAATAATTGGTGCTTTAATAACATCTCTATAATTACTCATTAAACAAGCACCTCCTCTATCATCTTGATAGCTTTTTCAGTAACAATCATATAGTCAGATGAAATAATATCTAAAACATTAATTTCATTAGCTTCTAATAAAATAACATTATTT
>Ga0326512_10002218_pt1 | contig 14389 bp, 28 predicted proteins | sample 1_2617_0518_D_FD_203652 | JGI IMG/M metagenome (GOLD analysis project Ga0326512, IMG submission 203652) | Bovine rumen microbial communities from UC Davis, California, United States - 1_2617_0518 | ecosystem: Host-associated > Mammals > Digestive system > Stomach > Rumen | place: USA... | reverse complement strand
CTATTCTTTTGCTGCTGCTAGTATGAACGGTCTTGATGATGCAATGCTTGATGCAGAGTATGAAGATTCAGTTGAAGTAGAAGATGAAGAGTATGAAGATGAGATGGAAGATGAAGATGACGAAGACGGAAGTCCATCTCAGGTATTCGGCATGGTAATGGGCCGTATGCTTGGTGCTCCAATGCCTGGGCCTTCAAATCGTGGAAATAAGAAAAAGAAGGACCCACATCCAGCTCTTACTAAGTTCTCTATTGACCTTACACAGGAAGCAAAAGATGGTAAATTGATGCCCATTATTGGCCGTGATAAAGAGCTCGAATCAACAATTCAGACTTTGTGCCGTAAAACAAAGAATAATCCGGTTTATGTTGGTGACCCTGGCGTTGGTAAGACAGCCGTTGTAGAAGCTCTTGCGCAGGAAATTGTTGCTGGTAATGTTCCAGATGCAATTAAAGACCATACAATCTTTTCTATTGAGATGGGCTCTTTGGTAGCTGGTACACAGTATCGTGGCCAGTTTGAACAGCGTGTTAAGGCTATCGTTGATGAGGCAAAACAGATTAAAAACTGTATTCTTTTTATTGACGAAGTTCATACTGTAGTTGGTGCTGGAGCTGGTTCTGGCGGTTCTATGGACGCTGCCAATATCTTGAAGCCTGCTCTTGCTCGTGGACAGATTAAAGTAATTGGCGCTACAACTTATGATGAGTATAAGAAAGTTTTTGAAAAAGATAAAGCTCTTGCTCGTCGTTTCCAGAAAGTAGAAATTCTTGAACCATCAAGAGATGATTCATTGAAGATTATCGAAGGAATTGCGCCAAAATATGAAGCATTCCATGGTATTACATATGATGATGATGCGCTTGTAAGTGCCGTTGATTTGTCAATCAAATATATTACTGACCGTAAGCTTCCAGATAAAGCAATTGATGTAATTGATGAAGCTGGTTCTTATGCTAAGATTCATAATGCTAAGATTGTTGGAAATGACATTATTAAGATGGTAACTTCAAAGATTTCTAAAGTGCCTCTTGAAACTATGTCACAGTCAGAATCTGATAAGCTTCAGAGTCTTAGTGATACTGTTAAGTCAAAGATTTTTGGTCAGGATAAAGCAGTTGATAGCCTTATTAAAGCTATCAAGAAAGCTAAAGCCGGATTTAAAAATCCTGATAAGCCAGATGCAAGTTTCTTGTTTGTTGGTCCTACTGGTGTTGGTAAAACAGAACTTTGTAAGGTAATTTCAAATGAGCTTAATGAGAAACTTCTTCGTTTTGATATGTCAGAATATCAGGAAGAAAACTCAGTAGCAAAACTTATTGGTTCTTCTGCTGGCTATGTTGGCTATGAAGAAGGTGGTATTCTTACAGAAGCAGTAAGAAAAGATCCACATTCAATTATCCTTTTGGATGAGATTGAAAAAGCTCATAGAAAAGTTTATAATATGTTCTTACAGATTATGGACTATGGTACTTTGACAGATAATCAGGGTCGTAAGATCGATTTCAGAAATACTATTCTTATTATGACTTCAAATGTTGGCGCTACAGCAGCTGCAGAACATAAGTCTGTTGGATTTGGTACATCTGATAATGATATGAGCGATGAGATTTACACAGCAGAAATCAACAAGACATTCCCGCCAGAGTTCCGCAATCGTCTTGATGGTATTTTGATGTTCAATAGCCTTTCAAAAGAAAACGCTTTGGATATTGTACGTGCTGAAGTTAAAAAGATTGCTAAACGTATGGAAGAAAAGAATATTACTCTTACTGTTTCTGATGACGCAATCAATCTTATCATGGAACAGGGATATTCAAAAGAGTTTGGTGGCCGTAATATCGCTAAAACAGCAGAGAATCTTCTTGCTGAGCCGCTTATTGACGAAATCCTTTTCGGAAATCTTAAAAATGGTGGCACTGTAAGTGCTAACGTTAAAGATGAAAAGATTGTATTCAATGATGCTAAAGTTTCATCAAAGAAAGCAAAGAAAGTTGAGCTTGTAGAAGCTTAATATATAGCCTGCAATTATAGCGATATAGGATGTAAAAGTCTTATATCGCTATTTTAAGTTAATAGGAGATAGTATGTTTGAAAGTTTTTATATGTTTAAGCTTAATAGATGCTTCAACAAAATTACAAAAATTTTGGATATGAAAACAGAATCATATATTGATTATGTTTCTTCTTTTGAAGAATTCCAAAAGAGCTTGGCAAAAGTTTATGCAGAAACTACACAGCTTAAGAAAGACTACGAAAAAGCATATGCTGAGAAAAAAGATGAAGCTCTTGTAAAAGGTAAGATTCAGCTTTATATTGCAAAGCAGAACCAATATAACGCACTTCTTGAAAGATTTAAGATTGCTGAATCAAGAAAAGAAGAAATGGTTAATCAAATTAAGAGCTTAAATTTTGATAAAAATGCAATCGATGCTAAGAAACAGATGCTAGAAGCAGAGCTTAATTATATCAAGAGTAATAATCTTAATACTAATACAATTCGTTTCGAAGATGTATTTAAGGACGTTGACGCATTTGTAAGTAAGAGCCTTTATAGTGTAAAAGCCGGAAATGAGCTTACAAATATGATTGACCCAAATAAAAAGATTACTGAAATTGAAGTAGACGAAGTTTATAATAAGCTTAAGAAGTAATATATGGTATTAGAGTCTGGACATACTTTTACGCAATGGTCTAAACTTACTGAAGACGAAAAAGCGCGTAATGTTGCTTTAACAAATTATGCTTTTAATTATTGTACTAAAAATCCTGGTGTTCTTTTATCTTATGATGAAATGAATAATGCTGGACTTAACCATATATATTCATTCTTTATAAAAGAATTTAATGAGAGTTCTTTAGGTAAAATAGAGTATAATGATAAAGGTATTGTTTATAAAGTAGGTATTACAAATGGATGAAAAAGAGAAACTCAAAAAAGTTAGGCTTCTAGAAAAGAATATTCATAATTTAGAATGTGACCTTTTAGAGAAAAAAGCTGCATTGCTTAAAATGGATACTATTGAAGATAATGATGAAAGAATCCATGAGTTAGAAAAGGAAATTGAGTTATTATCATCCCATGATATTTGTACTACTAAAGATATACCTATATGCTGTAATAAAGAAAGTTCACTTTTTATTGCTGATAGTATTCTTTATGAACTTTTTCTAGAAGAATATAAAGTTGATACTAGGGATATAAAAGAAACAGTAAAACTTATTCCGTCTGCGCCTCATGTCGAAGAAATTCTATGTAAGGAATTAAAAAATTTTGTAATAAACATTCGTAAGAGTTTAATAGCAGAGCTTACGCTGGATAATGCTAAATGTTTAGCTGATATAGACTCTGCGCTTTCTGGAGATAGTTAATGGCAGTTATAGATAGCTATTTTTGGGGCTTTTCAAAAAAAATAATTGATATAGCTACCACAAATAAGAAAAATATAAAACATATAAAATTATCTTTTACTCAAAAATATTTTCCGGTATTTTCAGCTAATGATAATAGAAATATGTTATTACCACTAATGTATTTTGATACAATAAGTCCAGAATCAGATTTATATTTTGCAAATACGAAAAGTGTAATAGAATATAAAAATTATGGTGGTAGAGAATATAGTAAGACTAGCAAAGAAATATCCATTTTAGATGAGTTTAAAAAAGCAAATTTTAATTTTAAGAAAGAGCCCGATTTTAAGGTAAATTATTATAGAGCATTACCAGTTGAAATAATTATATCTAATCTATTACAAGCTCTTGATAGGGATTATAAAGGCGATATTTATTATGCATCTATGAACTACTCTGGTTATTCTACAGTATCAGAGTCAATTTATGAATTTAAGCTTGCTATACCAGAAGAAAATCTTGGTAAAAAAGACTATGATAAAATAGTTGGCCAAATTAAAAATATTATTAAAGATATTCCAGATGAAATAATTACTATTACAGATTTTCAGCTAAAAACAGCGTCTCCTAGAAAAAAAGTTGCTACGGAAGATAAATATGAACAGGATTGTTTATTAGATGGTAATGGTATTAGAATTCAAAGAGGCGATATTGTAATATTTCATACATATAGTGGACATATTAGCTATGGTAGAGTTTTATCAAATACAACAAAATGCGTTAAGATAGATAGTATATCTACTTTAGTAAATGCGTCTTTAGTTTATGTTGTTCGGTCGGGAAATGAAGAAAAGCTGGGCGATATTCCATGGAATAAAGGCCCATGTGATTTATTAGATAAGTCAGAAAGTTATTATTTATAATTATGAAGTTATTAAGATTAGGAACATTTGAAACCAACTCTTCTAGCTGCCACTGCTTAGTTATTAGTAGTCCTAGTGATTTTAATGCATGGATTCGTGGTGAAAAAGTAATTGCTATCACTAATGAAGTAGAATATGGACAATATAAAGATTTTGAGTTTATTGATACCGATAAATTTATCAGCCAAGCTGTAGATATTCTAGAATCTACCTTTAAAAATCCAGATAGAACTCATGATATTTTTTCTAGAGGTTATAAAGATAAAGATGGCGTGAGCCATGATGTTTTTGATGAAAATGGTGATTGGAATTGTAATATACAAGAAACTTTGGAACTTCTTAAAAGTGAAGATTGCCTTTCTAATAAGCTAGGCTATGTACATATAATTTATGATGATTGTTATAGTCGTATGATAAAAAAACATCCAAATCATTGGGAATTGGATATAAATACTTGGGCGTACTAAAATGAGAACAAATAGCAATAAAGAGCCTGTATCATATTGGATTGGATCGTTAGCAAAGATAACTAATGATGGAAGTTTTTATTTACCTGGTTATTTTAAAGATAAAGCAATAATATACGGAATTATAACTGGTAGGGATGACGTTGCTGACGAGTTTTTAGTAACGTTAGTAGATAAAGAAAATGGTGATACTTATTCAGGATGCTATATTCCATGTAGTTTCGTGGAACGTATAGCGTCCATATCAGAAATTATAGACATGTTTACAGATAATTCGTATAATTATTTTAATTAAAAATTGCCGCTAAGTGCGGCTTTTTTCATATAAAGATTAGTATATTTACATATTGTTATAAAGGAACAATTTATGGATAAAAAGAAATTAGTAATTTTCGGCCTTTCAGGGGATCCAGTTACAATATCTCATCTTAGAATTATTTTTGAACTTTCCAAGAAATTTGATAAAGTTGTTGTTGTACCAAATCTTTGTGATTATTATAGAAAAAGTCCATTTATGTTTACTTTTGAATATCGCACAGAGCTATTACATGATGCTATAGAAAAACTTCATAAGGATAATATAGATTTATGTATAGTTGAAAAATTGCTCCCTAAAAAGCATACTTATATTGATACATTGAAAAAAATTCAAAAAGTATACGGAAAGGATTGGGACTATTATACGGCTATTGGAGCTGACTCTTATAATAACCTTACTACATGGCGTAAATGGAAAGAGATTGTTAAAAAGACAAAATTTGTTGCTTTTCTTAGAAAAGGTACAGACTTGATTCCAAATGACGCAATACCATATGAGCTAATGAATTTAGCAGAATTTCTTGATTATAGAGATGATGGCAGTGCTACAAGGTATAGGAACGACTTAAATACAGTAATTATGGACCATCTTTTTTATAGTGATGCATCATTTTATAAAGCTAAAGTTCAATCTGGCGAGATTGACTTAAATAAATAATATACTATAAAAGTATAGGAGAATTGCGTATGGAAGCAATTAAGGACGCATTGGAAAATGCTGGTTATGATTATGCTGTTGCTATTGCAACAGACGCAGAAATCAAGGCACAAGCTGCTTGTGGCCAGCTTGCAACAATTCTTGAGGCTCAGTAAAATGAGCTGAGGCCATAAGTTTTATTACTTATGGTCTTTTAGTATAGAAATTTTTATAAGAGGTTATATATGCTTACTAAAAAAACTTTCCGGGATTTTGCTAATGGTTCAGTTTATTGTTTCGCTCTTGAAGACGGTAAACTTGTAGAAACAACAGATACTTTTTTGCCGTTTTATACAAAAAATGCAATCGGCCGAAAACAGAATAAACTTGATAACTACGAACTTGGCGATAGAACAGAACGCTGGATGATTGGTATTTCCTGTATGTCTGGCTGTCCCGTTGGATGTAAGTTCTGCGCTACTGGTCAGATGAAAGCAAAATGGCGAGCTCTTACAGCCGAAGAAATGGTCGAACAAGTAGACTATATTCGTAATCTTCATCCAGAAATTGATACGAATACCTGTAAAGAATTTAAAGTAAACATGACTCGTATGGGCGAGCCAGCTCTCAACTGGGATAATGTTCAGAAAGCCGCAAAAATCCTTCGTGAAAAATATCCAAATGTTCATATTTACGTATCAACTATCGGTATTAAAGGAACTGATTTTTCTTGGATTGAAGGCAATGTAACTCTTCAGATTTCTTTGCACTCATTTGACGAAAAACAGAGAGATTGGCTTATTCCTATTTCTCATAAAATGTCTCTTGAAGAACTCGGTCAGATTAGAACTAAATCTAATCTTAAAACTACAATCAATATGACTCTTGTAAATGAGAGCGATTTTGATATTGAAAAACTTAAGAAATATTTTGATCCAAATTATTTCTTTGTAAAGCTCAGCCCTATTAATAAAAATGCAACTTCTGAGATGAATCATATGGGCGACGGAGTTATTGAAGGAATTAACTTAGTTTGAAACCTGCTCCTAAATAAAAACTTAGCACATTTTTATAAATAGCCATCTATAAGCAGTTTCTCGCCCCTATTCCAGTAGGGGTGATTATTTTTATTTAAGGCACCAGCAGAATCTGCCCTAAGTAGGTGGTAATAACCAATATAATTATCAAGAAAGCTATTTTTACCTATATACTTTTCTATAAAAAATATATCTTCATCATATTTATATTCAAATAGGAACTCTTTAGTATTTCTAAAAACTTTATTCCAAATATAAAACCAAGCAGTATCAAATTTATTATATTTTACAAGCTTATTTTTATAAATATTAGAAAAAAATATAGAATTTCTCCTATGAAAAGTTGGTAAATTAAGAAAATTACAACAATATAAATCTATATCAGAATATTCTTTAAATGCGCTCGCTGCTCTAAAATAAAATTCTTTATCTAAAATATCATCATTATCTACGAAAGCAATTAAGTCGCCAGTAGATAATTTTATACCAATATTTCTTGATTCTGAAACACCAAGATTTTCTTTATTATGATAGTAAATTATTCTATCATCTTTTTTTAGAAATTTCTTGCATATTATAGAAGAATAATCCGAGCTATTATCGTCTATTAAAATTATTTCTAAGTTTTTATAAGACTGCTCTATAATGCTTAATAAGCATTCAGATAAGTATACATCAGAGTTATATATAGGAACTATAATACTTATTAAAGGATTTAACATTCAACTTTTACTAACTCATTAAAAAACTTTACAGTGGCTTCATGATACTTTTTTGGTATTAAAGCTAGATACTTATTATTTACCAAATCTAATACAGTATCCTTAAATACCACTTTATCTTCTTTAGATAATAGCTTTGTATTATATGGATAATCTAAAAATTCTAATAGTAAATTATCACTTAGATATTTAAGCTTATCCACTTTCCACATAATAAAAGTTAGATATACAATTACTAGTTTTTCTATATTATCTCTTTCTACACTTGAAGACTCATACCCATGATAGCCCGAGTATTCAGTATATTGTATATCATATGGATATGTTGGTATATGAAGACCAAATAATAAAATATACCAATAAATAGTATCTTCTCTATGGTTAAAGTTAAATTTGGTATATGGAATATAGCTATAAACTCTTTTAATTATAGATAATTTGGCTAAACGGGCCCAATGATATACAGAATTATTTATTGTACATTCAATCCGCTTATAAATACCTAAATCTAAAAATTTTATTAAGTTATCAGTATTTAATTTATCATCAGCGTCTAGCCAAATTACATAATTATCATTATATTCATCTGATATTGATTCTATAAGCTTTTTTCGAGCGTTAATCATGCCAATTTTATGGTCCGTAATTATGGTGGTAGTATTTTCAAAACTATGAGCGCTTTCTGAGTTATAATGGATATATACTTTGCCACCAATATTTTTATTAAACAACTCAATATTATTTTCTATATTTTTGTCATCTTTCGGGTTACAAGTTATAATACATAAAATTATATCATTATACATTATTAGTCTACTACCATATACCTTGTATTTATTGGACCATAGCTATCATCTGTTACTATAAAATGCGTATCATCTTCCCATACATACCTTATATTATACTTATCAATCTGCTTCATAGATATATATGCAAGACTACCTTCAGGATTAAAAAAAAGCTTTTTTTCAGAGTCCATATATAAATATAAGATTTTATTTACATCAGGATTATACATGCTAATGTTCTTGCCACTTTTAAGTGTTGAGTGTGTAAAATATTCTGGTATACAAAGCTTATAGCCACTAAGATGCACAGGTTCCATTACCTTATAGTTAAAAAGTGATGGGTCATCATCAATAATTATCCTATACTCATTACTATATAAACCATAGTCATTTACATCTAAAAAAACAAATCTTCTAATATAGGGAGTAGTAAGAATAGCAGTATTAAGTGCGCTTAAGGATAGTTTACCATCTCTCGGAACGCGAAGAGGATCCATATATATAATACTCGTACCATCATCTAAAGACCTTATTTGATAGACGCTTGGATAATTACTTGTCGTATTGCTCTTAAGTTTACCTTTAGCTAAATATGATAAATACTCCAAGTCATCATTGCTATAAGAGCCTCTTACAGTAGAAATACTTTTTATAACATCTAAATTAGATATTATAGTTGAGTTAGATTTTATTTTAATTTTTGAATAGTCTTGTGTATCAGATAAGCTATACGAGTTATTATTATTTTTTATATCATCAATATTTACTTTATCATAAGTATTACCGTCATCTAGGGAGATGTATATATAACCCTTTGGTACTGTTAACTTGTTAAATGTAATTTTCATGATATAATTAGTTAATAATACCTTAAAAAATTGAAGAACCATTTATTTACTATAAAATATAAGCCGCATTTAATGCGGCTTTTTTATTATAAAAAGTAATTATTTTCAACAGAATTTTTATAGGTACTTATAATTTCAGTAAGTATAGTAGTATAAGTTTTATCTATTATGGCCGGCTGAGCTATATCATAGATATCTTTATTTTTTTCTTTTTTTAAGATACAAAGAACATATACTTGTACTCTTACATTTTCTTTTGTTGCTTGTGGCGTTATAGTAAAAAATGTTATAGCATCGCCGGATGTTTCTTTATTAAAATTATATTTTATACTGCAATACTCGCCATATTGAGATATATATGGTATAAAATCGTCAGGATTTGAGTTTATTAGATTTGAAAGCTCACTAAAAATGTCCATATTTACATATATTAACTATTAATCTTTACATATTATTTGTATATAAGCGAGGTTTTTAATATGAAATTTAATGCAGCTATCGATACCATTATTTATGGAATGGATGAAGAAAAATGGCGAAATCGTTATGACCCTAAAGATTGCTATATTTTTATGGGCTGCGAAGGTCGCTTTATTCGTAGAGCTGGCTGGGATGATGGCGTTTATGCTACTTGTGCTACAATTTTTAATTGGCCAAAATATGTAAAACATCCTAATGAAAATATTGTTCTCTGCGATTTTTCACAGTGGCCATTATTGTATCCTGCTCTTTCAAGAGAAGATATTGCAGCTAATGACTGGGAAGTTTGGGATTTTATTCCAAATGGTAAAGCTAAAGTAGATATTGAGAAAGGCTTTTATGGCTTTTGGTCAAAGTTTGAACATAAATTTGTTAATGGCCCTAGCGGCACTTGTCAAGAAACAAGTGAGCTTCTTCCATATTGGGATAAGAAAGAAAAGAAGTACATTAAACTTAATAAGGCAGTAGAAAACCATTTTCGTGAGTCACTTCTTAAGAATATTAGGTATTAATAATGACAGAAAGAGAATATAATATAAGGCGAAAATCTCTTGATGAATGGGCTAAAAACCAGGCTAGACAAGTTCATGCTGGCGAAATATCTCCCCAAGAATGGGAACGCCGTGGGGAGTATTATAATGAGCAAATCGCTCGTCTTAATGAAGAATATAGTAAGTCTAAAGAAAAAGAAGCGGAAGAATATTTTGGTGATTAGGAGTTATAAATGGTTTTTCTTAAAACTAGACCAACAAATTCAATAGGTACCGATGATAATTGGCAAATTGCTGAAATGGCGCTATCAAGTCTCGGTTATATGTATGGAGAATTTGATGTTAAACCTAATGAGGGTGATTCTGATGGTCCTGTATTAGTTGATGACGCAAATAAGATTATTGCTAAGATGACGATTAATACGGATAATTCTTACATTTTAAGGACATTTTAATTTATGGGACACGCAAAACATATTTTTAGATATAGAGTAATTACAAATCTTAATTGTAATATGAATGAATCTACTGGACCAAATGGTAATTGTTACTTCTGCTATCAGCCTCTAAAGGAGCCACTTCAGCTTGATATGGCTAAGGCTCATGAAACTATGGATAAAATTGGTATCCTTAAAAGAGCTACTATTATGGGCGGAGAATCTACTATAAGAAAAGACCTACCGGAAATTATTAGAGACGTAAGAGCTCATGTATCCGAAGATGTTTGTCTTGTAACAAATGGTATTCTTCTCAATGAAGAGCGAATTAAAGCATATGCGGAAGCTGGACTTACAGAAGTAGCAATTTCTATTTCGTCTCTGGAACAGTATTATAGACGTCGTGACGCTGCACTTCTTTGTAAAAAATATATTCCTAATACTCGTCTTAATATTCCTAAATGTAAAGAGTCAACTGGTGATAAGCTAGCTGAAATTCTTAAAGTAGTACTAAAAGATGACTTTTATGTAGTTGTATGTGAAGACTTAATGGGCCGTTATGGTGATTTTGATTTCCAGAAAAAGCTTGGTACTTGTAAAGTAAAAGATGACGGCCATAATTTTTATGACTATATTTGGGAGGATGAAAATGGTAAAAGTCATCAATTTGGTGTATTTGGTAATTATACCGGGTACGATATGACAGATATTATTATTACGCCACTTGGAAATTTCTGTAAATGGGAAGCATACTGTGAAAAGGTAGGCAATACAGCTCTTAATAAAACTTTTTCATCAGCTGATTTTGAAGAACTCGATATTGAAGCATTAAGGGATTTTATCGATTCTAAGCCTATTAGGGGCTAATACATGTTAAAAATTGATTTTGGTAGTGGTTATAATCCAAAAAAAGGATATAAAACTTGCGACTTTACTGACTCTCCAAGCTTAGATTTTCAAGCTAGAAATAATAAGATTTTTAGTAGGCGTGGTGAATTATCTAATTGTAGTGTTGATAAAATATATTGCAGAAATGTAATTCATCATATAGAGAATTTTAGGGAGCTATTTGATAATTTTTATAAGTATATAAAAAAGAATGGTACTTTAGAAATTATTGATTGTAGAAAAGAATATTATTATTCTAATTTTTTTATGGATCGACTTTGGTACAGATTTATAAATTATAGTCCTAAAATTTATATATCAGAAAATTATAGAGACTATGAATCAATATGTAAAAAGTCAGGGTTTAAGTTAGTAAGTAAAACATTTAATAAAGAAAAGGAAATTCTAATTTTTAAGAAAATCTAATATAAAATTAAGGAGTAATTATGAAAAAGCTAGCAAAATCAAATGATAAAATGCTTTGTGGTGTTTGTGCTGGAATTGCTGAATATCTTAATGTTGATCCAGCTATTATTAGAGTTATTTGGATTCTCTATACATTACTTAGCGGGATTGGTCTTTTTGCGTATATTGTATGTTCATTAGTAATGCCAGATAAGGAAATTTAGTATGGACGGTACTATATATTCTCATGGTTTAGATTATTATAAGCCAGTTGGTAATTGTTTAACCGCGCCATTTATAGACTTACTATCTGTTGGATTTGCGCCCAGTAGTTCTAATTCAGATGTTGATGAAAGAACAGATTCTAACAAAAAAGGCATAGACCGCCTTTCTGATTTAGTTAATAAAATTAAACAGAAGCAAAGAGAAATAGATAACTATAATAAGATAGAAAAAGAATATTATTTATGAAAATGACGACTTATAGATTTAGGGTTAAATCAAATGAAAAACTTATTAGTGCTATAAGTAATTCTTCTTCTAATCTACATCCTTTAACCACTAAAACAAAAATAGGCGGTGTCTATACAGTAAATACTAATATCTGGCTACCAGCGGAAATAATGGAAGAAAATGTAGAAGAAGACACTTTTGCAAAGTTATCTGGAGATTATTATTTATGAGTCATATAATATGTGGACCAGAAGTGGCGGCTTTATTAAATTTAATGTCGACTTCTATACCAAAAAGGAACACTAAAAATGAACAAAAAAGTAATTTTATGGATAACCAAATAAAAATAGCGGAAGATTCTATACAGAATGAGCTTTTTAACCAGAAAGCAACAGAGTATTTCGGAAAGTGTTAATAAGGATAAAATTTTGATAGTTTATAAAAAAGTTAGAATATTAAAGGATGGAAATACATATCCTCTTTTTATAGATAATAAAAAGCCATTTATTATTGGCAAATGGCAACATTGTGAATACCATCCCAAAAAAGGGTTTGCGCCTAGAAGTATCAGAAAAAATGATAATGGTGATGAAATTGGTGGTTGGCATAGCTGCTCAAAGCCAGAAGCGTCATGGATTGCTGATGAACTAAAAAGCGGTGAAAAGCGTGTTTGGTTAGAGTGTGAAGCTAAAGACGTTGTAGAATATAAAAGGCCACAAGGTATTTGGTATTTATCAGAATGGATAAAGCCTTTAAGAATTTTATCTAAAGATGATATTAAGGAAATACTAAAAAATGAACAATGATAAGTATGAATCTTTAATGAATACGTTTAATGTATTGATGAATTTTTCACCGGCTTTTAAAGGATTTTTTGATATTGTAGCTGACAAAACAGCTGAAGAAAGAGAACAAGCTAAAGAAGAAGAGTTTGAAAAAACCAATACTGAATATTTTACTGGTGAGTAACTAATGGGAAATTTACTTTTAGATGATATAGTATATCTTCAAGAACAAATTGCTAAGGCCACGGGTATTCCAAAATCTTATTTAGGATATACTGATACTATTATTGGTGAGTCAGAAGAAGATTTTGAAAGTAAGCGTATAGAATATTACGGAGCTTAATTATGTCTCAGCCTTTTAACATTGTAATGACAACAGCAGAAATAATGAGAAATTCTTATCATGCTGGATATAGAGTTACTGACCATTTTCCAAGAAAGTATGATGGCCAATATATAGAGTTTTTTGGTATGAATGAAAATGGAGAATCTACTGGAGTAGAGTATGATGAAGAAGATTCTATAGATAAGAAGAGTATAAAGTATCTTATGGGCGTTTTACAAGAAATATGTGACAAAAATAGCAAATATGATGATTACTGGGGGTGCTAAATATGCCAAGATTTGTTATTTCAAACTTAAAAACTAATAAATATTTTAAAATGCGAGAATGGAAAGAGAAAGGAAATTTTAATACAATTATTGATTCATTCCTTATAGAAAGTAAAGAAAATGCGACTTCTTTTACAGAAGACGCCGGTATAAAAATAATGACTCAGTTAGCTGTAATATTACCAGATGAGCATTTTGTATTAAAAGAAATTTAGGAGAAGTTATGTCAAAATTTATATGTGCTATCGGTATATCAGGCTGTGGAAAAACAACTTTTGGAAATACTCTTAAAAAAGAAAATTCTAATTTAGAAATTGTATGTCCTGACGATATTCGTAAAGAACTTACTGGCGATATATCTGATCAGTCTCAGAACGAAAAAGTTTGGAATATTTGCTATTCAAGAATTATACATAATCTCCAGGATGGTAAGGACGTATATTTATCTGCTACTAATCTTTCTAAAGGCGGACTTAAGCATTTATTTAAGCTTGCAGAAAAAGCAAATGCAGAAATAGAAGCTGTAGCTTTTGAAGACTCAAGAGATTGGGAACTTTGTTATAGCAGAGTAAAAAAAGATATCGATAATGGCATTGACCGTTCTAATTCTCTGGTTAATATTACTGTAGATGATGTTGAAGTTCCTCTTATTAAGCAGATGAGTGATAGATATATTACTCTTATGGACTCTGGATTTTTAGAAAGTCAAAATATTAAGGTAACAAAAGTATAATGGAAGTAAAA
>Ga0326512_10002217_pt1 | contig 14389 bp, 4 predicted proteins | sample 1_2617_0518_D_FD_203652 | JGI IMG/M metagenome (GOLD analysis project Ga0326512, IMG submission 203652) | Bovine rumen microbial communities from UC Davis, California, United States - 1_2617_0518 | ecosystem: Host-associated > Mammals > Digestive system > Stomach > Rumen | place: USA: California... | reverse complement strand
GTCGAGCTTCAGCTCCAGTTCCAGCTCCAACTCCACCACCTTCTCGAGGTCGTAGAGGGGCATTCGCTTGCAGCCTATCAGCGACAGCAGTATCAATATGTATATGGTCCCAACAGCCTTTCTCATTGCTTCTCCTTGGTTTTGCTCTTACTCGCCTGCAGTGGCAGCACCAAAGCAACGGTGGCTTTCAGCGGGCCAAAATATTCAAATATCTTGCGATAGTCCTTATCGCGATAACCTTTTCCTCCGTCTTCAAACACATTGTAGTGGGTGGCTTTCGAGTGGAAGTAACCCACACCTACGGACAACTCCAGATGCATGCGCCCTTTAAAGATAGGCTTCGCGTAGAGGTAGTCGAACCCTACGACGATGAAGTCGCCCTGATAGCCTGAATAATTGCGCTCCCAGTCGTAATAGCCCGTCATGGAGAACACTCCGAGGGAGTGGCCCAGCAGACGTTGCTCCGGCTGGCGGTTCTTTCCCAACCAATAGCGGCCCTCAATGCCAGCTCCGAACGCCTGAAAGCAGTTCTTGTGGTTGCTGGCGCGGAATATCCAAGGCCAGTAAACGTCGGCACCTACAGACCAACGGTTGCCCAAAGGCTGCTCTGCTCCGATGTTCATCAGGGGCAGCAGCGCATTGGTGCGCAACGAAGGAAGGTTGATTGTCTGGGCACTTATGGATATCGGCAGAAGAGTCAGCAATCCTGCCAAGCCCCAGATTTTTAGCGTTTTAGTATATGTGGGGGCATAAAGCCTTATATATTCCTTAACAGTAATGATAGCTTTTTATACTCATTAACAGTTTGTCGGGGCAAATATAGATAAAAATCCACGGACTGCCAAACTTTTTAACTAAAAAATGTGTTTTAAGACATATATTTCCTAAAAAAGTGCTGATTTTTAACAGAAAACGCCCCGAAATCAACTAAAAAATTACAATCTCTTCAACCATATGGCAAAGAAACGATCATAAACAATGTAACCCTCTGCCGTTTGATATACAAGTTCCTTTTCCAGAAGTGTTTCGAGCGCCGTTTTGACACTGCTGCTACTGGGTAAGTTATGGTTTCTAATGAAATCACCGCTCTGAGGCTGCTTGATAACGCCTATCGTGGCTATCGCTTTCAGTAGACTACGCTGGTTATCGGTGAGAAAGTTGAAAACTGTTTGGTAGTGAGGTGCATTTGAGCCAATATGAAAAAGAATGGCATCAGCAACCTGCTGATCGTCTTGCACCACCTTCTCCTGCTCATAGAGACGGTTTAACAAAGCTTGAACATACCATGTATATCCATCGAATGAGCGATACATCCGTTGGAATACGCCTTGGTCTAACTGTCCTCGTTTTCCTTCAAAGAAACGACGGGCATAGTCATAATAGATATCCTCATGTAGCGGTGAGAGGGTCATCAACTGGGTACTCTGGTAGAATGGTCTGTTTGGCGAGAGAAACATCTCCTCCATCATGTGCATTCTACTCCCTGAGAAGATGAACCTCACATTATGCATAAATTGAATATAAGAACGCAGTAAAGCCTCTACCCCCTTTTCAGGATAAAAGGCTATCTGTTGAAACTCATCAATGGCTAGACATACCCGCTTGTCCAGTTTTTCCAAGTGGTCAAAAAGACTCTTCAACGTCATCTCTGCCTGGACTGGCACTACATTAAGCGTTACTGTTGGTAAACCCGTCATAGGGTCTGGACTGAATGTCGGTCGCAGGCCCTTGAAGAAATCCATTACTTTGGATGCAAAGGACTTTTCACGTTGCAGCGCATCTTCCATAATGGCCTTACCTACCGTTTCCACAAATTGCTTCAGATTTTGGGTGGCAAAGATATCCACATAGATGCAGATGATGTCATTTTTTCCACTGCCAATCTGGTGAAATGTGTGACGGATAAGACCCGTTTTACCGATTTTACGTGGTGAAATCAGCGTAATATTACGACCGTTTTTTAAAGATGACAGTATATTTTCTGTCTCTTCCGTTCGGTCGAAGAAATACTCTGGTCCTTCGTATCCCTGATAAACAAAGGGATTCTCTAACTTTTTACTATTCTTCCTTACCATCTTTAATTATATTTTGCATCACGGAATTCCCGTGACGGAATTTCCGTGATGCAAAGATACAGCAAAAAAATGAAACCAACAAATTTTTGAGTAAAGTTTATAAATTTACCGAATGTACACGCAAAAGAACTTTACGGCTACTCTACCTTCTTTCCGATATATACATTCGTATTACCCGTTACCTCCGCGTTGTTACCACCACCATAGACGTTGCCACGAATGTCAGCACCGACAACAGGAATATTGGTGCGTGGAGCTTCCTCACCACTAACCTTTGTCACGTAGTCGATAGTGCCTAAGTTGCCCACATTGACATTGGTGTTACCAATGACCTTGGCAGCATTACCACCACCAAATACCTGGCCAATGGCACCTATCTTGCCCTTGGTGTGTGCTGGCAGCGCAACAGCGTGTCCGTCGATGGTAACCTCCTTGCCCTTATAGCCTGTCGCATTATAATCGCCATCAGAAGGATAAGTAGTGGGAGTGCCAACCACCTCGTTGATGTTCACTGTCGGATTGCCCACCATGACAGCAGTTCTACCATATCCGCCACCATAGACGGCTCCGATGCTGGTACACGACTTGATGTTCACCTCTGGGTTGTTATAAGGAGTTGTAGGCCCCGTGCCATCATCACTAGCTGACTCACGCGGTTTCCAAACTTTCTTGTCATTTTCCGTCACCTCCTTATAGCCATAGACAGAATATGCAGCACGGTTACCGCCACCATACAGCTCACCGATAATGACGGGCTTACAACCAGTCTCCTCGATATTGATCTTGATAGCACCATGAATCCTGCCACTGATGTTGTTACCACCAAAGATACGCTCGAATGTTCCATTGGTAATATTCAATGTTACGTTATCGTGGAGGTCAGCAGCCTCTGCACCACCATAGACCGCTTTCAGTCCAGGAATACAAGCCATCAGCAACTGCGCCTCAGCATCCATCGACGCACTCTTACCACCACCGTATGCTTCATCCACATTGAAGGTACAATCTGCATCCGTATCCAGCATGGTGATAGCAGACTGGCGAACATTACCCTTGGTATTCGAACCACCGAAGACACGATGAACCGTTCCACCATGAATATTCAACGCCGCCTTGCCTGATCCATAGACATACTTAGCGATAAATGTCTCTCCACTCGTTCCTGTCGTTCTCTTTTCCTTGGTGTCATAGGTATCCTCTTCTGCCGAATAGTCCTTGAAACCCACATTGGCACCAGGGTTGGCTTTGGACACATCGTTAACGGTGATATTGCCTTCACCATTACCACCACCAAAGAGTTCCAGTATCTCGTAAGTACCATTCACTGTCACGTTGGTAGCAGGTGTAGAGGCGGCATTACCACCACCATATACCTGGCGGATACTGGTAAGATCACAACCGTCAATGATGACATTGGTCTTGCCATTTTCTAAGTCCGTAGGAACATAAGCAGATAGGTTACCACCACCATAGACGGCCAGCACGTCGTAATTGCCTGAAAGTCTATCAAACTTAGAGCTGATATTATCCTTTCCTAAGTTCTGTGTCTTATAGACATGTACAGTCACATCACCCTTGGGCGAACCGTTTAGGTTGTTACAGCCAAAGATGTTCTTCTTAACCACACATCCCTTCTGGTTGTCAGCTACATCCTTGTTCAGCGTTACCAGGACGTCGCCATAAACCTTGGCCTCAATGCCTTCCTTGGTCACCTCGTTGCCACTCTTCTGCTCTATCTGTCCCAAGCCACCGCCATATACATTACCTTCGACGGTGCCTCGCGACAGGGTTACCGTTGTGGTGTTGACTGAGGTGTCGGTGGTGTTGCCATTATTGGTGCTACCCAGTGCACTACCTCCATAAACATCGCCCACAATAGTGGCATTACCCGTCCATGCGGTAGCCACATTATTCTCATAGGTCACCTTACCGATATTCACATTCACATTGCCAGTTACCTGCGTGGTCTTACCTTCACCACCACCAAACACGTCGCCACCAATGTGCACACCTTCGTAGCCTGTTCCTGAGATATCTACTGTACCAATGTTAACCACTGTATTGCCATGTACATTAGCAGAGAGGCCACCGCCAAAGACGCGGTTGGTGATGCTTGCACCCTGAACCGTCTGAGAAGAAGTGACAGGGTCACCATTATGGTGTTTCGTAGAATTAAACGTCACCGTTGTGGCCGTTCCTACATTCACTACCGTATTGCCATAGACATCAGCTTCACTACCACCGCCATAGACATAGCCGATGGGACCCAGTTTGCCGTCAATGCTGCTGGCAAAGTCGCCAGGCACCTGGTTGATGTTCACCGTCGGACTGCCATAAACTTTGGCAGAAGAACCCAATCCACCACCAAACACCTTGCCGACACTGGTACACGACACAATATTTACCTCGGGGTCTTTATAGGGGATGCCCTCGGTTTCTAATGCCGTTTTCTCCGCATCAGACAAAGCGTCATACTGAACCTTCGTTCTTGCCACGCCATTCACGTAACCATAGATCGAGTAGGCTGCCTGATTGCCACAGCCAAACAGCTGGTCAACGCTCAGAGCCCGACAACCCGTTTCCTCTAATGTCAATGAAATCGGGCCTTTAATGGTGCCACTGATATTATTGCCGCCAAACACTTTCTCGAAGTGCCCACTGGTCAGCGTGAGGTTGACACCACCACCGATATTCGCAGCCTCGGCACCACCATAAATCTCTGTCACCTCCTGACTCAGACAGCCCAGTACCAAACTCACCGTACCATCTTGGTTAGCATTCTTTCCTGCACCATAGATTTGGTCTATCTTCAGTGTACAGCAATCTGTTGTGCCGCTGTTAGCCTCCGTGACAGTCAGTTGCGTACCACCGCGAACATTACCTAACGTATTACTGCCACCATACACATCATGGATAGTACCACCTAACAGCGTGGCAGCAGCGATACCCGTGCCGTAGTTCTCGTGGTTGTCGTCACGAATACCGATATTGGCACCAGGGTTGCCCTCTCCGGCACCATTACCACCACCAAAGAGATAGTGTATTTCATAAGTGCCGTTTACCGTTACGTTAGTAGCAGGCACAGAGGCAGCGTTGCCACCACCATATACTGATTCGATACTCGTCCAGTCACAACCATCGATGATGACTTCAGGAGCAGCAACTGGATTGGTTGCAGGATAGTAGGCTGCACGGTTACCTCCGCCATAGACAGCCGTAACATCGTAATTGCCCTTCGTCTTCTCAGTAATTTTCGTCTTAGCTGCATTTTGCGTCTTATAGATATGAACTGTCACATTACGCTTTGGCGTTCCGTTGACATTGTTACAACCGAAGATCTGGCCGACAGCACAACCCTTGGCAGCATCAGCAACACCATTATTCAGTTCTACCAACACATCGCCATAGACGTATGCAGGCTTTCCGGCTTCTCCCAGGCCACCACCAAAGACCTCTTCCACGACACGTCCACCCGTCAGGCTGACAGTAGTCGTTGCACTCTTTCCTGAGGCCCAGCCACCAGCATTCTCATTTGCCGTAGCGTCCCAGTTGCTTGTCTGGGTATTAGCCAAGGCGCCACCACCATAAACGTCCTTCAGAATTAAACCGCCCGTCATACTTACAGCAACACTGCCCTCGACAGTCCCGGCCTCACCACCACCAAAGACAGAACCAGCAATGAGCTTTTCTGTTTTCCCTTCATTATCAGCTGTAGGTGTTGTTCCGTAATTGATGTTCACCGCTGTTTCTCTGACGTTAGCAAGATTTGACCCAGCGACACTAACGCCATACTCACCGCGTGCGGCACCAAATATACAACCATCATTGTTGCTATTGCCATCATAACCTATACGGCCACCAGTCACAGTAATGGTCGTCTTACCATTGTCAGTAACCGCAGTATTACCACCCACTGAACCCATAGCACCAGCACCATAGACGTTGTGCACCACATGACCACCCTTGATGTTGATAGTTGTCGTACCCTTCACAATACCTGCCAATGGATTGTAGGCGTCTTTTACACCATCGCCGTTGGAGTCGTACTTATCCGTACCGCAACCACCGCCATATACATTACCACGATAGCCATAGCTGGCACCACCGTCAATACTGGTATCCGTAATACCAATCTTTCCGCTATTGATATTCAATACTGTATTCTCGAAGGTGTGACCATTCTCACCACTGCCATAGACTGAGCCCTTGATGTGTGGACCAGTGGTAGCATTCTCTGTCCCGATATTCACCTGTGTGCTATATACCCAAGCCATGCGGTCGTTGGGGTCAACGCCGTCTGTGCCAGGAGTAGCAACATCACCTCGCGACGAACCGAACACCATACCGTTCTCATCACCGTTGCTGCCAATCGTGCCACCTTTGACGGTGACAATACAAGTACCCGTGTTGGTCTTAGCAAGAGCTGTAGGCATACCCGTGTTTGCATCATAGGTAAAATCACCCACAGAACCGTAAGCACCACCGCCATAGATGTTATGCAGAATGATAGGCGTACCAGTGATATTAACCGCAGTGTTACCTTTGACATAGCCTGCTACTTTATCACCGATTTTACCTTTACCACCACCATAAACGTTGCCATATTCTGCTCCGCCCTGATCAGTAGTACCAATCGTACCGCCAGTAACATTCACTTCAGTTCCGTCACCATCTGTTCCGTCGCCTACACCAGACTCTTCACCACCTCCATAAACACTTTTGGCAACGGTAGTCGTGCCATTGATAGTAAGAGTTGCCTTGCCTGTCACGGTACCAAGAGTTGTGAGGTCTTCGTTAGTATAAAGTATATGATTTTTGTTATCCACCCATGAATCACCTGTCTTTTTCTGCCAAGTGTAGGGAGTGGTTGAACCTTTTACGCCCTTACGATAAGTACCAAGGTCTTCGTAGTAATATGGTTGCGTTTCAAAACCAATAGCATCAACCTCAACAGAAGGTATAGATGCTGAGAACCCTGCGCCAAAGACATTGCCCTGCACCTCACAGTTCGTCAGCGTGGAGGTTACAGGACCGTCAACCACACCCAAACTGCCGCCACCATAGAAATTGCCAGTTATTTTGCATCCTGTCAGTGTTGAAGTGACATCACGGCAGGTAGCCAATGAGAACTTCACATATTCCACAAAAATACGTCCACAGTTGTCTTTATTTTGTGACATAGGCAGGAACTGATAGCTGAACTGAGTGGAAACGCCACCGTATGTACTATTATAGGATTGAGTATAGAATCGACCCAACCACGCATTCCAGGAAGCATCATTGCCAGCCTGACCATCATTATGAGGGAAGTTTATCATATTGTTATGGTTCTTCGGTGCTTGGCGACTGTAGGAGTTGCCACCATAGCCTGCACCAAAGAAGGTTCCAAAGATGCAATTCGTTGCATTGGTGGTAACAGTCTTACCAGTACTCATATCGCCAAATTTCGGACCACCGCAGAAGAGATCAATCTTTCCGCCAGTTATTGTGGTGCTGAGGTTGCCGGTAACGGGTTTGGCTGCATTGATGCCACCTGCGTAGAATTCCCGAATGTCGGCATTTTGCACTTGCCAAGTGATATTGCCTGTATTGTCTGCCCCATCAGCTATACCAATACCCTCCATAGCAGCTCCAGCAACAATGCCAAAGCGGCCACCGTTAATATAGCACTCCGCATTGTCGGCATAACTGGCGACATTGGCAGTATAGAGACCAGTAAGGTAGAATTCGTTGTAATCACCTCCAGTTACCGATACAGGCGGGTGTTTTGAATCATAAGTTTGATCTTGGTGAGTACCCCTATGGAACTCCTTAAACCACACATTGCCACCCACATGGAAATAAGTGGTATTATTGGATCTTCCTCCACTTTGCCCACTTACCCACTGCTCCATTACACCACCTTGTAAAATCAGAGGTGCTTCGATACGACTGCTATTGTCGTACTCTAACTGTGTGACGCGGAAGAGTGAGGTGTTGGTAGTTTCGAACCAATATAGAGGTTGGAAAATACCTTGATTGTAGGAACCTGTACCACCAGTAGATTTCTGTGCCATACCAAGACCCACGATATTCAGGAAGTCCCATTTCGCGGGATGCAGCTTGTTACGACCGTCATCACGCAACATGAGAGAATAGTCTGGCTCATTGTCATGGTCAAGATCGATGGTGGTAACTGTATATTTATAATTACTGCCAATGGCCGCATTATTTGTTGTGTATTGGTGGACATTCCCCACAAGTACAACAGCATAGTCATGAACAGTATTGCCAGTGGGTTTATTAAGTCCATTAGTATTGGTTACAGCATTACTGATTGTAGTAAAGACTTTCTGTTGTTCGCCGGCGATATTATAATTGTTATCGTTTTTGTATTTTTCTCCGCCGCCCACATTAGGTACATTGTAGGCTGTACTCATACTGGTATTATACACCACATCGGGATAGGCATCTGCTACGTATGCAGCTTTCGCCCAATACGGCTGAATGGTAATGCCTGTTACGCCCTCTGGCACATCCCAATAGGCTCCCTGATTGAATACGCGACCACTTGCGCTATACAAATCCTTATTGGTACAATTACGATCGGCAAAGTTAAAGCTTGGTGCATCAGCAGTACTGGTGCTGAAGGTACCTGGCGTACCACCAGTGATGCTGACAATCTTCCATCCCGTTACCACACGATTACCGGTATAGTTACCCGTACCTACATCGTTATAGTAAGGCAGTTGCACCTTGTAATAGTTGAAATTGAAATGATCAAAATCTTTATCTGTGATGTTAAGTGTGAGACTGGAGGTGGTAATAGCGGCGCCTGTCGGAGCACTGAAAACTTCGCCACTGCCTGATTGTATCGTAACAGAAAGCGTGCCTAATTTACCGCCCTTGTTGCGCTCGGTGGTAGTTGGAGCATTTTCAGCATCAATGTTTACCACAGATGGATAGTAGCCGGGAGCTCTCAGTATAGGGAAAGGAGCAGATGAACTTATCTGTGCAGGCTCCAATACCCACTTCATCATTTCATCCTTGTTATCCATACTTCCCGTAGCCCACCAAGCAGCCAGCTCTCGATGGCTGTTCAGCACGTGGCGGAAGAACTCAAAGCGCTGAAGGAAGCGTGTCTCTGCACCAAGGGCACAGTTATAGACTTTAGTTATTGCTGTATTCTGAATATAAGAGGATTCGAGGCGGAAATAGTTGTAGTTACTAACACCTGTATTCTCATCAACATTCGTAATGATTGCACCATTATAAATAGGAGCTATCGAAGTACCACTGACCTCACCATAGAACATGCAGTTCATCACCATCGTCTTGAGGTTGGTTGCAGTGGTAGCTACATTGTTATAGCCTACGATACCTCCAACATGACTTCCTCCCGATACATTGGCATAGCTATAACAGTTGATAACACGTGAAGTGCCATCAAGGAAACCAACCAAACTGCCAACATATCTCGTACCACTAACGCTGCTGCCATAGAAGCCTGTGATATTTCCTTTGGCATCGCGCTCTGCCGAGGTGGGTAGGATGCCGCAGTTATAGATTCGGGTGTCACCTCCGGCCTTGGGAGTCACAACACCAGCATCGCCATCGCCGTCACCTGATGAGATATTCACATCTTCAAAGATGATATTGCGAATGACAGCTCCGTTAGTTGAGGAGAACAATGGCTTACTCAGGTTATAGACTTTATGCAAGCCGCCATCGAGCGTTCCTTTGAACTCGCTAAGGCTTTCGTCCAAGCCTGAAGCATCAATATCGGTAGCTAATTCGTAATTGGCTGTTTCCGAAAAATCTGTAATATCACTAAGGCTGGTAATAGCATTGCCGGTAGTAGATACAAACGTTGCAGTGACATAAGCTCCGTCATATTCTTCAGGAACTGTAAAGGTGTACTCTGTGGCTGAATTTACCCAACCATTAGTACCAGTCAACTCAAACTGACCAATACCAGAAGACGTACGTCTAGGGGCTCTGTTGGTAGGATCAACCATCTTCTCTACGATGATAAGCGACTTCTTCGTCTTATAATTGGCACTTGGGGTAACCGTTAAAGTCACCGTACGCCCTGAAAGGCTACTGGTTACCGTTCCCGCACTGGCGTTAGGCAAGACAGGGTTGATGATAATATCACTCTGTTCTAGGGCCCACACATCGAGTGCTCCTACACTAACGAGTGTCAATAATAGAAAGAAGAATTTTATTGTATATTTCATATTGCACTTTAAACTTTATATTCACCTTGTTACTTGATGACTCTCTTTTGTCCTTGATGGATATACAGGCCTGCTTTGGCGGGTTTTCCATTCAGACGTCGACCATCCATTGTGTACCACGCGTCATCAGCAAATTTATTTTCTGTTTGAGGAAGGTCTGCTATTCCTGTCGTCTCTTCCTTAACAATCATCAAACTTCTACGAGCAGGTGCTGAAGCAGGTGCATTAGGAGTGTTTGTATAGTTGGGGTTATGGACATAGAATCTTCCTGCTTTCACCGTTCCTGCTTGTGTCAGAACGAACTCGCCCAGATAGAACATATACACCTCGGCAGTTTTTACAGGAACGCCCTCAGTAGGAGCTACTTTTAATAGGTTGCTGTTTACCGTTCCTACAGAAACAGCTGGCGTGCTTTCATCCTTTTCTGCAGCCAGGAAGCCAGAAGCCTGTGATTCTGTAAGCAACAATACAGGAACATCCTTAGGTATGTATTCCAGTTTAGAAACCGTCAGTGTACCAATAGTTGGGTTGACAGATCTCACGATATATGCATCAACGCCGGTTGGCGAGGCAAAATCACGCCTTGCCTGGTAAACAGCTGCAGACGGTCCTGCACCTGCTCCGTCAGGATCAGTGAAGACAGGACATACATACACCCCTTTAATAGAACCTGTATAGTTGCCTATGCCCGCTATCTCAACAATCTTATCTGATGCTTCTTCCTGAATATCAAGAGTATAGTCGGTATCTTTTACAAGTGTCGTTTCTCCATCCTTCACGTAATTCAATACAACATTATCACCCTCCGTTGTCATGTCTATGGTGATACCTTCTGCTGCCGTCTCACCGTCACCGATTATCTTGGGAGAGATAGTAAATGTCTTTGAACCATTTACTTCATAGTCGCCATCTGCTTTATCTGACACGGTGACAGAAGCTGTACCTGCGTTAGTGTTGCTGCTATAAGTTACCTCATATTCATCAGCGCTGACAACAACATCGCCATCCTTTACGGTGATGGCAGGTTCCTTGGCAGAACCATCGTAAACGAACTCGTCCTCTGCAAGGATAATGGTTGGATTCGTAAGAACCTTGGTGGGAATATCCGTCTTTGTGACTACATCAGAATTGATGTATCCGCTTTTTACTGCTCGGGCATGAATCTTTGTAGAAGGCAGGGCATGCTCAATGACGACAGGTGATGCAGCATGTGCGGTAGCCTCTTCTATGGTAGGGTCTGTGTCGTTTGTGGTGTAGTAAATCACCGCACCTTCCACCGCTGTGATAGTAACCTCTCTGGTCTCTTCGTTGAATGAAATGCTTGGTGTAGCTAACTTCACTACTGTAAGCGTCGCTATTTCTGAGTCTATTATGCCGTCCTTCTTGGATATAGCCTTGATAACTGCCCCTGCATTAAGCACAAAAGGCTCGCTATAAACATTGGAATTGGCATCAGGATTGTTTCCATCTGTAGTATAATAGATGGTCTCGTCATCATCAGAAGTAATAGTTACTTTAGATGTTACATTATCATATATAATGACGGGCGTCTTACATTTCGCCTTTTCAAAAATGAATGGATTGTTGACATCATTAACATCACTATATGTACCAATTATACCTGTAGTGAGCGTAAAACCGGAAGGTCCGTCTTTTTTCTCTTTTACTCCGCCAGCATTTACATAGTACGCTTTAAAAGAGTTGGTATTTCCACCATTGACCACTAAGTATTTTCTGGTATTACTTGCATCTTCATCACCCAATTTTGGCCTAATGCGAACAATATTGTCACCCTCGGTTATTTCAAACAATTCGTAGTCTTCAGGGGCTTCTGTCTTCTTAAGGTGTATTCTCATACGGTCAACACCAGCATTAAGCCGACGGTTGTACGACAAATATCTGCTAACGCCTTCATGGTTAATGTTATACTTAAAAGCGTAATAGTCGTGGTTATCTATCGTGTGTTTCTCAACAATCCATACATACTTAGCCTCATCTCCACTATCCATTATGTGAGTAGTTAGGAAAGGCTGCCCATTGTCAGTGCTATTAACATTGTCTATGGCATGAAAGAAGGCCCATTCCTCCGTAGGGCAGAGATAATATTCACCGCTGGGCGACTTACAGGTACTCGCACTTTTGATATAATATGTTCCCGAATAGTCCTGTCCCCAACTCCCGACAACGCCAGAAATAAGTAAAAGGAGTGTAAGGAGCGTCTGTTTGCATGATAAGTACACACTGGAGCGAAGTGTTTCTCTAGGAGAAACACAGTGTTTCTCTAGGAGAAACGGAGTGTTTCTCCTAGAGAAACATGTGTGAGAAGCTATTATATGTCGTGCAATGCTTTGTTTCATATGCTTGAGGGAACTTATTTCAATACAAATTTCTTGGTGTATCGACCGTTAGCGGCTCGAACTACGTAGACACCGGCAACAGGAATGTCGGTCTCGATAGTCTCACCGGTCTGGATGGTAAACGCAGCGATGGACTGGCCGCTGACACTATAGATGCGGACATCGGCAGGCTGGCGCATCGACGAGGTGACTACCAGCTTGCGAGGCTTCGTAGAGAAGGTCAGCTCACCTGCCAACTCGTCGGACGGGTCGTCATTGCCAAAGGCGAATGACGAGTCGCTACTATCGAAGAGTATCGATTTGATAGCCCGTTTAGCCGGTGCCTGATTTGGTGAGCCAGCCATGAAGTACGGACGGAACGGGATAGCCTTAGCACCACCAGCAGGTGTAGCGTCGAAGCTATTTCCGTCGGTATTCATCAAGTAGCCGTTTACCACCTTGCTCATGTAGTTAGGCATGAACTTATAGCCATCAACAGCTGAGGCTGTCAGTTCATCGTCGCTGACAGCAATGGTGATATTCGGCACAGAAACGAAGCTGATGTTCTGCTTGTCAAGTCGGTCAGGAGCTGGAGTGGCCGTATGCTGAGCCACGAATTCGCCACTGAGGTCGAACTCGTAGTAGGTCTTGCCCGGGAAGCCCACGATGTAAGGCTTGGCAGTGGCTACCAAGGGATATTGCGTCAGGGTACGACCTGTCTTATAGCGGGTCTGGTAGGTATCATCATTAGCATCCTGACCAGCCTTGTCACCCTCTATATGATTCTTGCTATAGTAGTAGTCCCACAGGAAGGTGTTGTTTACCTGCTTGTTGTCGTCCTCGCTACCCGTCTTGGCAGGATAATTGAAGGCTGCGATGAAGGTGTTGTTAGTCTCATCCTTCTTGCCTTTATACTCACGCAGCCAGTATTCATTGCCTATCTTTGTGCCGTTGTTATCAATATCCTCACTACCGCTATAGAAGTGGGTTATCTCACCCTTATCCTGTGTAGATACCAGTTCGGCAGTGAACGGCAGACTGACACCCGACCAACCCTTCGTCAGTGCCACGAAGTGTTCTGGTGTGCGCTGATACCACATGCGCTTGTCGTTAACGAATTGATAGCTCATCGGACAGTTGAAGTCCTTCCTATCTACCAGCAAGTGGTCGCTCTTTGCTGTGAAGTCATTCTGAACAAGATGGCCGAAGACCGTCCATGTAGGAGCAGAGCCTACTCGACGATAAGAATCGCTGCTATCGTAATAATCGCTGTATGCTGGCTCCTTGAAGTATGCCGTCAGCACATTGTAAGTATTAGTGTTAGCCCCTGCTGAAGGAGCATATACCAACAGGTTCGGCGTCTCGTCACGATTGGCGATACCAATCAGACCATCGTCATCGAGCAGCGGTTGATAGAACCACTTGTTGTTGAGACCCAGCTTGTACTCCGTGTCACCATGACCTGCGAAGTCTATAGCCGTCATGTTCGGGTAGCCTGGATGCTTTGTAATGTCATCCACAGACCCGGGCTTCGGATAGGCTGTGAGGTTGGCAGTGGTATTGAAGTGAGCCACACCCATCTCGCTGGACTGATAGTAAGCAGGAGCACGCAGCACTCGGTTGCTGTCGTCAGAACGAGATAGACGACCATCACTCTTCAGCAAGTGAGAAGGTGTCTCCTCGTGAGGACGAGAGTCGTTGTATCCATAGGTCAGCATCTGTCCGAAGAAGAGGTAGTCGTCAGGCCAGATGGGGTAGA
>Ga0326512_10002215_pt1 | contig 14394 bp, 15 predicted proteins | sample 1_2617_0518_D_FD_203652 | JGI IMG/M metagenome (GOLD analysis project Ga0326512, IMG submission 203652) | Bovine rumen microbial communities from UC Davis, California, United States - 1_2617_0518 | ecosystem: Host-associated > Mammals > Digestive system > Stomach > Rumen | place: USA... | reverse complement strand
ATCCGTCAAAATGCGAGGAGAGCCTCCGGATAACAGCAAAGCGGACCCAAGGGCTGCTGCGAGTAATCTCAGTTTCTTCATAAAACCACCGCCGTTTCTAAGCTGACGCTTATCGGTTTTTCTCTACTACCATTTGTAGCGGAAGCGCGCAAAACATGTCAAACGACAAAGGGCGCGCTCCTGCGCGACAAAAGAAAAGGCCTCGTTGAGGCCTCTCGATCAATGGGATGGATTCACGCGCTGAGTTTATCCAGTTCTTCCTTGTATTTTTTTGGTTCCTTCAGGAAGATGCATTCGGCACCCGGATATAGCTTATTCGCCTTCTTTAAGGCGCGCTTTCCTTCGCCGCTTCCCGCGGTGAAGACGAACTTGACGTTCCTGCCCTTGAAGTCGATCTCCTTCAAGAGGCGGTTCAAAGGCGAGGAGAACCTTCCATTCCAAATGGGGCTACCGATGATGATTTCGTCATAGCCATCGATGTTATGGTCGTAGTCTTTTAATTTGGACTTCACGCCCATCCCAGCCAAGAAGCCTCCGGTCATGATGGAGAAGAAAAAGGATTTCGGCAAAGGCTTCTTCATCTCGACCTTCCGGATCTCAAAGCCTTTTTCTTTGAGATGCTCTGCGACCAAATCGCAGTTGCCTGTTAAGGAAAAATAGATAAACAGTCTCTTCATAAATGGGTCTCCTTAATTACGATTCGGCCGCCTTCCATATGCGCCTATATTATCCGCTTCTGTTTGCTCCTATTTCTTATATGAAATGCGCTTGTTATCGGTGGTTTGCGAGCGCTTGAAAGAACGATGATGCGGACGCTAAGTCCATGTAATTGGCGGCGTCCGCCTCTTTGTCGACGTTTTTCCTGACGGCGACTTCGGGGTGGAATTGCACGCCCAAGCAGAAGGAAAGATCCTTCCGCTCCACCGCTTCGATCATCGTCACGTCGTCGGTAACGTTCTCCGCCGTCACGGTGAGCGGGGTGTTGTCGACGGAGAAAACGCCTTGGTGGTGCCAGGAAGGAACCTTTGTCAGCGTTTCGGTGTTCGTTATTTTATAAAGCAAAGAAGACTTGTCCGTCACTTGGACGTCATGGGCGGCAAAGACCTTCTTTTCGTGATCGCGATGCGTGCCATGATCGTCTTTCCCTAAGGAAGCAAAATAGGTTGGGATGTCGTTGATCATGCGTGCGCCGGAAACGACGGAAAGCATCTGCATGCCACGGCAGATGGCGAACGTCGGGATGTTCTTTTCGAGACAATAGGACATCAAAAGATAATCCGATACGTCGCGTTCGGCGGAGTATTCGGTGTCCCCTTCGATGCCATGCCACTCCCCTTCTTCCTTCCATAAGGTTGGGCAGACGTCGGATCCGCCGGGGAAGATGATGCAGTCGATATGTTGGGCGATCTTCTCGACGTCGGAATGCTTCCAGAGGTTCGTTTTAACTTTCCCTGCCAAATCCGAAAGGAGAATGCCATGTTCGTCCACGGCGTCCACCAAGGTATTGTCCGCGCGATAAGAAAGATCGCTGGAATGAATCATATCCAAAACGACCGGTTTGCAACCGATCGCCTCAATCGTCTTGAGGGTGGAGACGAAGCTATAGCTATCCTGCTTATTGCTCCAGGCGACATAGATGGTCTTCTTGGAAGATTGGCTGCAAGAGGCGGCGAAACAAACCGCAACGGAGGCGGCGATGGATGCGCAGATCTTCTTTGCTTTCTTGGATGCCATGATCAAGCGGTGCTTATTGGGCTTTTTTCCAATAGAACAGAGAAATGTTACCATGCGATTCGTCACAAACCTGTCACTACGCGCATTCGCGAGGTTTTTTTGCTCCAACGATTATCCCTATGAAAAAGGCTATATCGATATTGCGTAGAAACGCGTGCCTTTTATCGACTTAATTTCGGATTTCTAAAAGTTTGGGCGGAACAGGCATCGAAAGATTGAAGTGCCCCTTTAAAGGGCACACAATAGGCGGACGCACCGAAAAGTTGCGCGAATATGTGCGTTACTTTCCCTCAGGCGCCACCCATCATTAGCCGCGGGGGTTACGAACATGGAATTCCATCAGAATCTGAAACGTTTGCGGGAGAAGGCCGGCCTAACCCAAGAAGAGCTCGCTGAAGAGCTTGGCATCACCAGGCAAAGCGTCTCCAAATGGGAGCTTGGCATCAACGAGCCCGACCTGCCCACGATCCGGGCCTTATGCAGGATCTTGAATTGCAGCTACGACGAATTGCTCGACGAAGAAAAAGTCGCGAAACAAGAAGAGGCCGGTGAGCCAGAAGAGCACACCACGCCCGTCCGGCCAACGCCGAAGTATCGCGTTTATGTTGCGGAGCTGGCCTGCACCATCATTTACTTGCTTGTCAGCCTTGTCTTCGCTTTCTTCCCTTATATCGATTTCCCGAACGGCATGAGAGTCAATTTCTTCCTCATCGCTTTCCGGGGAACCGACAACATGAACCTCGTGGCGCTATTTTCTCTCTTCGTTTGGATCGCCATCATGACGATGATGGTTTTGTTGACCTTCTTGAGGCGCCGCAACGTGGCCTTGTTCCGAGCCCGCGACGCTTTGCTGATTGCGAACGTGGCCTTGATGGTCTATACCCTCAGCTTTGGCTTGATGCTCTCCGCTGCGGGCCTTGGCCTTTTCGGCTTGCTTTTCATCAACGCCCTGTTTATGGTTCTCCATTTTGCCATTCCCTCGCTCCGGGCAAAGGGATTTGCCGAAAGCTATGGGGACGATCTTTTGAGCCCTACCCCAATCGACTCCTATGTTCTTCCCGCGACTTTGATGATGGCTTTGGCGGTGTTTTCGTTGATCTACACCGAAATCAAGGAGCCCGCTTGGTTGTTGCTCTGTGGCGTCCTTGGATTCATCGCCCTCATCACCTTCGCCATCTTGTTCTTAACTCTTCCGAAAGAAAAAAGACGCAAAGGCATCAAAATCGGCTCTTTGGTGTCCATCGGTGTCGTCCTTGCCTTTAGCCTCTTCTTCGGCGGCATCAACCTATTCCCACTGGTCCTCTTCTATTGGCTTGATGTGATCGGGGTCTTCGTCTCTGTCTGCTTGATCAAAACCCGAAAGAAGGCGAACTAAAGGAAAAACTTCTCCAAGCGAAAGGCCTTGAAGAAGCGAACAGAGCCTCGATTCGTCGAGGCTTTTTTGTATAAGCCATCACCTTATCTTTCCGCTTTTTCCATCGAGAAGACGAATCGGGATATAAGAAAACCGTCCTTTTGGACGGCGTCTATTTTAATAACAATCTCGGTTTATATTTTAGAAATGAATCTCATAAACAAATTCATGACATTTACAGCAATAATATCTTCTAACATGTTGACCTTCGTCCCAATTAAAGGATCTGCAACCACAGGCTGGACATTTCGTCGAGCTCGTGCAGGCGCCGCCGGAAACCGCCTCCAATTGTTCTTCGTTCAATTCAACGCCTTCTTCTTTGGCGAGCCTAAGCAATTCTTCTTGGTTGGTGCACGACTTCGCTTTTTCGATCTGTTCTTTGGTCAAACCCTTTAAATTGATTTCTTTCATGGTAAAACCCCTTTGTTAAAAAATGATATCAAACCTTTTGCCACAGTTGTGCCACAACAAGAAAATTTTTTGATAGCGGCTTTTCTTATTACGACGCTTTAGAGAGAGCGCAACAGGGTGTTGCTACTATGACAAAAGGTTGTTTGATATGATTTCGCCAGAGGCAAAAACGATGGAAACGAAGCAAATTCTATATGAGCTCAGGACCAAAAACGGGCTATCCCAAGACGAGCTTGCGGAAAAGGTTTTCGTGACGAGGCAAGCGGTTTCGCGCTGGGAAAACGGAGAGACGGTTCCCGCGACGGAGACACTGAAGCTGCTCTCTAAGCTCTTCAACGTTTCGATTAATACGCTGCTTGGTTCTCCTCATCCCCTTTATTGCCAGTGCTGCGGCATGCCGCTAGATGATTCGATCATCGGCAAGAACGACGACGGTTCCCTAAACGAGGAGTATTGCAAATGGTGCTATGCGGACGGGGCCTACACTTATGACAACATGGATGATCTCATCGATGTCTGCGTTCCCCACATGGCCAAGGAAGGATTTTCCGAGGAAGAGGCTCGCGCTTATATGAAGGAAAAACTTCCCCACCTCAACTATTGGAAACGCCATGACGAACTAAGCGATCACGGGAAGTTCGATGCCTTTAAGAAAACACTAATCGAAGAAATAAACGGCCTGCACATCGAGGGTATGCCCCCAGTAACCAAACTAAGCGCCCTCGTAGGCTCATATGTAAACTTGGAATACCCGTTGTCTAACGGGACGAAGGTGAAATTCCTCAACGATGAGACGACGTACCTAGGCACTCAGCTCGAGTCCGAAACCGACATGGGTTTCTGCTATGGCGTCGTGGCCAATGTGGACTTCATCCTTATTTGCACCTATGGCAAGGGAGGTTCTGATCCAAAACTTGTCATGTACAAGAAAAGATAGTTCCTGTTCTCGCGGGCAAGAACAATCATCCCCGTTGTGGATAAACGGGGATTTTTAATCTTGTTTGCAACGAAGAGGCCGGCGAATTCGAGGCATAAGAAAACCGCCCTTTCGGACGGCTGTCTATGGATACGTCGTTTTGTCCAACTTCGGATAAGTGGGTTTGGACGACGACAGAAGGAATAAAAAATGGTGGAGCATAGCGGGATCGAACCGCCGACCTCCTCGTTGCGAACGAGGCGCTCTCCCAGCTGAGCTAATGCCCCACGATTGGGCGCTTTAAAAAGCGCTTAGTAATTATAGGCAAGCCCCTTGTGGGTTGCAATTAGAACTTTGGGCGTCTTTTCGTCCCTTTTTCCGTGCATCCCTTGGACACAAGAAGAAGGCGAAAAAAGGCAACAGGAATTTTGCTTCTCCCCACTACAGTGTCTATAAAATCCCCTCTTCCTTCGACCTCGCCAAACAAATGCTTTTCGTGACCCCTCTCCCCTGTGGTTTGACCCTTTTCTGTCAAGACTCCAAATGCATTTTTTCCTCGGTAAAGTGGAGGCCCCAAGAAAGGAGAACGACATGAACGACAAGGCCCTCTACTGCGTGATTGACCTCAAAAGCTTCTATGCGAGCTGCGAATGCGCCGCCCGCGGGCTCGATCCTTTCAAGACGCCCCTCGTGGTCTGCGACCCCACCCGCGGCCCCTCGACCATCGTCATGTCCTCCACTCCTTATCTCAAGGCCAACTACAAGATCCCAAACGTCTGCCGGAGAAGAGACCTCCCCCATCTCGAGGACATGATCTTTGCGCAGCCGCGCATGGCTTATTACATCGAGATGTCTTCGCGCGTCGTCTCCATCTTCATGGACCACGTCGCCGAGGAAGACATTCACGTTTATTCGATCGATGAATCGTTCTTGAACATTGGCCCCTACCTTTCTTTGGCCAAACAAACACCCGAGGAATTCGTCCACGAGATCCAAAAACAAATCTACGAAGAGCTCGGCCTCACCGCGACCGTAGGCATCGGCCCCAACATGTTCTTGGCCAAGATCGCTTTGGATAACGAAGGCAAGAAGCGCCCTCCTTATATCGCCCATTGGACGGAGAAAGACGTCCCGACCAAGCTTTGGTCCATCGCGCCCATCACCGAGATCTGGGGCATCTCCCGCGGCACCGAAGCCCACTTGAAGCGGATCGGCATCCGCTCGATGAAGGAACTCGCCCATTGCGACCGCGACTTCTTGGAAGAGGAATTCGGTGTCATGGGGCTTCAACTCCATGACTTAGCAAACGGAATCGACCGGACGGACATCCGCGAGAAATACATCCCCAAAGAAAGCAATCTTTCCATTGGGCAGACCCTCTCCAAAGACTATTCGATTTCGGGAGCCAAACTCTTGCTCCGCGAGATGTGCGATGACTTGGCTTTAAGGATGCGCAGCCACCAAAAAAGAGCCAACGTGGTATCTCTTTTCGTCGGTTATAGCGCGGCAACGGGCGGCGGATTCTCCCGGCAAAAGAAGCTGGAGAAGCCGTCCGACGACAACGACACCCTCTACCGAACGATCCTTGAGATCTTCGACGCTTTCATCGAGCCTTTCCCCATCCGGAACCTCGGCATCAGCTTTGGCAAGCTGAGCGAGATCGGCTCCGTCGAGCAGCTCGATTTGTTTGAACCGTATTCGCTGACGCTAGAGAAACGGAGCCTCAACCGCACCCTTGATGAAATCAAAAGGCGTTATGGCCAAAACGCCTGCTTAAGAAGCTCGTGTCTGCTTCCTGATAGCACGATCATCGAGCGGCATGGCCAGATCGGAGGGCACAAAGCATGAACGAAGACCGTGGAATGATGAAATGGGCGCCCTACCAATCTTTGATTGAGCAGGCGACTTCCCTGGCGAGGATGCGCCACGCCCGCAAGAAAGTCGAAAAGCCACAAATCGCGCAAGAAAGGGCCGAAGAGATCAATGACCTCCTCTGCCATTACCAGCAAGAAGAGGTTGACGCCTATTATTGGCAAGATGGCTTCATGCATCACGCTTTGGGGATCATCGAGAAGATCGATCCGGTGTTCCGCTTCCTCAAAATCGATGGTTTGACCATCCCTTTTAAGAATCTCGTGAATCTTTCTTATTGCTAGGACTAACAAAAATCGCGCGCAGGCATTATGATTATCGAGATAACCAAGGGGAGTCTTTATGGAAGATAAATTGGACAAAGCTATGACCCATGTTTGGGCCGTTTGGAATTACATTGAAGCTGCGCTTCTTGTGGCGGCGGGCGTTATGGCCTGCGTCTTCCGCAGCAACGAAACCCTTTATTCCGTTTTCGCTTACGTCATCGGAGCCTTCGTCATCTTGGATGGCATTCTCCGCTTCATCCTTATCGTGAACAAGGTTCGTAAGAGCCAAGAATCCGCGATGCTCGTGTCGGGCTTTGAGGTCACGATCGGCATCGTTGTCATCTTGATGGAGGTCAAACAGCCCGCCATCTTCATCGACGTCATCATCAACTTCTTGTCGATCCTATTGATGGCCATCGGCGTCTTCTTCCTGGTTTATTCGATCATCGTGATCGCCAAAAAGATCGTCGAGCAGCTCTTCATGCCGGTTATGGAAATCGCCTTTGCCGCCATCTTGATTGGCGTCGGCGTCACCATGTTCGTTCTTTATCGCGTCAACGATGCGGAATTCAAGCAGGTCATCATGATCATCCTTGGCTCGATCTTGATCCTCGTCGCAATCGCGATGGCCGTCGTCACCACGATCGGCGTTCACAAGAGGGCGAAGAAACGCAGGGAACAGGAACGCCAGGAAGTCGTCAGAAGGAACGAAGAAGTCCATTTCGAGGAAGCGACCCCCGCGACCGTCGAAGTCGTGAGCCAGGCGAAAGACAAGAAAGAAGAGCCGGAAATCTACGACGCGCCGAACGAAGAAAACGTCGCGGCCCTCGAAAACAAGACGGTTCGCATCGAACACAAAAAAGAAGACAAATAATAGCGAAGAGGCGGATGAGACAATCGTCCGCCTTTTTCTTTCTTTCACACACGGGAGAGAGTGTTACAATTGCTAACGTTTCATAGGAGAAAAACAAATGAGCGAAACAACTAAAAAGAAGACCATTAAGGCTGGCGCCATCTTGGGTCCAGTCATCGTCCTCGTCATCGGCATCTTGCTTTGCATTGGCGTTTCCGGCGCGGACATCCTCACCAAGATCATCGGCGTCGTCGCCCTTCTTGCGGGCCTTGGCTTATTGATCGAAGGCTACGTTACCACCCGTTCCCTTGTCTTTGGCTCGGGCATGCCGGCATCCTTCTTCATCGCCTTTGGCGTCATGTGCTTCTTGACGACCCTGCCGTTCAACCTCTTGATTTCCTTGCTCCTCATCATCTTTGGCATCTTGCTCCTCTGCGATGGCATCGTCGTCCTCGCGGTCCGCAAGAACAAAGTGGTCGGCATCATCGAAATCTCGCTTGGCGCGGTTGCCATGACCCTCGGCTTCTTGCTCTACTTCATCGCCGACTTCCAGAAATATGCCTCGTTGATCCTTGGCATCTATCTCATCGTCTCCGGCGTCTTGGGCCTTATCAAAATCTTGGCCTACAAGAAAGCCTAAGAACGACAAAAACAAAAGAGAAGGCCGCAAAACCTTCTCTTTTTTCTTTGCTTATTTATCCAAGCCCAGAAGTTCTTTGAAATGGGGGAGCTCTTCGCACCAAGCGCAGAAGACGTGCCATTCCTTGAGCTTATGGCCAAGACGCTGATAGTACATGGTCTTGAGCTGTTGGTAGTTGGTCGTCATCGTCGCGGCGAGGCAGAATCCTTCCGGAAGCGAGGCGACGAGGACGCGCCACTTGGCCTTTTGTTCGACGCGATGCTCTTCATCGTTTGGGATGGCGTTATATTCGGCGACAAGCTCCTTCATCCTCGCAAGGATTTGGGGATCGGTTTCATCCACGCATTGGGCGGCGACGTCGAACTTTAAGAGGCAGTGCATCGTCGATTCGCTGGAGACGAAGTCGAACCAATGGTAACGCTGGGCCTCCTTCCACCAATAAAGGGGCGCGCAGACATCGAGGTGGACCAAGATGCCCTTCAAGAAGTTGTCGTGGCCTTGGCCGGTCTGACAAGAAGCGAGCTTGGAAGCGCGCAAGAAGTCTTTGTCGTTGGGCTCAGAGGCATCGATGGTGATGCGCATCGGGTTGCCCGAGGCTTTGACGGCTCTTTCTAAGCCAAAGACATGGGTGTTGCTGATCGAGAAATTCATTTGTGAGTAACCTCCAGGAGATTTTCCATTAAGGCAAGGCGGGTCAATAGACCAACGCCGCCAGGGACGGGAGTCTGCAATTTGACGGGGAGAGAGGGCACGCAATCACCATGGAGCTTGCCATCCTCGCCGCGGTTGGTGCCGACATCGACGATGAAGGCATCCTTTTTGAAGGTGAACGTGTTGTCGATTAAGCCAAGGCGGCCCACCGCCACGACGATCAAATCCGCATGGGCGAGATAGAAGGCCATATCCTCTTTCGAGGTGCGGCTATGGAGCTGGGTGACGTTGCAGTGCTTCGCGAGAAGCATCTTCGCCATCGGCTTGCCGACGATGTTCGAACGGCCGATGACCACCGCGTTCTTTCCCACGAAGGAGAAGCCTTCGGCGTCGAGGTATTCGATGATGCCTTTCGGAGTGCAGGGATTCTGTTTGCCAAGAGGATGGAAGCCATCGACGTCCTTTTTGGGCGAGACGGCAAGCTTCACCTTGTCTTCCGAGATGTGTTTGGGGAGAGGGAGCTGGACGATCAAGCCGTCCACCGTCGGATCCTGGTTGTATTCTTCGATGCGCGAGAGAAGGGTTTCCTCGCTCGTCGAGGGGTCCATCTTATCCAAGACGCAGTCGGCGCCGATCTCCGCGCCGTCTTTGAGTTTGCCGCGGATATAAGCATCCGAAGCAGGGTCATCGTTCACCTGAATGATGACGAGTTTTGGCTTGCGGGATAGCGAAGAGACCTCTTCTTTGAGCTCCAGCTTCCGCTTGGCAACAAATTCACGAACTTCCATAGGAGAGAGTTTACCATAAGGAGAAAAATCCTTAACCACAATTCGACAAAAAAAGACGGCTTATTGCCGTCTTTGGTTTTCACTTTGCTTAAGCGCTCAAGATGGAGAGCAACAAGGCCATGAAGAGGAAGATGATGCCGAAGCCGAAGGTGAGCCAAGTGATGACTTTCTCCGAGCCCCTTTCCTGCTTTTTGGCGAAGACGTTGAGTCCGCCGCCGGTGATGGCGCCGGAAGCGCCGGAGCTCTTGCCGCCTTGGAGAAGGCTCAAAATGATGATGATGAGGGAAACGATCAGGAACAATACGTCATACCATCTCATGTTTTTTGTCCTCCTTCCGTAAAAGTTGCCTAAAAACTATATGCTAACCAAAGGTTATTCGCAACCACCAATTAATAGCGAGCGGAGCGATTCGATCTTCGTCCCTTCAAAATCCGGATGCTCGTTCTTCCGATCGACGAGAATCCCATCGATCTTCGCGTTTTCCGCGCATTTGACGTCTTGGAGGGAATCCCCAACGTAGACGGCGTTCTCCCCGCCGATCCCTAACTTGGAAAGAGCCAAGAGGATCGGTTCGGCGCTTGGTTTGCCATTCTTATATTCGTCCGAGCCCGAGATCGCGGTGAAAAGACCTTCCATCCCAAAGCGGGAAAGAACGAGCCGGATGTGCGAGCCGCCATTGCCGGAGACGATGCCGATGTTTTTGCCTTGCTTTACCAAAGCACGTACCACTTCTTCGCTCTCTGGGAAGATCTCGATCATCTTGAGGGAGGATTCGTCGTCTAAGGCCTTCAAAATGCCCATGACGAAGTCGACGAATCGTTCGTCGGGAACCCCGGCGATCTTCGCCGCTTCCTGAAGCGACATGTGCATGTAGGTCAGCGCGTCCTCGTCTTTGCAATCCATCCCAATCGCCTGGAAGCCCATGCGGAAAACCGGGCCAAGGGATTTGGCCGTGTCAAAGAGGGTTCCGTCGAAATCGAAGAGATAGGTGTCGTAGTTTTTCATGAGTTGAGACTCGCTTTCAATTCAAACATGATGTCGCGGATCTCCGCCGCGCGCTCGAAGTCGTATTCCTTCGCCGCTTTCTTCATCTGCGACTCCAAATCTTTGATCTGCTTCTCGATCTGGCTCCGGCTCATCTTGCCGCCGCGCGAGGCTTTGACGATCTCATCGACCTCGGTCTCGGTGTTATGAAGCGGCGGTCGGATCTCTTTGACGATCGTGGTCGGGATGATGCCGTTTTCTTCGTTGTAGGCGCTTTGGATGGAGCGTCTTCTCTCGGTCTCGGCGATCGCTTCTTTCATCGAATCGCTATAGCCATCCGCATACATGATGACTTTGCCATTCGCGTTTCTCGCCGCGCGGCCGATGACCTGAATGAGCGACCTCGTGCTTCTTAAGAAGCCTTCTTTGTCGGCATCCAAAATGGCGATCAAAGAAACCTCTGGGATATCCAAACCTTCGCGAAGCAAGTTGATGCCGACAAGAACATCGAATTTGCCTTTGCGAAGCTGGTAGATGATCTGCTCACGCTCCAAGGTTTTGGTTTCGTTATGGAGGTAGGTGACTTTGATTCCGCGCTCTTTGAGATAGCTCGTTAAGTCCTCCGCCATCTTGATGGTCAAGGTGACCACCATGACACGTTCGTTCTTTTCAATCCGTTCTTCGATCTGCTGAAGCAGGTCGTCGATTTGGCCGATGGTTGGCTTCACTTCGATCTTCGGGTCCAATAAACCGGTCGGACGGATGATCTGCTCCGCCACTTCATGGCCGCATTTCTCGAGCTCATAATCGCCAGGCGTCGCGGACGTGCAAACGACCGTGCGGGGCATAAGCGATTCGAATTCGGAGTAATTCAAGGGGCGGTTGTCTAAGGCCGAAGGCAAACGGAAACCATAGTCCACCAACACCGTTTTGCGGGAACGGTCGCCATTGTACATGCCGCGTAGTTGTGGGAAGGTGACATGGCTTTCGTCCACGAGAAGCAAATAGTCTTTGGGGAAATAATCCAGCAAGCAGAATGGTCTTTGACCAGGCTTACGGCCATCGATGTGGCGGGAATAGTTTTCAATGCCTGGGCAGCGGCCGAATTCGAGAAGCGAGTCCATGTCTTGGGTGGTGCGCATCTCAAGACGCTCGGCCTCAAGAAGCTTGCCCTGCTTTCTCAGTTCGGCAAGACGCTCGGCGAGCTCCACCTTGATGGTCGAGACCGCCGCTTCGATCCTTTTGCGGGTCGAGGCATGGTCATAAGCGGGATAGAAGGGGTAGGTTTTGTAGTGCTCAATCACCTCGCCCGTTAAGGCGTTAATTTGCGAAATCGAGTCAACGTCATCGCCAAAACAGTCGATGCGTATATACGATTCCGGGGAAGTGAGGGGCCAAATGTCAATGATGTCGCCGTGGACGCGGAAGGTGCCGGGAGCAGGCGAAAGATTGTTCCTGGTGTATTGGGAATCCAAAAGCCTTTGATAGAGGGCTTTGCGGTCGATGGTCTCCCCAACGCGGACCTCGAAAAGAAGCCCTTGGTATTCTTCCGGATCGGTTAAGCCATAGATGGCCGCGACCGAGGCGACGACGATGGTGTCTCTGCGTTCCAAAAGCGAGTTGACTGCCGAACAGCGGAGCATCTCGATCTCGTCGTTCATGACGGCGTTTTTATCGATGTAGGTATCGGTCTTAGGAACATAGGCTTCCGGCTGGTAGAAATCAAAGTTCGAGACGAAATACTCGACGCGGTTCTCTGGGAAGAGTTCTTTGAACTCGCCATAAAGCTGCGAGGCCAACGTCTTATTGTGGACCAAGACAAGGGTCGGGCGGTTCAAAGCCGCGATGATGTTCGCGTCGGTGAAGGTTTTGCCCGTGCCAGTCGCGCCCAAAATCACCTGGACCTGCTTGCCCTTTTGCACGCCATCCAAAATCTTCTGGATGGCCGCAGGCTGATCGCCGGTCGGCTTAAAGGGAGATACGAGTTTGAAGGGTTTACTCTCCATCGTTCTCCTTTTCGTTCTTTTTGTGGAGTTTCACCGCAAGCTTCACCTTCGCGACAAGGGGATCGAAACCCTCGCCATTGATCATGGAGGCTTGGGTGAACGTCACGAAGGCCTTGGGATCGCATTCGGCGATAAAAGCCTTGAAGGAGAAAAGCTCCCGTTTGCTAAAAGCAACGCGGAGGATTTTGCGGTCCGTTCCGGTATAGCCGCCCGTCGCGTTGATGACGGTGGTCGCATGATCCATTTTCTCGTGCACGTATTGCATGATCTCTTCGTATTTTTCGGAGACAATGTCCGCGATGACGAAGGAGTTTGCGTTGACGTAGGAATACTGGACGACAAGGGCGCAGACGAGGGCGCTCAAGATGCCAATCAAGCCAAGGGGGATATCCTTCATGCAGATCATACCGATGATGACGAGCGTGCCATCAATCATGAAGGCGGAAGAGGCCTCTTTGACGGGCGTGTACTTGGCGAGGATGATCGAGACGATGTCAAAGCCGCCGGTCGAGCCATCGCCGAAATAAGTAACGGCAACGCCCGCGCCGACGAAAGCGCCGCCAAAGATGCCGGCAAGGATCGTCAAAGCGGTGTTATCGCCATTGGGGTTGATCAATTGATTCGAGACGAAATCGGTCAGATGGAAACGGGAGAAGATGGTCAGGAAGGCCGGATACATCAACGACGCGAAAAGAGTATGAAGCGTGAACTTCTTGCCTAAGAAGAGGAAGCCCACGACCAGCAAAATGACCTGAAGGATCCAGGCGACGATGTCGTAAACCTGGAACGTCGCGCCCGAAAGGTCCACGAAGTATTGGACGATGACGCCGACGGAAAGCACGCCACCCGTGACCAGGTGAAGCGGGGTGATGAAGGCGACGTCGCCGAAAGCCAACAAAGCGCAGCCCAAAAGGATGAGGATATAGTTCCTCACGATCTTCAGGACTTCGCGCTTACTTAACTTCTTTCCGAACATCGGCGTTCTTGGCCTCCATTTCAAGGTAAGCGGAAAGGAAGGGGTCGATGTCCCCGTCCATGACGGCCTGGACGTTGCCCATTTCAGTGTCCGTGCGATGGTCTTTCACGAGCTGATATGGCTGGAAGACATAAGAACGGATCTGAGAGCCCCATTCGATGTTCTTCTGCTCGCCGATGATCGACTTCATCTGGGCTTCGCGCTCTTCGAGCTGACGCTGCATGAGTTTGTCGCGGAGCATCGCCATACAGTTGGCTTTGTTTTTCGGCTGGTCACGCTCGGCTTCCGAGGAGACGACGATGCCAGTCGGAAGGTGGGTGATGCGGACCGCAGAGGAGACTTTGTTGACGTTTTGTCCGCCTGCACCGCCCGAACGGAAGATGTCGATGCGGAGGTCTTTGGGGTCGATGACGATGTTGGCGACCGGGCCGAACTCCGGCACGACGTTGACGGAAGTAAACGAAGTGTGGCGCCTGGCGTTGGCGTCAAAGGGCGAGATGCGAACCAAACGATGGACGCCTTTTTCGCCTTTGAGCATGCCATAAGCGTTATGGCCGGTGACTTTGAAGGTGACGGATTTGATGCCCGCCTCATCGCCGTCTTCGAGCGAGAGGATGGTGTATTTGTAGTTATGGCGTTCGCACCATCTGACATACATACGCAAAAGCATCGACGCCCAATCCTGGGCCTCGGTGCCGCCTGCGCCCGGATGGATATCCACGGTGCAATTTAAGGCATCATATTCGCCGCGGAACAGCAAAAGATTGCGCAATTCCTTGGTATTTTGTTCCATTTCCTCTTCCATCGAGGAGATGAGTTCGAGCATCTCGGAATCGCCGATGTCGGCCATTTCGAGCATCTCATTGATGTCTTTTAGATCGT
>Ga0326512_10002214_pt1 | contig 14395 bp, 11 predicted proteins | sample 1_2617_0518_D_FD_203652 | JGI IMG/M metagenome (GOLD analysis project Ga0326512, IMG submission 203652) | Bovine rumen microbial communities from UC Davis, California, United States - 1_2617_0518 | ecosystem: Host-associated > Mammals > Digestive system > Stomach > Rumen | place: USA... | reverse complement strand
AGCTTTGAAATGATCTTTGATACGGCAGACATCTCACCGGGCTTATCGGTAAGCGCAACGGTAAATTCTGCAAGTCTGCCTGTTTTCTGCAAGCCTCTGTCAATGACTCTTGAAAGGATAGTAACATCAATATTACCGCCTGAAAGCAGACAGCATACCTTTTTGCCCTTTAACGGCAGCTTATTGAAAAGTGCCGCAGCAACGGATACTGCGCCTGCGCCCTCGGTGATAAGCTTCTGTTTTTCGATAAGTGAAAGTATAGCAGTAGCCGTTTCATCATCTGTAACGGTGATTATCTCATCAACATATTTTGCACAGAGATCGAATGTAAGCTCGCCGGGAGTTTTTACTGCGATACCGTCTGCAAAAGTATTGACTGAGGGCAGAGTCTGTATTTCCTTATGCGCCATTGAAAGGTACATAGAGGGTGCGCCTGCGCTCTGTACGCCGTATATTTTAACGTTGGGGTTAAGGGACTTTATAGCGTATGCAACACCGCTGATAAGTCCGCCGCCGCCGATAGGCACGATAACTGCGTCTACATCGGGAAGCTGATCGAGAATTTCAAGACCTATCGTACCCTGACCTGCAATTACCATTTCATCATCAAAGGGATGAATGAAGGTTGCGCCTGTTTCCTTCTGCAATTCAACAGCCTTATCGTGGGCGTCGTCATAAGTACCCTCAACCAAAACAGCTTCTGCGCCGTAGCTTTTAGTTGCCTCGACCTTTGAGATGGGCGCACCGTTAGGCATACATATAACAGCCTTGACTCCATAGCGCTGAGCTGCAAGAGCAACGCCCTGGGCATGGTTTCCTGCGCTGCAGGCGATAACACCCTTTTCTCTTTCCTCCTGAGAAAGCTGTGAGATCTTGTAATATGCTCCCCTTGCCTTGAACGCACCTGTTATCTGCAGGTTTTCAGTTTTCAGGTAAAGCTCAAAGTCATCGGAAAGATTCGTCGCCTTTATCATATCGGTAGGACGGATCACTTCTTTCAGAACATAGGAAGCATGATAGATTTTGTCCAAAGTAAGCATTTTTGATTACCCCTTATTTTTATAATTCATTACTATAATAGAATACCCCATTTCCACCTAAAAGTCAACAAGCGTAATGCTCATGACGGTAAAAATAATCAATAAAAGAGCTGCGGCACATATAAAGTGCAGCAGCTCCTGAGTTCCTTCTTATTCAACTTTACGGATAAATTACTTTCCGAGGAAAGCAGCGCCGATAAGTCCGGCATCGTTTCCAAGCTCGGCAATGCAAACCTTTGTCTGCTTATTGTTGTGCTTGGTATATCTTTCACGCTCAATGATCTTCATAACAGGATTGAGGAGATAGTCGCCCTGTCTGCTGATACCGCCGCCAATGCAGAGTATCTCAGGCTGGAAGAGATTGATGATATTGACAAGTCCGCATCCTAAGTAATCAAGATACATATCAATTACAGATTTAGCAAGCGGGCAGCCCTGCTGTGCTGCGTCGAATGCTGTCTTGCCTTCGATCTTGTTAAGATCGCCGCCGATCATCTGATAAAGCAGATAGTTCGGAGCCTGCTGTATCTGGCAAGCTTCTTTTGTCATGTTGATAAGTCCTGTAGCGGATGAATAAGCCTCCCAGCAGCCTCTTCTGCCGCAGGTGCAAAGACGTCCGCCCTTCTGGATAACAGTGTGACCTACCTCTGCGCCGGCATAGTTTGAGCCGCTGTAGATCATTCCGTCAACGATTATGCCGCCGCCGACACCTGTGCCGAGGGTTATCATAACTGCGTCGTTAGCATCCTTTGCAGCGCCTACACAGTATTCGCCGTATGCAGCTGAATTAGCGTCATTCTCAACATATACTTTAATGCCGAGACGCTCTTCCATCATTCTTACGATCTCCCAATTGTGGAAGTTGAAGTTGTTCGCATATTCTATAACACCGGTTTCGCTGTTTACTGCGCCAGGAGCGCCGATACCGATATACTGAAGATCATCCTTGCTTAAACCGGCATTTACAATAGCTGCCGTTGCGGCTTCTGCCATATCATTACAAAGTGCATCCATAGTACAAGGTCTTGTTGTCTTGCGGTTTTCCTTAATAATGATCTGACCGTCTTCATTCACTACACCTGCTACGATATTAGTACCGCCAAGGTCGATTCCGAGATAATACATAATTATTGCCTCCAATTCAAAAAGATTTTACGGGAAAAATCACATACTTCCTCTGCCCACGGAAATTTTTTCCGGAGCTAACTGAATTTTGCAATTTTCTCAAAATTACCTTCTATATTATAGCATATAGTATAAATTAATAAAAGTAATTTTAAAAAATATTTTATTTTTATCACATTGCACAACGTTGCATAGCCGTAAATAGGCACTTTTACCAATTTGCATAAAATAATATATTTGCGGATAGTTTTTTCATAAGATTTATTCAAATCCCGGCGAGCCGCCGGAGCCGCAACGCGGGGTTCGCTTCACTACGTTCCGCTCTGTTTGGTCAAGGGTTGCTTTCTTGCCCGCGTGAGTTACTTTATGTATCTGAATCAAAGAAAAAACTTTAGTGATAGAAGAAACCAGAAGCAAAAGTTTCGCCAGCCTTTTCAAAGGCTGCGGGGTGCATGGGGCAGAGCCCCTGCCGGGGTCCAGGGGCAGCGCCCATGGTCGCTTGCGGAAGCAAGCGAAATCAGCGGGCAAGAAAAAGCTGCCTGCTGTATAGGGCAACAGGCAGCTTTTACGGGAGGTTAATAAACAAATTTTAACTCATTGCGTGATAATGCGTGATAATATCAGTGTATTTATAGTAAACTAAATCAGTAAGGTGCAGTAATTGAAAAGATTCTTTCTCAAAGCACTGCTCAGAATGACATTGGTAAAAAATCTGTGCCGCTGACCATGGTTTATTCGCTTTCCTGCTGGCTGAGCTTGAAGGCTCTTTCCTTTTCCTCGGTCCAGATCGAGTAATTGGACTTGCCGCTCTTTTTGATGGTGTAAAGCATTGTATCAGCATGCTTGAGGGCAGTGTTCATGTGGTTCTGATCGTAGATCTCCATTCCGGCAATACCGATGGAGCATGAAACCCTGTGACTTTCGGGGACATTGGCCTTCTGATGTATCGTTTCCTCAATGTCGGGAATGAAATACTGACAGGCTTCAATGCCTTTGTAAATAGCCTTTGCGATCTTTTCGCCGTCAGCTTCGGTGCCTCCCGGCAGGACAATTACAAATTCATCGCCGCCGTAACGGACAATGTATCCCCGTGATCCGACAACTCTCTCAAACAGACGTGAAAATGCTTTAAGTATAACGTCGCCAACATCATGACCGTAGGTGTCGTTGCAGAATTTGAAATTGTCAAGGTCAAGATAAATAACAGTTGCCTCGATGTTTTCTCTCTTTCCGGCGGCAACAAGCTCGGTGTAATCGTCAATGTTCTTGGAGAAGCCCTGTCTGTTGATAAGACCTGTAAGCAGATCGGTAACAGCGCTTTGCTGGAGCTTGTGGTTCATCTCCTTGATCTCGTCTCTTGCCTTTACACGGTAGATGGTATCATTCATCTGACGCAGAGCAAATTTGAAGATCGTAAGATCGTTCCGGTCAAAGAAATTGATCGTGCCTGTCATGTTTTCATGAAGCTCCATACATGATATCATGAAGCCTGAAAGATCGTTGCCCATATATACGGGAACACAGACAAAGGATACAATGGTATTTACTCCGAACATATTGAGTATCGGTGTGTATTCATAGAACTCTCTGTCAAATCTTGAAGCGACAAATTCCTTTTTGTGCTTGGTAAGATAATCCGTTATTTCCGAAAGCATATCGGTCGTAAAGGTCAGATCGCCGCTGTTGAAGCGGATAACGGGATTATTGTTTACAACATCAACATAGAGAATGTAATCCACATTATAGTTGTTCTGCATTGTTATCATAGAATCCTCTATGATGGATTCGCAGGTCGAATTTGATTTGTTGAGCATATCCTGCCATGCGACAAGGAAATTGATACCCTTTGTCTTATCGGCAAGAATAGTCTGCATATCGGCAAGCTGTACAAGCTCTTCTATCTGATACTTGGTGATATTTTTCAGCGGAAGGGAAATATGCTTTTCAATAAGCGGCTGATTGTGGAGCTTTGCGAAAAGCCTTTCCTCTTTGTATTTGTATCCGTTTTTGTAGCAGAATTCTATTGCCTCTTCAAGAATGGCGTCTCCGTCCTCGGGACGTCCGAGAGTCTGGAAAAGATCATACTGTTCCTCTGCAAACATGGCATATACAAAGAAATGAAGTCCGACAGTACGCATCATATGATACTTTGCCTTATCCATATATTCCTGAGCCTTATTAGGATCGTCGCCCTTTTCGAGAAGTGCGCTGACGAAATAATAGAAGAACATATCGTCATCCCAGAGGAAGTAATTAGGCTCGCTTTCGCAGTGGAGAAGATGATAGAGTACCCTTTCCATCTTGTTGAGATAGAAATGTGCGTTATATTCGATACCCATTTTATAACTGCAATATACTATCATGCCGTAGATCTTTGACATATTGCAAATTCTCATCTGATGCATTTTCTTGGATTCAAGAAGCTTTAGCACATGGAGAAGATAGTGGTATGCGATATCATAATTGCCCGAAAGAATAGCGTTGGTGGACATATTGTATAATGTTTCCGCTACATCATAGGACTGTTTCAGCTTAAAGAAAAGATCAAGGGCGTGATTGAAATAATCATTTGCCATTGCAAACTGTTCGCTTACAATACGGTTGAAACCAAGACCGTTGTATATCTGGGCTTCCTCGTCCTTGTTGTTCTGTCCTTCGATTATCTCCAGACATTTTTTATAATAATAATCAACGAATGTAAAGTAGCCGTAGCCCTGTGCAAGGAAAACGTTCTTTTTCCATGCGGCAAGAATAAGCCTTTCATTTTTAAGCTTTTTGGCAATTTCCATTGCTTCGGCAAAGCTTTCATTTTTTTCGCAGGTCTCTACATTGCCTGAGAAATATTCCTTTTTGTTGCCGCATCCGTAGAACATTATATGTGCAAGATGATTGTACATCTTATACTTTATCGCCTTGCTTTTGAATGACATAATGCTTTCAAATTCATCAATACGGTACCACATATACTGCGTCCAGCCGTCAAGCATGCACATATAATTAAGCATCTGTGAATAGACCATATATCTTTCAGAGCCTGTCTTTTTGGCGATCTTTATGCATTTGTCGCAGTTCTTGCGGGCAAGGGCAGACTGACCGCTGTAAACCTCACATACGGTAAGAAGTGAATGATATTTGAATGTATATTTGATATTCGGGTGCTTGTTATTGATATTCTTGAACTTGTCGCACATGATGAGAGCTGTTGAATAGCTTTTGTCATAAATAGCGGCAGTCGTGTACAGAATATAAAAACGTGCCAGGATCTTTGAATTAAGGTTAAGCTTATACCCGATAAGCCTGTGGTAAACGATATCAAGATAATACATAGCCTGCTTCACGGCAAGCGTCAGTATCATATTATTGATCTTTACAATATACTGGTTAAGCTCGGAAAGCGCAGGCTCAAAGCTTTCTACTATATTGATATCAGCCTGCGGATCCTGTATGTTCCAGTCGAGCATATAGTTGAGGTCTTCGATCTGATGTACAAGCTGTGACCAGATATCGAGAGTATATGCAGGCGTAACATATGCTTCATTATAGTTTGCAAGCAGGGAAATATTGGGACAGTTTTTTGAAATGAAGCGATACAGGAAATTAAGTGTGCTGTTTTCCGCAAGATGAAGTCTGTTCAGGACAAGAAGAAGGGTATGGTCCTTTGCGATATATGAAAGGATGTTTACAAGTGAATTCGCAAACATTTTTGTTTCATAATCGACCTCAACAATAATGATCTCCTCTTCTCTTTCACACTCACCAGAAGTGATATAGCTTTTCAGAGTGGAACGGCTCAGGTAATATACATCCGCCGCTTCAAGGAAATCATCAATGGGCACATTGCAGTAATATTTGTAATAAAGCTGCTTTATCCATCCGAGGAAAGGCTCATAAGCCTCCTGCATTATATTTGCGCTGAATTCATGGTACAGCAGTTCGATAGGATTCTTGCTTTTTTCGACAGCACCCTGAATTGATTCGATAGGAACATTCAGAGTATTGTAATGCTTTACAAAAAGAATGTTGCTGTGTTTCAATTCAAGACCGTGGATGATCGAATCTACGATTTTTCTCGTATACATATGAGAAAAGGATTCCATAATGTACCCCCCTGACAAATTAGTGCAGTCAATACCATCATACAGCTTAATATCTTTCCCGTTCTGCTGCATGATACACACATAATATTATAACAAGTGCTATAGATTTTTTCAATATAAAAGTAAAAAATATGTTATAATCTTTAATGATAATACATATTCCGACAGATCTTTTTATTTAATAGTGAACGACAATGTGGTATAATAGTACTATAATACGTATGGGGAAACTGTGTATTTTCCGGAAAGGAGATGTCAATGAAAAATCTACAGATCATATGGAAAATGGCTTCCGCCGGAGACAGGACGGCTCAGCAAAAACTTATGTCCGGGGCGGAGCAGGAAATACGCTTTTTATGTACGGCGCTTTGTCCGGACAGCATGATTCGGGAAAAAGCCTTCGGTGAATCAATGAACATTATATCGTCAGGCATATCAGGATGCGGCTCCCTTGATGAATTTACCTTTCTTGTCAGGAAAAAGACCGCAGAAATATGTATGCGTAATACAGGGGAGAGGATAGTTCCCGATGATATTCCTCAGCAGGATATATCACTTTCGGGGAATATGGATATGATATCTCTGCCGTCAGAAGTTCTCAGGGATTATTATGCTGTAAATGAAGCGATGCAGATGATATATTACAGTACAAGGGGATATGAATACCATATTTTTGTATTGCGTTATTTTGCGGGCTTTACCATAAAAGATGCGGCGGAAATGTATCATATCAGTGAGTCTGACGCACAGAAAATACTTGTGAATACGATAGCGGGAATAAGACATTCTCTTGAAACATTCAGACCGGATGAAAAGAAAACAGAGCTGAGCTTTTCTTCACTGCTTGACTCAGCGTCAGCGCTCCGGCCGCTGGCTGAAAAAAGAGACGGAGCTTTACGACGAACAGAACAATTTTTTAAAACTCCGGCGGGGAAGACGGCGGCTTCAGGAGTTTTTGCCCTGATACTGACAGCGGTATGTGCGGCGATATTCATACCGATCGTAAACAGTCCGGTGAAAGATCAGACCGAAAGCCGTTATATACATCACGGTGATTTCGATTATGACAACAATTATGATAACCATGATATTGTACGAAAAACCGATGATACGGAAATAAACGGATCCCTGTATATAGATCTTGTCTGTGACGAGGTATGCGAAGGCTCGGTTCTGGGAATAAATACGGCGGGGTTTGTACAGGATTCGGGTCAGGTCACGGTTTTCCAGCTCATAGTAACAAATTCAACGTCTGATATGATAAATACCACGGACTTACAGGCAACGCTGTCAGACGGAAGGGAAAATTATTATGAAAACGGCAAAAGGTACTTTACATATAATGTATTTGAGATCGACGAAAGGACATATCTTATGGAGATATTTGCGCCGGGATCATACAGCCCTGATGATTTCAGGATAGATATGTACAGAAACGGCATACCGGATTCATCATATGATCTTCCTGCGAAAATAAAGTCGCCCGACGATATCAGATCTGATCTTATTGCAAACAACAGCTCCGCCCTCAATGCGCCTCAGCACAGTATAATAAGGGTTTTTGAGAACGGAAAAGCGCATTACTATTATATCAGCACCGCCTATGTCCAGATCACGGAGCAAACGGATGAGGAGGTCACACAGGAGGCTGTATTATTGCTGATACCGGTAGGGGGAATAACCGGTTCGGATGCCCGGGACAGCTTTGAATACGTTTCGGATCCTGATGCGCTGAATAAACACAGCGATATCATAAATAATGTAACGATTGAACGTACAAATCAGCATCAGTATGACCTGCCGGAATATATATCAGCAGTAATATTCAGGATAAATGCAGAGCTGAAAGCGGGTAATGCAGACATTGATGAGATCAAAAATGCGCTGAACGGTTATTTTTCCTACAAGAACGATACTATCCGCATTGAGCCTATATGTTTCTGAGAAAACAATATCCCTGCCGTAATGAAGCGGCAGGGATAAATTCATGTATTGATCTTTCTCAGATAAGACCGGCTTTCTTCTGATTTGCGATATGCTCAGCATTGGTCTTTGCATAGTACGGAACAGCCTGTTCGCCGTCCTGTGCGGGCTTATGGCAGAAGTAATAGTAATCCGTATCAGCCGGGTTCAGAGCGGCCTTTATAGCGTCAAGACTCGGATTGCAGATAGGTCCCGGGGGCAGACCTTCGATCTTATAGGTGCTGTATGTGCTTGTAAAGGTTGCACGCTGTTTTTCCGGCACCTGAGCCTTTGAACGGTAGGGGTAGAATTCCGTTGAGTCGAGCTGAAGGAACATAAATCCTGTTTCACCTCTTGAATTGATGCCGTTTGTATCGGCGGTAGCAAGACGGTTGTGGATGATAGAAGATATGATATACATATCATCGGTATTTGCGGCCTCCGCCTGTATCAGTGAAGCAAGCGTAAGGACGTCTTCCATGGACATATTTTCGGCTTTTGCACGATTTTCAACGGTGATCTTCTTTTCGTTTTTCTCAAAGCGCTGTCTTTGCAGATAGAGCTTGCGGCGGTAGTTTGAAAGGAACTTTCTTGCTACGGATTCCGTTGATTCATTTACATAGAAGTCGTATGTATCGGGGAAAAGATAGCCTTCAAGACGGTAATATCTTTCATTGACATTCTTGATGTTTTTAAGGAAGGGATAATCCTCATCAAGTGCAGTGGAGTTGCAGTATTTGATAAAATCCTCAGCATTGCAGACCTTATTTTTCTCAAGAAGCTTTGCGAAATCGTTGATAGTGTATCCTTCGGGGAAACGTATCGTTACGATATCCGTTCTGTTGATATTGGACTGGAGATAGTTGATAATAGCCTGATAGTCCTTGTTTGTATTGATCTTGAAGGTACCGTTTGTAAAACCGGAGGTAGATTTTGTAACGGCCGCATATGCCTTGAAGAAACCGGGTTCATTTATGATCTTGTTTTTGGTAAGAATATCTGCTACCTGATCCAGAGAGGCGTTCCTTGGTATTGTGATGGATACCTCCTCACCTTCTTCTCTGCCGACGGCAAGCATATCATTTACGCCGACCATAAGGAACTCACCTGTGATTATTGATACAAAAAGTATCATTGTAAACCATATTGTACGGAATATCACACGGTTTTTCTTGGCTTTTCTGTTGCTGCGCTTGCGGTCAAGACGCTTTGCGGCACGAAGCTCGTCTTTATCGAGAAGCTGTTCATTGATCTCGGCAGGATCGTCACTATAGCTTGTTATTTCCTCTGAGTCATAATGCACATGATGTTCAGCGGGTATTCCCTCATCGCTCCTGATCTCGGGAGTTTCAGATGATGAGATACTGCCGGCTGTGCCTGTCTTTTCCTGGGGAATATCATCATCATCGTTAAAGCTTATTTTAAAGCCTTCAACCTTTTCTTTTCTTTTTTGTTCAAGCTCATTATCCATCAGCGGGCTTTCCTCCTTTTGATTTGCAGGGCGGTCAATCAGTTTTGCTGATCCGCCGCACCATTCTTTCCGTAATAATCATATCCATCACAGCGTCATGTTCATCATGGGGAAGTGTTTCATTATAAAAACAATTTTCATAGCAAAGACCTATTTTAAGTCCTCTGAAATTCTCAAGGAAACGGTCATAATATCCTTTCCCGTATCCCATTCTTATACCGGCTTCACAGAAAGCCAGACCGGGCACGATGCATATTCCGTCATGGGGAGCGTCTGTTCTGTCACATACAAGAGGGTCAGGCTCCATAATGCCGAAATGACCCTTCATAAGCTGACTTCGGCTTGTTATAATGTAATGCGAGAGTTCATATGTACCCTTTACACATCGTGGGACGGCTATGGGGATATTCTTTTCAAGGGCAGTATCAATAAGTCTGAGCGTATCGACCTCAATAAGCGGAGATGAGACATAACAGTAAAGCATATCCGTTCCTGTTCTGATAATGTCCCATGTTCTTTCAAAAATAACGCTGTCCGCCGCAGACTTATCATGGGGACTCATTGCAAGTCTTTTTTGTTTACATTCGCTGCGTATTCTGTTTTTATCGTCTGTCAGTTTCTGCATTGGATAGCCGAATGTACATATTCTGCTGCGGCTCTTCCCTTGACGGCGGCGAGAAGTTCCAGACCGAATTCCGTTGCTACGCCCATACCCTTGGCAGTGATGATATTGCCGTCCTTTTCCACAAAGCCGCCGATATTTGCAGCGCCTTTAAGGCTGTCCTCAAAGCCGGGGAAAGCGGCAGCTCTTTTTCCTTTAAGCAGACCCATCTGACCCAAGATCGAAGGTGCGGCACAGATAGCGCCGATAAGTATATTATTTTCAGCGCAGTAAGCGACTGCATTTATAACATCCTGACAATTGCCGAGGTTGACCGTTCCCGGCATACCGCCCGGAAGGATAACGGCTTCGGTATTTTTATCAAGAATCATTTCATCAATAGTTATATCGGCTGTTACCTCAACTCCATGTGAGCTTGTTATAGTTTTTCCGCCGACGCCGACAGTTTTAAGCTCGACCTTTCCCCGTCTGAGGATATCCACAGGTGCAAGCGCTTCAACGGTTTCAAAACCCTGTGCAAGAAAAAGATATACCATACAGAAACTTCCTTTCAATTGAGTAATTGAGTAATAAAAATCATATACGAAAATGAGATAATTTTCTGTTCAGATATGAATGTATGACCGGACTCATACAAACACACATCTTATTCTAACACACATCTTCAATAATATCAAGCGTTTATGTCAATTTCGCAGGCAACAGAAATTATTTTTGCCGCAGTGCTTCAAACGGGAAAGCGGGCGCAGTATAAAAACAGGGTGGAACAGAGGAACAGCAGGAACAGTAGGAACAGTAGTTTTCTTATAATATACTAAAATATATACAAAAAAATATATGTCTGTAAGAGTATTGCTGTTCTACTGTACCAGAGTGCCAAAAAAGCCTGTATTCATGCGGCTTTCAGCTGGAACAGTTAGCGAAAAAACAACTGTTCCTTACTGTTCCTGCCGTACCCGGATAAGAAAACAAAACCTCTTTTTCTATTAAAGGGCATCTCTGAAAACTTGTTTTTAGAGATTGGGGTGTGGGGCAAAGCCCCCAATGTCATCAACTTAACAAAATCAAAGTCATAATACTGTCATTCTGAGGAGCGAAAGCGACGAAGAATCTTTAGAAGATTCCTCACTTCGTTCGGAATGACATTCTTAAGTTGATGACATTACAAAGCCCCGCGAACCCTCACTTTCCTATTCCATTGTTGATTGTATGGAAAGGTTTTTAGAGGTTGCCTAAAGTATGTCATTTACATATCAGCAGCACACGCCCGGAGCGTTTGGCTCGGCAATGACCTGATATGAGGCGGCGCAGATGGCTGAGGATATCAGAAACATTTTATGATCGCTGTCAAGAATTTCCAGTTCAAAAGCTTCATCTCCGTTTCGGGTAAGAGTTTTTTCCATTTTCATCATACATTCGCCGTTTGAATTTGTCATTATAAAGGAGCCTGTAATTATATTTCCGGTAAATCTGTAAGTGCTTCCGTATATTGCGAAGGAGAACGTATCCCTGACGCAGGGGACAAGGACGTAAAAGTGCCGTCTGCATCTTATTGTGAAATAGGTGAAAAGTAATGTGTTGAGTCTTATCATTGAAAAAGGTTCACCGGAGCGGCTTTCTATTGACATTTTAAGGGATGAATCAATACTGCTTACCGCATTGAAAACGATATTCTCGTTCTTATCATATACATTGAAGCTTATTCCCTCGTCTGTTGTATTTCTTTTCAGGTACAGTTTCATCTGCTTCACCTCCTTAATAAACGTTTTGTTGTTTCTATCCTATAAATGCATCCTGCACCATCTGTACAGGCATATGGGTCAGCCTTGCGACATCCTCCGCCGTGACCGTTTCCATAGAGTTTATTTCATCAAGCTCATCATAAAACAGCAGATGAGCTGCAAAACAATCCGCTTCTCGTTCAAGCTTTGACGTACAGAAGCCTGGATTCATGCTCAGATTTATAGAATTCGTGCATCCGTGAAGGATTATATGTCCCAGCTCATGGGCAAGCGTTATCTTCTTTTCAAAGTGATCGGGGAGCTTATTGAGTACAATGAATGATACCCCGTTATATGATGAGGCAAACCCGTTGATATGTCCGGGGAGTTCATGCTCATGTACAATTATTCCCATTTTATCGCATATTTCCCAAGGGTCAGCCGTACCGTATTTTTCTATCAGCCTACAGACTGTATTTGCAATTGCTTTCATTTATCTACCTCTTTGATAGTATTGTCAGATCTGATGATTTTATTCGCACAGAATTTTTATCCCTCAGCAGGCTTGCGGTGCTGCTGATTTATAAGTGCTTTTACAACATTTATTGCGTCAACGATCTTTCCCCTGTCCTCATCATTCAGCGGTATCCCGTCAAACATAAGGCATTGCTGTGAAAGAAGTGTCTGTGTGAACTCGTCAAACACTTCCGACACCTCACGGCTGCTGTCGGGATTATTTGTTTTTGTGCTGTTTTCCGCTTCATTTCCCAGAAGATAGTCGCTGGTTATCCCGAAAAAGGAACAAAGCTTGAGTATAGTATTGTTGTCAGGTTCACGCCGTCCCTGTTCATACATCCCGACAGCAGAGCTTGAAATGCCAAGCTTTGCCGCAAGCTCGGATTGTGTTATGCCGAGTTTTTTCCTTAACGATCTTATGGTATTTCCCAACTGATTTTTCATTTTGATACACTCCTAAGCGCCAATGTCAATAGGGTATCTCTAAAAACTTGTTTTTAGAGATTGGTGTGTGGGGGTGCGGGTGTCCGGTGGACACCTCTCAGCCGAAGGCTGAGAAGCACCGACCGAGCCGGCAGGCGAGACAGCCCAACGAACCCTCACTTTCCTATTCCATTGTTGATTGTATGGAAAGGTTTTTAGAGGTTGCCAATAGTATAACAGCGATCCTGCTGACAGCTTTTCTATATTATAACACCACGAAACGTGTAATTCAAGTGTTTTTTATATTTTTTATTTATTATATGCAATTTATTGAAGTATAAAAAAATTATATGAAAAAAGGTCTTGACTTTTGAATTTATTTCAATATAATATGAACATAAAGCAAATGCAAATGCAATAAATGTAGTTTACTGTGTTTGGATTGAGATGAAGAAACGAACAGAGCTACACGAAATGTGTCGGAAGGGAGAACATATTATGACATATGAAGAATGGTCGGAAGAATATTATGAAAGTGCTGCAAGGCTTGCCGAGAGGATAGAGCAGCTCAAAGCGGAGATGAAAACGGCGTCTGCGGATATGCTTGGGGAGCTTGGGAAGCGGCTTGAAATGTTCCGCATAATGCGGTATGAATGTCTTGATACAGCGAGAACGCTTGGCAGAAGGAAAGGGGAGTGCTGACAATTGGGAGAAAAATGTATACAGCTTCTTCCGTCGCAGGAAAAAGAAGCGTCGTTGTTAATATACTTTAACGATGAAGCAGGCACGAATGATGATAAGCGGGAGCGCATGAAAAAGCTGCTTGTACAGGGCATAAAGTACGAGCTTACACGTCGTCAGAGAGAATGTGTAACGATGAGGTTTATACATGATCTTACGGTTGAGGAAATAGCGCAGGAGCTTGATCTGACTGTAGATACAGTATACAAGCATATTCGTTTAGCCCGCAGGCGGCTCAAAAAGCTGAATTATTATCTATAAAGAAAAGGGGCAGCCGCACTATAAAAGTGTGACTGCCTCAGAGCCGTTATGGATTATCTTATTATATTATCAGTGTTATCTGTACTGTTGCCTTGGGGCAGCAGTCGGCTTTCCTCAAGCCTGCAACAAGGCGCTGCCTTTATCTATAAATTGAGGTTATTATCCGACAGGTGCATTTTGTTGCGATAATCCGGTAATTATTCATTGCTGCCTTACGGCAGCAGTCGGCTTCACTCATGCCCGCAACAAGGGGATGCCCTCTTTCCCAGGGCGGCGCAGAGCCTGCGCTCCCTAAATAACTATACTTTATACACAAAACCATAAATAATCATAAAAGTACCGTATTATGCCTGTCGGGGCGACCCGACCTCTTCAAAAACAGTCCACCGGACTGTTTTTGAATTCACCCCTTGCCG
>Ga0326512_10002211_pt1 | contig 14399 bp, 10 predicted proteins | sample 1_2617_0518_D_FD_203652 | JGI IMG/M metagenome (GOLD analysis project Ga0326512, IMG submission 203652) | Bovine rumen microbial communities from UC Davis, California, United States - 1_2617_0518 | ecosystem: Host-associated > Mammals > Digestive system > Stomach > Rumen | place: USA... | reverse complement strand
TATTCCTACCGCTACGGCGATCTGACGGACTTGAGTCTATGAAGACGATTTACGGTTGTGATGTAAGCGACCAGATGGTTGCCAAGCGTGTGAACGCTCTGGTGAATCAGTTCTACAAAATTCTCCCACTCAAAGAAGAGGGTGAATCATCGCTTGCAAAATATATGCTTAGTCTCCAAAGAGAAATGGTTGGGATGAAGACGCTGATGGTCGCGCTTGACGACGACCCTCAGTATCTGACTCTCTTGTCCATTCTGCAGTACCTGATTGATCACGATTGCGATGTGGCTACCGTCAAGATGGAAGTGTTCAAAGCGATCAATGTGATCAAGCGGTTGCAGAAGAAAATGGTTGCGTCCGAGAAGGAGGGATAGCCATGAGTGCGTGGTCAAAGTATGAGCGCACCCGTGAGGCTCTCGGGCGTACAAAGCGCGATATGCTTGTTCAATCCACGCGTGACAACTTACATAGGAAGATGCTTAATTCGCCGTCTTGCCGGACCGTTCTAGTTAACGACATCGAGCAAACGGTTGTAATTACGCATTCCTCCAATATGGACGCAAAAAAGATTTATTCTCTTCCTGGCGAGACCTTGGAACATGGAGGGCTCGTTACGTTTGCGAACAATAAGTGGCTGATCACCGAAGTGGACGCTGACGATATCGCGTATCAAAAGGGCTTAATGGAACAGTGCAATCATATTCTGCGCTGGATTAGTAAAGATGGGACACTCAAAGAAAAATGGTGTAGGGTTGTTGATGGTACCAAATATCTGATCGGTGAAAAGAGTAATCAGTTTATGGCGATTGGAGATGCGCGTATTGCGGTCACGGTTGCCAAAGACGAAGATACAGTTGAACTGGCGCGAGGGCTCCGGTTCTTGATCGACGATGAGGATTCCGAGGCTTGCCTTGCTTATCAGATTACGAAGCCTAACAAGATGTTTAATGTCTACAATGGCAAGGGCGTATTCCGCTTTATATTGAATGAGGTGCAGCTTACCGACAACGACAACAAGGCGTTGCGGATCGCCGATTATAATAACTGGCATCCCGAGCTGGCTACCGATAGCGATCATGTCGATAGCGAATATACCGTTGCGCAAATCGTGAACGCTGCCAATAACGACGCTGCGACACCGCCTGATGATGAGAAGGAGGTGTGGCTGTAATGGATTTGGTAGAGTTTTATGATTATAAGAATTTGCTGATGAAGGATCTGTGCTGCAACCCGGAGGTTGTGAAGCTGGTTACTGGCAACCCGAATCCGAAGGTACCGAATCATCAGCTGGCTTATACTCAAATATTCCCATACGAAAACGTTTTGGAGACAGAGAGTGAAGCCAAGACATTCATTTGTTTTGATGTAGATATTATCCAAGTTCCCAACAAAACATATTATGTGCCTGTATTGTACATATGGGCGTTGGCTCATAAGAGCAATTTCAGACTGCCGGAGGGCGGTTTGTTGTTGGACAAACTGACCGTCGAGATCAATAAAATGCTTAATGGCAGTAGATACTTCGGCATGGGTGAGTTAAAGCTTACTTCAGTCCATAGGTTTGTGCCTATCTTGGACTATGAAGGTAGGGCGTTGACTTATACCGCGAAGGACTGGAATAGGCGGACCGCTAATAGGGAGATACCTAGTAATCGCAAAGCGGGGAAGTAACATATGGCAGGTTTGTTGTATGCACGCAGTTGCCCGATTAACGACAAAATACAGGTGAACATTCCTTTGGTTGGTGAGGTCTTGGATGATGAAGAGAATTTCTTTGAAATAGTGTCAACAGTCGTAGCGACACCTTACGATATGATGGTGCCGCTTGACGATGCTGGTATAGATTTTACCAAACTGACAGATTTTGATCTGTTCATGCTAATGGTTGGGAACTTACAAAATAGAGACGTTAGCTTGTTATTCGGTGATTTAAGTTTTGATAGCTTTGCGCCGGCGATAAATAAAGAAACAAAAGAGATGGTACTGGTGGATATGGAAAGAGATATTGTCATAGACAGAGTGATTCACCGTGATATGGCGAACATGGTTCGCAAAATACTATCTTTGGAAAGAAATGAGAAAAAGGCCGGCAATGAAGAAGCAAGGAAATATATGATTGAAAGAGCGAGAATCAAACAAAAGCGAAGAGCAAAAAAGACTGATAAATATAAATCGCAAATAGAAGATATTGTTATCAGCTTAGTTAACGCAGAGGAATTCCCGTACAATTACCAGACTGTACGCGATATAACAATATACCAGTTATATGCAAGTCTCAACCAAATCTCCCACACAATTCATTTCGATAACACTATGATCGGCTATTATGCCGGCACAGTAAAAATCGAGGACTTGAAGCCAGAGGATCGTACCTGGCTTCGTACTTGATATGCAGGGTGTGATCCTAGTCGGGAGATATATCCAACGAGAGCAAGGATGCTTTATTGCAGTTGGTTGACGGCGATAAAGCACTTGACGCACTGATAATCAGTGCTTTAGATGTCCTTACTTTAAAGGACATCGATCCATTCAAATTAGGAGGGATGTTCACAATGTTTAATATTGCTGATCTGATGATTACTAGTCTGGAAACTATCACCAGCTTTAAGCTTGATGGTACCCCGTGGTTCATTCTGGATGAGCTGCATGATGCTACTATTGCCAATACCCAGGAGAAGGAAGACCTGACCGGTAAGGGTGGCCGCAAGCTCGGTACTCTGAAGCGCAACAAGGCCGTCACCATTTCTGGCACCAATGGCCTGGTCTCCGGCGGTCTGCTTGAGGTTCAGACCGGCGGCGAATTCAAGTCTGGCAACGTCGCTGTTTCCTTCAGTGAGACTCTGGTTGTTAATGCCAGCAACAAGGCTACCACCAGCTACAAGGCCGTCGGCACCGCCGGTGCTGAAATCGAGGCTCTGTATACCAAGACGACTGATGGTCGTGCTGACAAGAAGCTGGAGCAGGATTCTGCTGCTGCGGCTGGCAAGTTTGCTTACGATCCTGCGACCAAGGAACTGACTTTTACTACCGACGTTACTGATGGTACTGAGATCATCGTGTTCTACACCCGTAACGTTGCTGGCGACGTCCTGCACAATAATGCGGATAAGTTCTCTGGTAAGGCTCGCCTGATCATCGACGCTTTCGCCGAGGATAAGTGCTCCAACGTTTATCGCGTACAGATCGAAGTGCCGAAGGCTGACTTCTCTGGCGACTTCGACCTGGCGTTTGGCGAAAACCAGACTGTGCATGCCTTTGAAGCTAGTGCTCTGGCGGGCGCTGGCTGCGGCAAGAGCGGCTATCTGTGGAACTACACCGTGTTTGGCGCGAACGCTGAGGATGCTGCCTAATTAAAGAGGCGATCCACAGTGCCCAAAGTAAAAAAGATTTGTAAGGCGTGTGGCAAGGAATACGAAGCTTGCCATACGCCTAATCCGAATCAGGTATTTCGTTGGTTTGATATCGCGTGTAGTCGTGAGTGTGCTGCGGAGTACCTTCGTCGTGTCGAAGAGGCTCGCAACCATCAGGCCGCAAACGACGAAATAAAAGAATAATTTGAGGAGGGATGTGTTTGAACGATCGACGCTCCCTCCTCTTTTTCATGCAATGGAACGGAAGTGATACCCATAAGAGAGAGGTCGAAATATAATGTAGGCCGTGACGCATCAGGACGAACGTATGACGACATCGTCTTTGATAGCGGCATGGAGATGAAATACTACCGTGATGTGGTTTTGCCCGGATTGGAGAGCGGCGATATTGTCAAGTTTGAGAGGCAGAAGCCATATACGCTGCAACCAAAATTCACACACGGCAATGTGAAGGTTCGCGCCATTGTCTATGTCGCGGACTTTTATATTGTGTATTCTGATGGTCGAGAGGTAGTTATTGACATTAAAGGCGCTGCCGACTCTCTGGCTAAGTGCAAGAGGAAATTGTTCTGGTATACGCATCCAGAGGTTGATTATATCTGGCTGACGTATGTAAAAAAGTATGGTGGCTGGGTTGATTGGGATGAAGCCAATCAGCGCCGGCGAGCAGAAAGAAAATTGAGGATGGAACACGAGGAGGAAGAGGACAATGGCGAAGAGTAAGAAGTTGACTTTTAATATGCTGGCGGTAAATATGCCTAAGGTTGAGAATAAGGTCGTAGACATCGATATTAATGGGAATACCTACGAGCTGAGTATCAAACCAATGCTTTCTTTTGATGACGCGAATGCGTTTGTGAGGAGTATTGCTTCTGCTTGCTATGATATGGCAAACAGCGAATATATGCCCGAGGCACTTGACTTTACATGGCGGCTGTTCACTGTGATATTCTATGCCGGCGTTAGTGCTCCGACCAATATCGACAAGGCATATGACGTGCTTTATAGGACGAAAATTTATGACACTGTGGTTGCCAATATCGATGTCGGTCAGTATATGCGGCTTCGAGACGTCGTGTATAAACGCGTAGAATTTGCAAAGGAGTGCATTGCTACACAGCAGTCCAGCCGAGTGAATGAACTTCTTGGCAAGATGGAGCAGATGTTTTCCGATAGTGCTGAGGTGGTAGATCAGATTTCGAGCGACGAATTTGCTGCCCAGATTAACAATATCAAAGAAATGTTTGCGGCGATGAATGAACGCAGTGAACAGCCTGAAGAACAAACGGTTGGCAATATTGTGCTCTTGGAGCCGAGTAGTGATGAGTAATGGCCGATAGTCTTGATTTTTCGTTAGAAGAAATAAATGAGGCTGCTCAATTACTAGCGCCAGAATTAGCTTTACAGTATATTGCGCCGGAGATCGAAGGTATTCTTCGGCGCTTTACATTGGAGAACATCTATGGAGCGGGGTCGCCGAAGCCAGGAGGTTGGATAGACAGCCCACGGTCTCACTCAAAGACTATAACGTATCCACGGAGATATGTTTTGTATAATGCAATTACATCAAGAATGGAAGGGAATATGCTGTATACGACAAGTCCGGCAGAGCCGTCGTTTAGTGTTACAGGGCAATCTGTGTATGGCACAGAAGATGGTGGCTTCTATCAACTCTTGGAAAATCCTGGCGAGATAATCCCGGGGACATTCCCAAGATATGTTATCGGGCCGGCGCAGCTGGAGGTTAACTCACATGTTAATGAGTATGGTAAATTACTGGGAGAGAAACTGATGGAGGCTTTATTCTGATAAGCTAAATCTCCCAGCCTATTGAAAAGGATGGTGATGGATTTGGCAAAAGGAACTGGCAAGATTGTCGCTGAGATTGAAGCAAAAGTAATTGCTGATAAATCAAGTCAGGGCAAATTAACGAATGATATAAAGAAATCGATAGGCGACGCCGTAAAGGAAGGTCTATCATCTGGACTTCAAGGTAGTGTAAAATTCAACAAGGGTGACTTAGCATCGCTGACAAACGGAATAAAGAGTGCGATCAAGGAAGGTTTCGCCGAAGGGTTTAAAGGCGGAATAAAAATAGATGAAGGCAGTTTGAGCACTTTAACATCTGCAATGTCGAAGGCGTTCACGCAGGACATCAAGATAAACATCAAACAGAGCAACATCGAAGGTATCGATGATGTGTCGCAGATGATCGGTAGGAAAGTCTCCGATGCAGTTAAGAACGCTTTGAGTGGGGGTGGGGTGGCTGATAACGCCACTGTAAAAACACTAGAGTCGTTACGCAGACGTATGGGAGAGAGTTTCAACGATCTTGGCGATTTGAATATTGACGATTCTGCATTGAGCCGTATGATTGATAAGTTTGATGCGCTGGATCGACTTATGGATAATCGTGTTCGTTCTGCTCAGCAAGGCAGTAATATTGTTATCGAGAAAGTTGAACAAGAGGTTAATGCATTTACCTCTGAGGTTGATGCGTATAAGCAGGCAGCAGACGCATTTTCAAAGGCAGCACAGCAGAAGGCTACAGATGCTGAGAAAGAAGCAAAGGCTGTTGAAGCGGCTGAGAAGCGAAAGGTGGCCGCTCAAGAAAAAGCAGACTTGGATTATCAAAAGAAGCGGGCGGCAGCAGATGTGTCAGCTGCTACTAGTTCTTACAATACACTAATAAAACAGAGATATGGCTCTGATAATTATGACGTTAATGCCATTAACCAAGCGAGGGCTGCATATGAGCAATTGTTAGCGACGATTAATTCGTTGGCGAACGCAACTTCAGAGGAATACGCGGCTGCGGTACCTCAGATTCAGGCAGAGGCGCAGGCAGTTAAAGAGCTCGCTGATACCGAACAACAAGCAGCTAGAGCACGAGCCGATGCCGCTAAGGTCGATTCTTCTAGGCTGCAGCTTCTCGATCAGGTCAACAAGTTTATGGAGGAAGGATCCGATGCTGCCCAGCAAAATGCGCAACAGCTTCAAGAGCTGGCTGCTGCTCTGGAAAAGCCCGGACAGTCCGCAGACGATATTGCCAGATTGAAGAAGCAATTCGATGAACTCCAGAAGAGCGAAAAGAACGCCTCTAAAGAAATGAACGGCTTCGTCAAAGGCTTCGATTCTATTCTTAGCCGCTTCACCGCAGCTAATCTAGTCGTTAAGGGCTTCGATTGGCTGGTCAAACAGTGCAAAGAAATGGTGACGGCGGTCAAAGAAGTCGACGCTGCTATGACGGAGCTGAAGAAAGTCACCGATCTGACATCCGAAGGGTATAGTCAGTTTTACAACAATGCCGTGCAGACCGCGCAGACGATTGGCGCGAGTGTAAGCGACACTATAAATGCGAGTGCGGATTAACAATAGTCCCCCCTACGCAGCAATGCGTGGGTGCAAAGTTGGCTTTTATCGGAGAAAGCCCAGAGATGGGTAACTCCGAGGGTAAGACCGGTTCGCCGGAACCCGTAACGAGTAAGAGTTGTGCGGAGCAATCCGCATAGCCACGCCAACCATCCCACCGGGATGATGATATACTCTGCTCTGCAAATATAATCGAAATACGAAATTGCAGAGGGCGGCAGAAATGACCGCCCCCTCCTTAATAGGAGAGTAACAATAGGTTCGCTCGCTTAGGATATGAACCGGGTGAAGCGCTGGAACTGGCGAATGCCGCGCTTGTGTACCAGCACGTCGGGGATCAAGACGTTAAGGTCCTCCTATGCAGCAATGCATAGGTAATAAAGTTGGCTTTTATCGGTGAAACTCCAGAGATGGACAATACCGAGGACAAGACTGGGTAACCAGAATCCGTAACGACCACAGCCTAAAAGGTAACGATTAGGCGTATGCCAACCATCCTTCTGGGATGAAGATATGGTCTGGTCTGCAAATATAATCGAACAGTGAAATTGCAGAGGGCGGCAGAAATGACCGCCCCCTTCCTTATGGAAGAGTAACAAAACGGGTATTAAAGATGTCTCAGAGGCTACTGAGTCTCTGATTTCAACCATGAAGGCGTTTGGTATTCAGGCGTCTGATTCTATGAGTATCGTTGATAAGTTCAACGAAGTAGGCAATAATTTCAAATTGAGGAATGCGCGTACAGTAATGTGCGCGAAGAATAATCCATTGAATTGCTGGAACCCCTTAAGAGCCGCTTAAGCCACAGCATGATAGCGAGAAGCTATGAGTGCGATGGCCACGAAAGTAGAAAGAATTAAGCGGATGGTGCATGGTCAAATCCTAAACACTTGCCAATAGGCAACCAGCAGCCAAGCCTTGAACAGAGGAAGGTTCAGAGACTATCCTGTTACAGGAGTACATCGCAAGCGATTGGCGATGGAAGTGGTGGACGTCCATTATGGACGAAGATATAGTCCGCTCTCCGACGAAAGCCGGAGGCCATTATGGCAGGCAGCAGTAGCGAGGCTGTCTCAACCGTAGGCGCGATTAGTTCTGTTGGCATCGGCGATGCTCTCCAGAGGTCGGCTGCTGCGCTCTTTGGCGCTGGCAACACACTGGAAGAGAGTATTGGTCTGATTGTCGCAGCGAATAACGTAATACAGAATCCGACAATGGTGGGTGGAATGATGCGCCCAGCAGCGTAGTAATACGTTGTAAGAAAGTAGCTATATCGGTTAAAAGCCAGGGATGGCCAAGACCGAGGAAAGACTTGTAGGAGACTACAAAGAATCCGTAACGACTGTAATACTGTATTTGGCAACACATACAGTTTCGCTACTCCCCATTTATGGGTGAAGATACAGTCTGAACTCACGATATAACCCAAATTAATGAAACGTGAGAGACAGGCCGAAAGACCTGTCCGCCGTGCAAGCGGTCATAAAAGTAACAGATTGACGTCGATGAAAACATTGACCATGTTCCTTCGTGCCGCCAAGACCGACCTTCAGGCTCTTGGCGAAGACACAGAGGGATGTGCCGATTCTGTATCTAAATTACGTGAAGAACTAAAGGGATTGACCGGCGTTGACATCATGAAGAACAATAAGGAGTTCAAGTCAACGTTCGACATTATCAAAGAAATCTCAGCCGTCTGGGAAGACCTGGACGATATCACTCAGGCGAACGTGTCTAATCTGCTTGGTGGCAAGCGTAATGCTAACGTCATCCAGGCGTTGATGACTAACTTCAAGGACGCCGAAGCTGCGATGCAGACTGCGTCGAACGCAGCCGGCTCTGCGCTAAAGGAAAACGAGCAGTATCTCGATTCCATTCAGGGCAAGCTGGATATAATGAAAGGCAAGTTTCAGGAGCTTGCCATGCAGATCGTTGGCAGCAATCTGGTGAAATGGGTTGCTGATGTTGGCAATGGTACACTGGATATCGTGAATAGCATCCAGAGAGCTCACGCCTTACTGCCGTTGGTGCTTGGTGCTATTACAACAATTGTGTTGAGTGTTGCGAAGCTAAAGGCGATGGCAGGAGAACATAATATACTAGCTATGTTGGGTGGCGGTTTAGGTGCTATGACGCCTTTGGTAGCTGGAATTATGGGTGTCTCTGTTGCAATTGCCGGCGTTGTAGCTGCCGTTAATTACTTTTCGCAGGCGCAGCAGCGAACAATAGATCAGGCACAACAAGTAACGGAAGCATATGCAGAAAACGAAGCAGAATATAGTAGGAATGTTGCGGCACTCGATTCATTAAGTGAAAGATATCACGAGTTAGCAAATAAGACCGGATTAACTGCGGAAGAACAGCAAGAGTATAAAAACATACTGCAGCAAATTGTAGATATATCTCCTACTGTTGCTTCTGGTTATAATAAAGAGCATGACGCTATTGTAGAATACAGCGATGCAGTGGCTGCCGCAAGAGATGAGCTCGAGAAATTACACCTAGAACAACAGAAAGAATACTTCTCAAAAACTGAAGATACGTGGAGTGGCTACCAAGCGGACCTTGAAAAGAATAGGAGTAGTTTGCGAGATATTGCGATCGATACTCTTAGTGGATTATTTTATCAAATCGAAAATGCGGCATCAACAAAATTTGGCGTTAGCGAAGCAAGAGATGCATTGTTGAAGGCTGTGTCGGATATATTCGGTGCTCCATTTAAAGATGATAGTTTGCTTGCTGGAGTGGATTTTGCTGATTGGCTCACAACATTAACTGATCAACAATTAATGGAATTTGCAGAACGTAGCGATGATTATGTTGCCCGGATTAGGCAGTTAAATCTGGACTTTGGCAATGTATTCGGACAGGAGTTAATGAACTCTTGGGATGAAAATGTCGTCGACACATTATGGTCAGCTGCGTCTAAAATGGAAGATCCATTAGATCAGATGTCAAAATACATGGTGGATTGGCTGGATTACCAGGACAATAAAGGCGCAGAATGGGCAAAAGATATATCCAGTCAGCCATGGTATGAAGAACTCCTGAATGCCATACCAAATCTTATTGATGAAAGTAGCGCATTTGCGTCTCAGGCTAATATCCAAAATTATATAGCGAACTTACGTGAATTGGGTAATTCAGCACCAATACAGAGCTTGTACGACATGGCGAAAGCTTTTGAACAAAATAAAGTGTCTGCAGAAGAATTTGGTGCTGCTATAGATGAGTATGAAAAATCTTTTAGCAATTACAATTATCCTTTTGCTTGGAATGAAGAAGCCCAAGACTTTTTGCCGGTATTGCCAGATGGCGTTAAATCCTTTATTAATGACCTCAGAAATATCCTTACTGGCGCAGATGATGCTTCTGAGGGAGTAGAGAAGGTTACCAATTCAATTATAGATCTTACTGCTGCTGTAGATAAGTTTACTTCTGGCCAGAAGATATTAGAGACAGCCAAGGAAGAAATGAAATCCGGCGGTCTTTCAGCAGAGACGATTAAATCTATAAATGATTCATTAGCTGAAGACGAGAAGTTGAGCGACTATCTCCGTCTTGAAAACGGTCTTATTAAGCTCAATACAGAAGCATGGGACGAACGTTCTCGCTCTATTATAGATAACAACATATCTGCGCTCAAGGATGAGATTGCTGGATATGACGCCCAGATTATCGATATCAACGGCGGAATAAAAAATAATCCTTTCGCCGACCAGGAAGAAATAGCCAAAGTTCAAGAAGCACGCACAGAAGCGCAGCTCTTGCTGGATGTCTTGACCGCAATCTCCACTGGTACGGATATTGAAGAAATAGATAGCCAAATTGCTGAGATTGACAGAAGGCTTTATGAAATGACGGAAGGCGCATTTTCCGGGCTGGAGAACCCCGAGGGAATAGCCGCTCTTGAACAGGAAAAGGCAAGGCTGGAAGGAGTTCGTGATGCGCTGTCAGGAGTTGAGGAAGCAGCAACGAAGGCAGAGGATCCATTAGGCGATGTTATGTCTAAGGCCAGCAAATATGCTGATGTTCTCAAATCCTCTATGGACGGTATCGACTTCAGTGAATGGCAACAGCTCCGCGATGTATTTGGTGAAGACTGGGAAAGCTATATGGGGCCGGACGGCAAGTCTCTTGACAGAGTTAAGATGTATACCGAAATTCTTGATGGGCTTGCTGCAAATGGCGCTCCCGAAGAAATTATTGCTGCGTTTAAAGAAATGTGGGCTGCTATTATTAGTGGCGATGACCAGGTCGATACTGTAAAAAGTAATATCGAAACAGTCATTTCAAGCGTGCAAGAATTAAGTAGCGTCACTCAGACTTTGAGAGAGATAGACTCTGGAGATATTGGCGTTATTGACGTCTTTGAGAAACTGCTTGATTTGGCAAAAGATAATAAAGACATCGATTTGTCGGGCATCTTAGGCGAAGATGGCACGATAAATATGGATGCCGCCAGAGCGTCGCTCCAGTCATATGCAGATTCTCTGTTCACTCTTGAAGAATTAAAGACCATATTCCCAGAAATTACACAGGCTCAAGCCGATGCTTTACGCGAGCAGATATTGGCTTATAAGGAAGCGGAAGAAGCTGCTACAAGTTTCGCCGATTCCCTCTCCAATATAAGTTCGGCCAGCGACCTATTGAAAACTATGCGCTCAGATGAAAGTGATTTCTTGTCTACTCTGGAAAGTGTCAGTAAGTTTGCTTCTGAACATGGTATCGAAGGACGGATGTTCGAAATCATCAACGGTGAAGTTGATTGGTCGAATGGCATCAATGCCGTAAAAGACTGGGCTTCTGCTTACATCGATTCCATGGAGGGTATCGATGACGCAACTAAGAAGATGCTGCAAGGCTATCTTGAAGCTCAACAAGAAATCATCTCAAAATCAGAATGGATTAACAAGATGCGTTCTGATAGTTTGGGGCTTATTAGTCTTGGCGAGGGCGCTGGAGCTCAGCAGATTACATATGACTCATACAACCAGTTACTTGAGCAAAGCAGCCAGTATGCATATGCGTTGGAGTATGTAAATGGCGCTCTGACGATCAATAGAGAGAAATTCGACGAGGTAACTAATTCCATCCTGCAGAGCAATTTGGCAGAGATCGAGGCTAAGCAGCAGGCTATTCTGTTGAGCAAGGAATATCAGGATCTGTGTAAAAATGTGGGCAACTTAGGTGATAAACAGCAGAAACGTCTGGACGATTTGAATGCTGAGATTATGGGATATGAAGTATTGGCGAGTGAGATAAATCACGCAACCAGTGCGTTCCAGAAATTCTTAGGTTTGAATAGTTCGGCTGAGGGTGATAATTACGGTATTGCCAAGCAAATGGCGGAAATGATCCAAAATGTTGTCTACAATAAAGAAAGCGACTTGTTCGGCCAGCGAAACAATGAAGCATATAAGTATTCTGTAGAGATGCTGATAGGCGCAGATATACAGCCCGATACTCCCGAGTGGGAGGCAGGTTGGGCTGCTGTTGAAAAATACATTAATGCCGGCAAGGAAGGTCTGTCGCAATTCATGCAGGACGCATGGGCGAATGGGCTAGTTGATGAAACTGGCGTTGTCATTGATAGCGTTGAGGCGTGGGCTGAAAAATTAGGTACGAGTACACATGTGGTTGAGGCGATGATAGACCAGTGGAATAAGATTGAGCCAATTAAAATCTCAGAGGGCGGTCCGATTGATACAAGTGGAACGGAAGAAAGCGCTAAATCTGTAAATATACTTGCAGATGCCTTTGAAAATCTAAAGGAAACGGCGAAGAGCAAGTTAGAAGCCGCCAAAGAGAAACTGCTAGAAATGAAGAAGGCTGCCGGTGAAGTTGGTACGGAAACTGGCGATCTTTCTGATCAGCAAGTCACAATTGACACCAGTCCTGCAATTAAAGCACTCGGAGCATTGTCTACTACATTAACAAACATCATGAATCGCCTCAACAAGTTGGCAAACAAAGTTGTTAATGTTACGGTGAATTATAAGCGCACCGGCTATACAGGTGGTATGACTGGTGTAACAGATGTTAGTGGAACCGGATGGAGTGCTGCACCCGGTATGTTTGGTGCGCCAGGTGGACGTACTCTGGTAGGTGAATTGGGTCGTGAGATTATTGTTGATCCAAGCACTAATACATGGTATACTGTCGGTGATTTAGGTGCGGAGTTCGTGAATATGCCTAGAGGGGCTATTGTATTTAATGCTGAACAAACTAAGCGCTTGTTGACTGCTGGTAGACTTCCCGGTCGGGCTGGGCGTGCAATGCTTGCAGGCAATGCAGCAGCCGGTTCGGTTACCAGCGGTGCACTAAATCCAAATGCATACACATGGCTAGATTCCACATCCACATCAACATCATCTTCGTCTTCCCGCTCTAGTTCTTCCACAACGACCAAGAAGTCCACTAAGAAGTCCAGCGAAAAGCAGCTCGATAAGATTCTCGACAAGTATAAGGCACTAAACGAAGAGACAGAACATCTGATTGAGCATCAGGAGCAGCTCTACAAGCAGGCAGAACGCGGCTATGATTTCACCAGTATGGATAGGGCGCTTACTACTCAGGCGCAATACTATCAGAAGATTATAGACGATACACAGAAAGGTCTCAATAAGCTTCTGAAGAAGGGTGCTACTGATAGTAGTAAGCAAGTCCAGGAACTGGAGAAGGCTCTTTGGGACGCCGAGAATAATCTCCGTGACACACTCGAAGATATCCATAAACTGTACGTCAAGGCTCTCAACGACAGGATTGACAACAACCAGTCCGCGTATGGTAATCTGAGCAAAGCGGCAGAGGAAATGAACGGCGACGGCCTTACCATCGATACTTGGCAAACTCTGTTGGAAGGCGGAGTACAGTATCTTGGCCTGCTTGATAAGGTAGACGGTCAGTACGTCGTAAACACTGAAGCGCTGAACGCCATGGTGGCTGCCGAAAAGGAACAGCTCGCCATTGAAACTGCGCTTTCATATATCGATTCTATGCGTGTGGCGCTCGCAAATGGTGAAACCGAGGCCGTAAACAACCTTGTTGAAGCCAAATATGACCTGTCCCGTAGCTCTCGTGACATGGTTAAGAATGCTGCCCGGGAGTTGAAGAGCCAGCTTTCCGAAGAACAGTATGAGCGCTTCATTAAGAATCTGGAGAATCTGTTCGGCGCAACCGATCAGGTAATCACTGACCTCACAGAGAAGACGGCTGAAGAGGCTGTCAACATGCTCGACGAGATCAACAAGCATATCGACGATATGCAATCCTCTTACTCGACTCTGACGCAGGCGATTGAGGATTATAACAACTACGGTGAGATTCAGGTAGATACATTCCAGCAGCTTGCCTCTCAGGGCTTACAGTACATGAGCGTTCTGGAAATGCAGGATGGCCAGTATGTGATTAACACCGAGGCCGTTGAGAATTATATCGCTGCCGAGAAGGAACGTCTAGCTGTCGAGCAGGCTCTTGATTATATCAACAAAGTTAAAGCGGCAGTTGACGAAGGTAACATTGCTGCGTTGATGGGTCTTACTAGCGCCACCAATACGCTGACCGGCTCTACGTGGGCGGCAGTCAGTGCCGAATTGGCGCTGTTGGCTGCGAGCGGAATCGACAAGGATTCGTTCGTCGCCGTCGTTGACAACA
>Ga0326512_10002210_pt1 | contig 14405 bp, 9 predicted proteins | sample 1_2617_0518_D_FD_203652 | JGI IMG/M metagenome (GOLD analysis project Ga0326512, IMG submission 203652) | Bovine rumen microbial communities from UC Davis, California, United States - 1_2617_0518 | ecosystem: Host-associated > Mammals > Digestive system > Stomach > Rumen | place: USA: California... | reverse complement strand
ACATCCAGTTCTCCGGCCTTATGCCGATGACCAACAAGGCTGCCGAAGCCGAATACACCTGCAACGCCACCAACGTAAGCTACCGCATCGCCGGCGCCCTCCGCTGCGTACGCAATGACTAAACGCCTGTTTATAACCCTTCTGCTGGCCCTGTGCATCCTCCCGGGTGCACGGGCCGACGAAGGCATGTGGCTGGTACAGTGCCTGGACAGGGCGCTGGAGAAGAACATGCAGGCACGGGGGCTCAAGCTGGGCGCCCGGGAGATCTATAACGAGGAGGCGGGCGGCCTCGCGGATGCCGTGGTGTCGCTGGGCTTTTACTGCACCGGCAGCATGATTTCCGACGAGGGGCTCCTGATTACTAACCATCACTGCGCGTACAGTGATGTATCGGCCCTGTCCACTCCGGAGCACAATTACCTGGAGGAGGGGTTCTGGGCCCATTCGCGGGCGCAGGAGATTCCCATCCCCGGCAAGCAGTTTTTCTTCCTGCGGAAGGTGCTGGACGTCACCGACGAGGTGAAGGCTCTGAAGGAGGAACTCACCGCCCAGGGCAAGCCGGCCGGCAACCGGCGCATCTCCTCCATCATGGAGACGAAATACCAGAAGGAGTATGGCATGGAAGCCGGGCTTGCCAGCATGTGGGCCGGGACCAAGTACTATATGTGCCTATACGATGTGTATTCCGACGTACGCCTGGTGGGGGCGCCGCCTGTGACGGTGGCGGCCTTCGGCGGAGACGAGGACAACTGGGAATGGCCGCAGCACAAGGCCGATTTCGCCCTGTACCGCATTTACAAGGACGGCGAGCCCCTGCACCCGCGGCGCCACCTCACGATCAGCCGCAAGGGTTACAAGGAGGGCGACTTCGCCATGGTCATCGGCTATCCCGGCGCCACGCAGCGCTATGCATCGGCCGCCGAGATCCAGCAGAAGATTTACGTGGAGCGGCCGGCCGAGAACCGCCTGCGCCGCGGCCAGATGGAGATTACCCGCAAGTGGATGGATGCCGACCCGGCCATCCGCATGAAGTATTCCAACCATTTCTTCTCCCTTTCCAACGTGGGTGAACTGTACGAAGGCGAGGAGGCGTGCGTGCACCGCTTTGACGTGGTTTCGAGGCGCCGCGTTTTCGAGGAGGGCTTCCGCGCTTTCTCTTCCGACAACGCCCGCATCCTGGACCTGCTGGACGCCGAGTACGCGTCTATATCGGCCATTGAGCAGCAGAAGGTGTATTACCGCGAGACGCTGGTGAGAAGCTGCATGGCCGCCCGTACGCTCATGCGCATGGGATCGGCCCAAAAGGACCTGGCGCAGCAGCGGAAGATACTGGCCCAGGGCCTTGCCGAGTTGGACGCCCGCCTGGAAAAGGAAATGCTGGCTTTCTCCGTGAAGGAGTTCCTTTCGAATATGGATCCGAAGTACTTCAAGCCCATCCATAAGGAGCTTTTAGAGCGCTTCGGGAAGGACTATGATGCCATGGCCGCCTGGCTGTGGGACAACTCCTGCCTGGCGCAGGCCGGCCTGAAACCGGACGCCGAGGTGGCTGCCGCCTTCAAGGGCGGCATCGACGAGGACCCGCTGTACCGCTATATCCGGGAACTGAGTATCGCCGACCTCAACAATGCCGAAAAGCATGTGGTGGAAAGCCTGCCGCTCCTGAAGCAGGAATACACCCGGGCGATGTACAAATACCGCCAGGCGCTGGGACAGGTGCAGTACCCCGACGCCAACTCTACCATGCGGCTTTCATACGGACGCGTGCTGCCCCTGCGTCCCCGCGACGGCGTGTATGTACACTGGCAAAGCACCGCCCGCGGCCTCAGGGAGAAGTACGACCCTTTGAAGTACGACTTCTGCTATCCGACGAATTGGAAATACCTGCTTCCTCCGCCGGACTTCCCCGTCAACTTCCTTACGGACAACGACATCACGGGCGGCAACTCCGGGTCTCCGGTGCTGAATGCCCGCGGCGAGCTCATCGGCCTGGCCTTTGACGGCAACAAAGAGTCCCTCGCCAGTAACTACGAGGCTGTGCCCGGGTATAACATGTGCGTTTGCGTAGACATCCGCTACGTGCTGTGGGTGATTCAGTACCTGGGAAGACAGGACTACATCCTGCAGGAGATCGGTTAATTGGAGTCCTCTTCCCGCCACTGGGCGGGGGTTTTGCCGGTAAGCTTGAGGAAGTTGCGGTGGAAGGAGACGCTGCTGGTGAAGCCGGCGCGCTCGCCGATGTCCTGGATCTTGAGTTCGGGGCGGGTGGTGAGGAGCTTCTGGGCGTAGCGCACGCGGTACTCGTTCACGAAGTCGGTGAAGGACTTGCCGGTATTCTGGTTGATGCAGGCCGATATGTATTTCTGGTTGGAAGCCAGGCGGGCGGCCACATCGTCGATGCGCAATCCTTTCTTAAGGTACAGCTGCTCTGTTTCCATCAAGTCGCGGATGCGCTGCATGCGGTCGGTGTCCGGGGCGGGATCGGCCTCTTCCCGGGGGGTCTGTTTCCTGCGGCGGAGCACCAGCACCCCTGTCACGGCGACTGCCAGGACGACAGCCGCGACGATCCACCACAGGATACTGGCAGAAGCGCCGGGGAAAGGTCCGTCGAAGGGATAGAAAGCCAGAACCGTAGCATAAGGCTCATAATTGTTGGCCGGTCTTCCGCCGATCATCAGCAGCCGGCCGTCCTGCAGGAGGACAGGGGCGGGACCGTCCAGGGTAAACTCGGGCACCGGGTACGTGGTGCGGTACACGCAGATGGGGGCATCTCCCCCGGCAAGGGCGCTTCCGTAGTCGATGCGGCAGATATAGAAACCGCAGGAAGCGTCGCTGCCCAGCAGCAGGGCAGCCTCCCTGTCGCGATGGACCAGCAGCAGGTTGCTCCACTGGATGGGATTCAGGGGATTTCCCTCGGGAATGTCCCAGCGGGTGGGCAGCAAAGACAGGTCACCGTCCCGCAGAAGAAGGATGCCGGTTTTGCCATCCTTGCTTTTGGCCGGCAGCAAGTAGGATGTATTGTCTATGGCATAATCTTCCGGAACCCAGTTGGTATGGATGAAAGGAATGGGCTTCCACTGCTCCAACAGGGGATGTGAGAAGGATCCTTCTTTCTTCAGGTATTCCGTACTTACGGTATCCAGCACTTTCCCGTGGGTTTCCATCACCCCCAGCAGCAGGACATCGTCGTCCCCGGTCCTGAACAGGAAAGGAAGCATCCGCTCATCCCTTACAGGTCTTTCCGACAGCGACCCTTTCTCCGGCCGGTATGTCTCCATAGAGTCCCCGGAAGAGAAGTTTCCGCTGATGACTACCGTCCCGTCCGGGAGGGAGATTCCCCGGGCCATCGCCCTCTTTTCCTCCATGATGGGAAGCGGGGAGAACGAACGGGCCGTGCTGTCATATACCTCGACTACGTAACTCTGGCCGATGCCCAGGTACTTTTCGAATCCGCCGGCCACCATCCACCGGCCGTCGGCCAGGCGGACGCGGAAGCCCCCGTCATGCGGGTACAGCTGCTGGATGGGACGCCATCGGCCGCCATGATAATACTCTGCGGTCGAGGTGGGAATGAAGCCTGTGGTATGGCCGCCCACCACTACGATATCCTCTCCGGCGACAAAGGCCATGTGGTGCGAACGGGGCACCTGCAGGTTTTTCATCGGCCGCGAGGGCAGTTCGCGAAGCAGGCTGTCGGGCAAAGCCGCCGCAGTAGCGGCCGTGCTCCAGAGCACAGCCGCCAGGCAGCAGATATGTCGTAAGACAGGCTTCACTTTACAAAGATAATAAAACTACAGTTTTCCCTTATCCTTGAGCATCCGCAGAGCGGGATAGGTGGGAAGGCTGGACGGATCCATAGTCATTTCCAGCAGGTGACCGTCTGTGTCGTAACGCGCCAGCACCACGCCCTGGGTCTTAAGCTTGCCGCTGGGGCCGGCCATGTACCAGAAATACATTTTGTATTCATAGCAGGCCACGTCGTAGCCCACTTCTGCAAACAAGTCGTCCACCTTGGCGATTTCGGCCTCGTATTCTGCCTTGAGGTCACCGGTTGCCCTGGCCGCCTGCTCTTCCAGTCCCTGGCGGTAGGAGTAGAGGTCATTCACGTACTTGTACTCCTTCTCTACGCCCATGTGATCGAACTTGAAACTGTCGGGGGTGGCGATGTGCGCCTTGGCATAGTTTTCCATCTCTACCTGGACGGGGCTGGGATTCTCACAGGAGAAAACCAGGGCCAGGGCCATGAGAAATAATAAGAACTTTTTCATACGCTTTAAGGTTTATAATACTTTATTCACATCCAATACGGCCTGGCCGCATTCTTCCACCACGGCTTCCAGGGTGGTGTCGAACTGGTTCTTCAGCACCAGACGGGCCTCTTCCAGGGAAATAGGGATGGCGCCCTTGGGCGGAGGCGAGGCAATGGAATCCAGCACGCGGATCTTGGCCATGAGCTTTGTGTAGTCCAGTTTGGCGCCCTTGGCGGCGGCCGCCTCGATGCGGGGTATCAGGATGCGCTTGAACTGTTTTACGTTCTGGCGCACGCCTTCTTCGATAAGGGCATCGCCATAACCCAGTACGCGCAGGGCGTCTTCCTTCATACCGCTTTCGAAGAGCATCTGGGCCTGCTTGTGCGCCTCCTTGCCCTGATCCATCCACTCCTTGCACTTGTGTATGTAGGTCTTGGCGATGCGCTCGGGGTCGCCCAGTTTTTCCGCCTGGCGGGCGGGGTCGATGATACGGCCCAGGTCGTCGCCATAGGATTCCAAACCCAGTCTTCCGTTCACCACGGCCTGGTCGGCCTTCTTGAGGGTCTTCATGAGTTCCTTGTGGTCTTTGGGGACGAACTTGTACTGCATCTCGTTGAAAACCTCGGCATAGGTATCTCCCATCAGGTTTTCATTGAGATCGTACCACTTGCCGTCGTGGCCCTTGAACTGGTAGGTGACGTCGCGGTCGGCGCCGATCTTTCGACCCAGGCGCAGGTCGTCCCCGGCGTTGCCCGTGGCACCCTTGAACACCCGCACCTCCGGCGGGTTGTTCTTGTAGGTGGGGTAGGCGTCGGAGATTTTGCTGCGAAGGCGCTTGATCACCACATCGTCTATGTCGTCGTACATACTCTGCATCTGGGCGTTGAAGTTGGCCCGGAGCATATCCGACGGCTGGTTGCGAAGGAGGTTCTGGGCGGTCTTGTTGCCCTGCAGGGCCAGGGTGGCCTTGCGCATCTCTTCCTTGGTGGCGGTGGGATTGTTCATCACGCGCTTGAACTCGTCCAGCAGCTTCTGGCCGTCCTGGCGGGCCACCTTGGCGGCTTCTTCGGCCAGTTGGGATTCCTGCGTGTAGAGCGATGGATTGCCACGCACCTGGCGGATGGCGTCATCGGCCAGCTCATTGGAGGTCTTGAGCACCTTCTTGGCCTTGCTAGCGGCCTTGGAGATCTTTTCGGCGGTGCCGGCGCTGTTGAAGTTCTTGGAGGCCGATGACAGGCCCTCGCTCACGCGTGTGCTCTCGGCGGCCTTCTTGGTGGCCACGCTGATCTTTTCTACCTGGCCGGCCACGGCCTTGGACTGGGCTGCCTTATCGGCCCGGAACTGCTTGATCTTGGACCAGGTCTTGCCGACGACCTTGCCGCCGATGGCAAATCCCAGTTCCCACTTGACAATATTCCAGCTGCTCTGTTTAAAAGCTTCGAAGGTGCTGTCTCCGCCCTTGTCCACGTATTCCTTCATTTCGGCCAGGGCGCAGATGGGCGCGAAGGCCACCTCCGAGGCGCCGCCGGTCACGATGCCCAGGCCTACCCGCATGATGATCACCGGAATGGAACTTTCCATGGAGGTAATGGTGGCCATGGCGGCATCCAGGTCTTCGCTGTCGGGGGAGAAGGTGGACTTGTTGGCAAAGGCCGTCCCTATCTCTCCCAGGCAGAAGCGCCGGTAGACGTCCATCACGTTCTCGTAGTCGGCGTCGTCGTAGCCGAAGGCTTTGTTGTAGCCTTCCAGCATCACCGTCACCTTGTAGAACATGGGTCTCAACTCCATGAAACGGCGGTCCAGACAGAGGTTGCGCTGGATATCCGTGAGGTTCTCCCTGCGCTGCTCGTCTATGTTGTCCCAGCGGGCCAGGCCGCGCATCACGTCCATGCCTTCGGGGATCTGGTCGCGGATGGGCTGGGAATTGAGCGGAACCCGCACCTCCTGGGTATAGGTTTTCCCGCGCCAGACCATACTGGCCTTTATCTTTACATGAGAACGGTTTGGGGATGCCAGATAGCCTTGCGTGGCACTGATTACGCCCCAGTAGCCGCCGTCGGGCATGCGCCCGGCCGTCTTGTACTCGAAGGCGAGTGATTTCACCAGCGAGGGAATGGATTCTCCGTTGTAGTCCCGGTAGAACTTGCCGTCGTAGGTGACCAGGTCTCCGTGCTCGGGCACATAATGGGACTTGTCCCGCTCCGTGAAGAGCATGCTGCCCTCGTAGTCGTCCTCGTAGGTGAAGACGGGTTTTTCGTCGGGAAAGACGCTGCGCACCTGGCCTTCCTGCTGTTCGTCTATCACTACCAGCTGCCAGTCTACACGGCTCTGGGCATACTGGAGGCGGCGCTTGGAACCCTTGACAGGCATGATGTCGTTGTCCGGGGTGCTGCCGATTTCCACCAGGTAGCTCTTGAGGGCCCTTACCTGCAGCCGCAGGCCCGGGTGGATGCGGCAGATGTCGAAGGTCTCCTTCACGGGCTGCGCTTTGCCCCGGGGCCAGGCCTCGATGGTGCAGGTGTATTCTTCCACGGTGCCGGGCATCTGGTCGGCCTTGCCGAATTCGGTGAGGTGGATGTTGAAGATATCGGGGTCTTCTGAACTCTGCTCAAGGCGTGCGCGGAAGTGCTCCTGTGCACCGTCGGAGAGCTTGATGTTGATCTTGTCGGGACTCTTGAGCCCGCCCAGCAGGGCGAAGCCCATCTCCAGGGTCTTGCCCTGTCCGGCGGCGAAGCTGATGGTCGGGGCCACCAGGATGGCCGCCTCCCCTTCTACCTTGAAGACGAGGTTGCGGACGAAGCGAGCCTGTTCCCCTTCGAAAATAAAGCTCACCGTGGCGGTTTCAGGCACCTGCTTGTCCGTGGTGGACATCGGTGTCAGGTCGGCCATCCTGTACTTGCCCTCGGTGCGGACTTTCTCCACCAGCGCATTCTCCTTCCCGCTGATGTGGATGGTCGAGGTGAGGTCCGGGCGCTGAACTACGGTGCCGTCGTCCTTGACTTCCTCGATGCGGGCGCCCACCTGTACCGGAGGTTCGCCAAAGTACAGGGTGTCACCGCAACTCTTCCAGAGAATCATCCGGTAGGTAGAAGGCTTTTCTTCCTTCTTCTTTTTGGTTTCCTTTTCGGGTTTGGACTTATTTTTCCCACCCTTATTCTTGTTTCTCTTGCGAATTTGATGCACGCCCCAGCCGCCGATGACAGCTCCGGGAATGACCACCTCCCAAGGAATAGTGGTATCATCGGATTTGGCGGGAGGGGTTAATTCTTCGCCGGTATTATCACCGGCCTCTGTCGTAGTGGTAATCGTCGTCTTCTGGTCACTCACAATGTAGATGGTGACGGTACCGTGGTCTTCGTCATCACGGGCTCTCACCGAAACAATAACGCCCCTCATAGAATCATCAAAAGGAAGGGAGGCTTCCATGGACAGGCCGTTTACATCTTTGAATACGATTTTGTTCTCGATGGCCTGCACATAATCATTCTTTCCCTTTTTCCCCATTTTTACAGGGGTCAACATGATTACCACCCAGGGATTTTCTTCCTGCGAACGGAAATTTGCCCGGACTTTGATGGTCTTTCCCGGCGAGGTTTCTCCATAATAGCGCTTATGACGACCGACACCCATGATGAAACCGCCCATAAAATTTGATTCATTTTCTGCCGATTTAAAGATGGGGTAGTCGGAACCATAGAGGATACGGCTATCCTCCACGGTGGTTTCCTCCATAAAAGTAATCCCGTCTATTTCGATGTTCAGCCCGCCGGAAATGTCATGCCATCCCCGGTAGGTTTCTGCATGGGCGGGTACGCTCATGCAGAAAACCGCGCAGGTCAACGCGGAAAGGAGTAATCTATTCATAGGCGGGGCGTTTAGGCGCCTAACTTCATCATGGTAAGCATGGTAACACCGATGGCGATGAGGGCCCAGTGCCACCATTTCATCTTGGCCATGCGCTGCTTTTGGGCAGCGCGGTTTGCCCGGAAGTTGTCCATGGAGAACATCTTCTGTTTGGGCTGCTGTTCGTTGAACTGGGGCTGGGAGGCGCCGATGCGCGTTCCGCAGGAACCGCAGAAATTGGCGTTGTCGGAGAGCTGTGCTCCGCAGTTGGGGCAGTATTTCATAGGCGTAGATAATGATTAAATGAAAGCGCCGGCGACGACGGCGGAATAAATATCCATGAGGGCGGCCAGTTCGGCTTCGTCGGTAGCAACGCAGCAGCCGGAAAGCAGGTTTCCGCTTACGAAGGTTGCCTCCGTATAGGTGTAAGCCCTGGGATTCTGAAGATTCCGGAAGCAATAGCAGTGAGGGAAATACTTCCCGTCGGAATTGTCCTCGTAGTGCATGTCATATTTCCCTTCGGCCAGTTCTTCTTCCAGTTCGTCCAAAGCTCCCGACAGGAAGCCGTACATTTCCTCCGATGTGAATCCGTAGGCTTCTTCGGAATCTCCGGGAACAATCACCAATTTTAGGCGATTCCGCTGATTGGTGGCGTTTTTAGGGACAATGATGCAGGCCTCACCGTTCTGGAGACGTTCCCTGGAAGCAATTTTATATTCACCGGAAAGAAGGAATGTCACGGTACCCACCGTAACCTTTTTTTCGCGGGCTACCTTGTTGTCGGTGCGGCCCATCAGGGCATTGGTGTATTCCTCCCTTTCGCTGTCCGTCAGTTCGTCCAGGCTTTGGAAGCCGTCGCCCTCCACGGCTTTGGGGGTCTTGGGGGTATTCTGGTAAACTTCCTGCTGAGGGAGAGACTCGCCGTCCTGATTGCCCTTGCCGGAGAAGATTTCCTTGGTGATAACGGCGGCCAGGACAAGGGCAACCACCAGGGCAATAATCTTGATATAGAGCCACAGGGAATGTAAACAGCCCTTTTTCTTTTCCCCGGGTTCAGCCTTTTGCCGATAGGCCGGTTGGTTGACGGGCTGCGCGGCAGGACGGGCCTGAGGCTGGGGCTGAGGCCTGGGTTGCGCCTGTGGTTGTGGTTGCGCTTCCGGTTCCGGGCTCCAGCTGGCAGCGGTGAATTCGCCTTCAACGTCGGACGCCTCCACCACTTCTTCTTCCGGATCAGAGATGACCACGGTGGCCTCGTCGGGGGCGTCTATGGGTGTTCCGCAGGCGGTGCAGAACTTGGAATTGTCGGGGACCTGGGCCCCGCAGTGGGTACAGAATCTCATAGTGCTGTGGTTTTCCTGAATGTTTTTCCTTCCGGCCAGCTGCCGCCGAAGAGCGTGAGTTCATCGGCCTTGGCCGGTCCGTTTGAAAGGAGGAAGCTGAGTTCGCGGCCCTGCGTGTCCCGCAGGCGGAAGGTTTCGGCGGCGTCGTGGCGGTATTCCTCGTTGTGGAAGAGGAAAACGCAGATTCCCTGTCCGCGGGCGTTCAAGGGTTCCGGGGCTTCGGCGAAATGCCAGTGGATGCCTCTTCCTTCGCCGCCGAAGAAAAGGGTATCGGCCCCGCTGACGAACGTTCCTTCCAGAGGGGCGGGATCATTCGTACGGGGCGGGCGGCCGCCACGGAACCAGCAGGCACTCACACAGAGCAGCGCCAGAAGGAATGGGAGGAGGGACCTCATTTTGCGTTGGGGCAGTGGTTGGCGATGAAGTCCAGGACAAAGTCAAAGTCTTCGGGAGCGGTGTACACCTGGTTTTTAGCCAGAGGCTCGTTGACTTTGATGGTGGCGTGTTTGGGGATGGGCTTGATGCTGCGCACCTTGCTGAAGTCGGTGGTGAGGGAGGTATGGCTTGCAACGAGCATACCCTGTCCCACCCTGACGGGATTCCCGGTGAGCGCGCCGGCGCCGGCTACGAGTCCGCCGATGACGCGTGCGTTCTTCTTCTGATACTCCACCTGCTCGTGGCGGAGGCCGTTTTCGTCCATCGTGAAGTTGACGATGTACCTTCCTTTGTACATGGCTGCAACGATGAGGTAGGACAGGAAGGCAATGGCCAGGCCTACCAGTACGGCAATGCCCCAATACTTGAGGTCGTGGCCGATCTCGGCGAAATTACCGTGGAAGGCCGGGCCGATGTAGGTAGCCACGAAGGCGATGCCTCCCAGGATACCCAGGATCTTGCACACCGTGTAGAAGGGTGCCAGATTCTTTAACATCTTCATCGGATACGTCCAGCGATACTTGCCGTCGGTGCATTTTTTAACGCGGATGCCCTCATATTCGGGCGATTCCAGTGCTTGGTCGAGGTTTTCCATATTATGTGGTTTTTAACAAATGTAAGAACTATCGGGCATAATTGTCCCCACAGCGATGGGTCGTTTCAGAAAATGAAATAAAGTTTTCGGGGAATGACAGTTCCCAATAACGGCCCGTGCAATGAGTAACGCGCCATTCCCGGGTTTAGTGCGTTGTTCGTTGCAATATTTCTTGGCCAATTCATGGTTGGTGATTGTGACATTTCTGGTTGGTGACGGCCGCATAGTAAGCCCTCTAAAATTTGCATTGACCCGGCTTTATACGAAAATGCCTCCTACAATACTGTAGAAGGCATTTTTGCGGAGGGGACGAGATTCGAAAACGAAGTACAACCCCCTCCAGAAACCCTTGTTTTAGTGCAGCATCACCGTTAATCCGGCCATCACGATGCTCACCATGCTCATGAGCTTGATGAGGATGTTCAGGGACGGGGCTTTCGGCTCAGCATCCAAACAGCTACGGTGAGCACAACGGAAAGGATGGCGGAACCAAACCAGAACCACGAGACCGCCGAAAAATCATACGTTCCAGGTACCACGGACTTTCCGCTCTCGATAGTCATGCCGCTGACAAAGTCCTGAATGGCAGCGCCGATATAGCTCGCAATCCCCACAACGCCCAGGGCGGCGCCGGACGATTGTTTGGGGGCGATGTCAACTGCCATCAGGCCACCCAGATAACAAATCAAGGCCCCGATAGCCAAGCCGAAAATAACCATGCTTAGAATCAGGGTCCACCGAACGTCCGAGCAAAAAAGGAACAGTCCCAATCCCAGGACGTTCATCAGGCCGAAAAAAACCGCGGGAACATTCCGGCTGCCCTTGAACCACCAGTCGGAAATGAATCCCGATATCACGGTTCCGATGATGCCGCAGATGGAACTTATGGAGATAATGGAACTGGCTTCGAGATTACTCATCCCCCGTTCGGCCTCCAAGTAGAAGATTCCCCAGCTGTTCACGGCATATCTGGAGATATACATGAAGGCACTGGCCAGTGCCAAAGTCCAGATGGCAGGATTGCGCAGCACTTCCTTCTGGGATTCCCAAACGGAGTCGCGCTTCTTTTCATTGATATGCTCGATAGGAGGAAGGCCGCAGTCTTCGGGCGAATTGCGGAGCAGAAGTGCCAGCCCGACGGCTCCGACAAGACCCAGCAGGCCCGCCGAGCGGAAGCCCCAGCGCCAACCAAGGGCCGCCACCACCGCCGCAACGATGATAAACGTGAGCGCCTCGCCGATATTGTGGCTGGCCGACCAGATTCCATAGTATCGGCCCCTTTCCTTATCCGGAATCCAGCGGGACTGGGCAACCACACCGGCGGGCGCCCCCATGGACTGTGCCCAGCCGTTGACGCCCCATAGGACAATGAAAACCACGGATGAGGTGGTAAAGCCCAGAATCAAGTTTACGATAGACGCCAATAGAAGCCCCAGCGACATAAACCGCCGGATATTGGCCCGATCGGCCAGAAACCCGTTCACCAGCTTTCCGATAGCATAAGTGATGAAAAGTGCGGAACCGATGATGCCCAATTCTGTCTCGGAAAGGATGCCCTCATCTACGATGGGCTTTTTCACTACATTCAGGCTTAAGCGGCAGACATAATAAATGCCATAACCGAGTGTGGCCGTAATGAATGTCTGTAGACGGAGTCTTGTATAGCGTTTTTCCATGAATCACTTACCTTAAATGATGCCGACCCTTCTTTTCCAAATAGCGAATCAACAGCTCGGGACGGTCAGTCTGAATCAAGGAAACCCTCTGCCTCAGGTATTGACCGTAAACGGTATCAGGGTCTTTTGCCTGGAAGGCCGCATCGTCATCATTGCCATCTCCGCCACAGAGCGTCGCCCAAATTGTATTGATCCAAACCTTGGATCCCTGACCGATGATTTTTCGGCAGGCGCTTTCAAAATCACCATTGTTCCTTTGCCAGCAGACTTCGTAGGCCAGAGGCGTTACACCGGTATCCAGATAGGAATTGAACAGCTCGATTCCCTTGGGGCGCTGAATGTCAACAATGGGCATATACATCATGTTGTGGCTATACTTCGCCTCATGGGCGGCCACCTCCTCTATGGATTTCTTTCCTTTGATCAGAATCTGGTCCGTAACACCCAGTTCCTCCGTAATGGCAAGGACCTCGTCGTAGAACTCGTAGCCCTGGTCCACATTTACGCAAATACGGTCTTTGCAGCGGAGCAGGGCATCCCGAAGGGTGGGCATCTTGATGGTGTCAACGGCAACCCCATGGGCACGGCAAAGGCTGAGCCTGGAGATTTCCTCATAGGTCAAGTCCTTGATCCTGGGACTTTTGTTCTTCTCGCTGCGGAATACCGAGCGGAAATTGGTGCAGCGAAGCACATCGGCATCATGCGAGAGCACCAACACCGAATCTTTGGTCATCTTCAGGTCCAGTTCCATCATGTCGGCGCCATAGCGGATGATGCTTTCAATAGCCGGAAGGGAGTTTTCAGGGAAATTGCGCCAGTCGCCGCGATGGCAGATAACCACGACATAGTCTGATGCCGGGTCATGAATCTCCCTGACAATCCGCTGGGCACGGGTATACAAAGAATACGGGGCATATCGCCAACCGCTCTGCTCATACAAGGGAACAAGAGAGGCTCGGATGCGCTGGGTAAAAGCATCGAATTCCGTCCGTCCGGCGGGATTCCAGGCAAGTTCTGCCAAGGCGGCCATGCGAGGAAGGACCTGCTCCTGGACCCGATCCCAATCCGTCACATATTCGGTCCAGAGATTGGCCTGTATTCCTTTGATATGCTGCTGCTCCTCCACGGTTAGAGACACATATGGGTCGAACTTGTAAGTAGAATCCAGCGGCACGTTATGGCCGATACACAGCGGTTCTCGGTTGTATGAGGGATCCAGGGTCTGATAATAGTCAAAATACAAGTGGGTACTGGGGGTCATGACGACATCGTTTCCCTGCTTGGCGGCGTTGATGCCGCCTTTAGCCCCCCGCCAGCTCATAATGGTGGTTCGGGGCGTTACGCCCGATTCCAGCACCTCATCCCAGCCAATTAGCCTGCGACCCTTTTGAGCCAGATAGCTTTCTATTTCCCTAACCAGCCAGCCTTGCAGTTCGCGGCTGCGATTAAGACCTTCTGCGGCCATTCTCGCCTGGCATTTGAGACAATGGTCCCATCGGTCATGCGGCGCCTCATCCCCACCGATGTGAATGTATTCAGATGGAAAGACCTCACACACTTCATCCAGTATATCCTTGAGAAAACGGATGGTTTCGTCATTCCCCAGGCAGAACACGTCTTTGGAAATGCCCCATGTTTTCCTCACCTGGTAGGGACCGCCTGTACAGCCCAGTTCTGGATAGGCCGATAGTGCCGCCACAGAGTGACCGGGCATTTCGATTTCCGGAATCACTTGAATGTGCCTTTGGGCTGCGTAGGAAACCACTTCTTTCATCTGCTCCTGCGTATAATAGCCCCCATAGCGGACGTTGTCATACAACTGCGGCTTTTCCCTGTAATGCCCCACCAGCGTTCCTTCCCGCCAGGCCGACACTTCCTGTAATCGGGGGTATTTTTTACTCTCGAAACGCCAGCCCTGGTCGTCGGTCAGATGCCAATGGAATACATTCAGCTTGTGAAGGGCCATCATGTCCAGCAACTGCTTAATCTCGTCCACACTCCAGAAATGGCGGCAGCAGTCCAGCATCATGCCCCTGTATGCAAATTGCGGACGGTCTTCTATCTCCATGTCAGGCAGGGCATCGGGATATTGTGCCTGCAACTGGCGCAGTGTCTGAGTTCCCCAGAATACGCCGGCATCAGAGCCGCCGGTAATCTGGACTTTGCCCTTGGAGATACGAAGGCGGTATTGCTCGGCACCCCATTTGGGTTGGATGCGGGTGGTTACTTCCTTGAGAGGAGCCTCGCGATTGCCTACGCTCTGTTTTAC
>Ga0326512_10002209_pt1 | contig 14408 bp, 20 predicted proteins | sample 1_2617_0518_D_FD_203652 | JGI IMG/M metagenome (GOLD analysis project Ga0326512, IMG submission 203652) | Bovine rumen microbial communities from UC Davis, California, United States - 1_2617_0518 | ecosystem: Host-associated > Mammals > Digestive system > Stomach > Rumen | place: USA... | reverse complement strand
GCTCCTGCCTGAATTGCAATTGATTTATTGTGTTCAGGGTGCAAAGATTTGTGAAACATGTATCTTTTAGCATTATTCAGTTAACAGTCTTTTTGGTACACTTAAAAAGTACTAACTGCTGCACCTTTTCTATTTATGGTAAATAAGCCAAAGAACATACAACAAATTACTAACTGTAGGCAGCTTTCAATTGTAGTCGGGAGGTGATTGTGTGTCGGTATGGCCTTCACTTTTCCCTCGTCCTCGTTGAACGTTTTTTAAACGGCCGTCCTCCGTTTTTCATCGGTGTCCCTCACTTGGAACACTGCAAAGGTACGAATAATTTTTGTACCACCAAACAAAAACAGCAAAAATCGTATTTGTTTAACGTTTTTCTATATTTCTAAAGACTTGTTTACAATTAGCCGTTTTTCTCTATATACATTATTATATATAATAATATAGTGTATATTATACAATTAATATATTAATATAGTATATTTAGTTAGTTAGTTTAAATAAATAAAGTTAGTGTTATTATTTAATGTTAGTATAATATTGTTTAGTTAGTGTAAATTTATAATATTAGTGTTATAATAGTAATTAGATATAATATTAGTATCTTAGTATATTTTATTTATTTAGTATAATATTGTGCAGTTAGTTACTAAAAGTTATTTAGGCATCAAGAAAATAAGTGTAAATTATACACTATTTTATGACCCTATGGAATAAGTGCACGAAATACACTATATGCGCAATTTTATCCGGATTCTATAAATGTAAAAAATACACTATTTATTTAAAATGTTCGTTTCTGAAAAATAGAAAACAGCTCAAAACTGCCGCAAATATGGCAGACCGTTTTAGGGTGCAAGGTACGCACAAAATTACGTCAAGGTACGTCACCCGCTCCCCCCCATACGGCAGCGCAAAGAGTATGGTGCAAACGGTCTTTTCCGAAAAAAGAAAAAAAATCAAAAAATTAAAAATTCAGATTCTCAAAAAAAAATCAGAAAACGAAAAATAAAAAAATAATTTTGGTCGAGTTAAGTCAAGTTATTATGTTATTATGTTGCGTCAGCATTAAGAAGAAAAAAAATACATTTGCGTGTCATATACGTGCGCGTATGTGCGCGTGAAAAGTGAAAAAAGGGTTATATTTCCAGATGTGCGACGGTATAGAATATCGAATAATGCCGTTTAAGGGTATTTTTAGCCGCGTAGAGCGCACGAAACCCGAAAATGGTGTAGTTGTTAGTCCTTGCTTAGAAAAATGGCTTAGAACGCCTTAAAAATATGTTTTTGGAATTTTTGTGTTTATTTTCTTGGTAGTTTTATGTATTTTATGTACTTTTGTCGCACAAAACAGAAGAATTAGTTATTATGCGTCCAGAGTTAGAGGATAAAGTTATAGCGAGTCAGTTATTGATACGTCATGCTTACCGTCATTCAAAGTGGCAGGGTTCTGAATTAGAGTTGGCGTACAGTGGAGGTAAGGACAGTGATGTCTTGTTAGATTTGTGTCGTACAAGCAATCCTGCTGTCGTTGTACGTCCTATACACAGGTGTACTACGATAGATGCTCCGTACACGTTGAAGCATTGTCTGGATAATGGTGTAGAGATATTGCGTCCGCGTAAGAATTTTGCGGAGTGTATCTTGCAGAGTGGTTTTCCTACGATGTTTACTCGTCATTGTTGTGGTGAGTTGAAAGAGTATGCTGTCTTGGATTACGTCTTGGTTGGTGTTAGGAAGAGTGAGAGTGTCAAGCGTGCGAAGCGATATACTTGTGACGAAGATTTAGTCACGTACAATGGTCGTGGTCGTGCTATGCAATATTATCCGTTGTTGAATTGGACTGACGAGGATATTGCCGAGTACATACAGGAGCGAGGTATTAAGTGTCATCCGTTGTACTACGACGAGCAAGGAAATTTCCATGTCGAAAGACGGTTGGGCTGTATGGGTTGCCCTTTGCAATACTACAAGAAACGCATAGAGGATTTCAAGTTACATCCAAAGATGGTCAGGTTTTGGTGTCGTTATGGTCAGCGACACCTTGACACGCATCCTGATGTCAAGACGCATGAATATTTTGACGACGTATTTGAGTGGTTTACTTGCAATTTATTCTATCAGTCAATAGAGGATTTCAGGAAAGAGTGGCCACGTATGTCAGAAATAAGGGGTGTGGGTATTTCTTTGTCTTTGTTTGATGATGTAGAAAGCAGGCAAACTTGCAAACAATTTCTTGAAAGTTACTTTGGTATAAGCCTTAATGGGTTGTAGAATTTGAAATAAGGTACTTTTTAGGCTTTCTAACGGCTTTTCTTGCTTTGTGTGGGTAGTTATTAGGGTTGGATGATTTTAAGCGTTTGTAGGGCTTAAAAATGGCTTTTGTGCTTTTTTAACCTAAAAATGGTTAATGTTTTATTGTTTGTATCGCTATTGTGTGTATCTTTGCGGATAGTTTCACTTAAACAAAAGGATTATGAGAAAGGAAATACTTTTTAGAGGCAAAAGATTAGACAACAGTAAATGGTTGTATGGTGACCTGAGACACCATAAGGACGACGTTTGCATCTTCGAGCAAGGAGGCAACAAGGGCGAACAAGTGAAACGCGACACCATCGGGCAGTTTGTCGGACTGAAGGACAAGAACGGCAAGGAAATCTACGAGGGCGACATCATCAAATCGACCGACTACCCATTCATGGATGAGGGCAAGGTGAACTATCTGGGCATCGTGTCATGCGACACCCACGACGCTATTGGCGAGTTCTATGTGATGCTGTGCGTCACCAAGGAGTCGGAAAGGCGCGGCATCAGCAACTTCACCAACAAATCGTTCTACGACTTGCAGATGGAGAATGTGGAGGTTGTCGGCAACATCTTCGACAACAATGGAATGTTCCGCGACAGCGACGAGGAAATCATGCAGTGGTATTTGGAGGACTGACGTATGAAATCAGACGAACTAATGGTAGGCGACATCGTTCTACGCAAGGGAAAGCCCGTTGAGATAGTCAGCACAAGCGGCATCGAGTATTCATTCGGGCAACAAGACATCACCATCTATCAGGGCAAGGGCAACGGACTTGAATCGCACACCATGCGAGGCATTGCACCCATGAGGATAACGGAAAGACTGCTGGTGGCTCTCGGATTCGCTTCGAGCGTATCGCCTAACGAGTGGATATACGAGGACAGCGAGAAGCGCATCGACATCTGCGTTGACCACACGGAACTTGACCACTGGTGGGTGTGTGTACGTCACGGACACAGCAAGCAGACCGACAATTTTCAATACTTTGAGGGCTTTGCCGACTACTTGCACCTGTTCCAGCACATACTCCGATGCTGTTGCATAGACATTGGCATCTGCTACGACAAGGTGAAAGACCTATACTAACTAACATCAAAACACATGAATGCAAAACAATTTTTTGACTTGACGGTGAAAGTCCGCAAGGCACAGAAAGACTACTTTGCAGCACGTAAGCGTAGAGGCTACAATGCTGCATCAAAGGAAGAACTGCAATCACTTCTTGACATCAGCAGAAACCTTGAACGTGAGTTAGATGCAGAAATTGAAAGAGTGTGTAAGATTACATCAGAACCCCAACTAAACTTCGGATAAGATATGCTTACAATTAAGTTACAGGAAATCAAGTCGCCTACATGCCCAATACAAGGGTATAAGAAAACTGACAATTGCTTAAATTGCAAGTTCTTTGGGGGATTGATTATCAACCCGTCAACCCAATACTCAATAAATGTCTCACTATTATGCAAACACGAATGAGCAATATCAAACTCCTATACATCGACCTCTTTTGTGGGGCTGGCGGCACCAGTACAGGGGTGGAAAGGGCTACAGTCCTCGGTCAGAAGTGTGCCAAGGTCATTGCTTGTGTCAATCACGATGCCAATGCCATTGCCTCACATGCGGCCAACCATCCTGATGCACTCCACTTCACTGAAGACATACGCACTCTGCAACTCTCACCCCTCGTTGAGCATACACAGCACATGAGGGCTTTATATCCTGATGCACGAATCGTTTTGTGGGCTTCGCTCGAATGTACCAACTTTAGCCGGGCAAAGGGCGGGCTTCCACGCGATGCTGACAGCCGGACACTCGCAGAACATCTATACAGATACGTTGAGGCCATTCACCCCGACTGGGTTCAGGTAGAAAACGTGGAGGAATTTATGTGCTGGGGAGAACTGGATGAGAACGGAAAGCCTATCAGCCGTGACCAAGGTTCATCATACATGCGCTGGCTCAATAAAATGCAGTCCTATGGTTATAACTTCGATTACCGCATCCTCAACGCTGCCGACTATGGGGCTTACACCTCACGTCGTCGCTTCTTCGGTCAGTTCGCTCGTTACGGCCTGCCAATAGCATTCCCTACACCGACTTTCTCCAAGACTGGAAAAACCGATATATTCAACTCCTTCAAGAAATGGCGACCCGTCCGTGAAGTCCTCGACCTGGAAGACGAAGGAGAAAGTATCTTCGACCGAAAGAAACCGCTCTGTGAAGCCACACTTAACCGCATCTATGCCGGACTCATTAAGTTCGTGGCTGGAGGGAACAAGGCTTTTCTCGTCAAATGGAACTCTATGAAGAATGGAAGATACAGAGCACCGTCCATTGATGAACCATGCCCTACGCTGCCATGCCGTAACACCATCGGCATCGCCAGTGTGCAATTCCTGTCAAAGCAATTCAGTGGCGATCCGTCAGGAAAGAACATTGGCATAGACCAACCTGCTGGCACCATCACTACAAAAGACCATCACGCTTTTGTTACCGCATACTATGGCAATGGCTACAATCAGTCCATCGAGGAACCAATGAACACCGTCACCACAAAAGACCGCTTCGGAATGGTTACGGCTCAGTTCATTGCCAACGAATATAGTGGGGGTGGGCAACTATCAGGCATTGACAAACCTTGCCCGGCTGTCCTCACCACTCCTAAACAAAAGTTGGTTTCTTGTTCTGTATGTGGTGATGTTATCGCCACCAAGTACCTCATGAATCCGCAATACACCAACAAGGGCGGTTCTATTGATAAGCCCTGTTTCACTCTCATTGCCCGGATGGATAAGATGCCGCCTTACCTCGTCAGCACAGAAATGGGGGTCGGCATTAAGGTGTTCGACACTGATAGCCCCATGACCGTGAAGATTAAGGAGTTTATGGCTCTCTATGGCATCATCGACATTCGTATGAGGATGCTCAATGTAGGCGAACTGAAACGCATCATGGGATTTCCCTCTGACTATGTGCTTATCGGCACTCAGGCAGAGCAAAAGAAGTTCATCGGCAATGCCGTCGAGGTGAACATGGCGCGTGTTCTTTGCGAGGCTCTTTGCAAGAAACTTAATCAAAAGAAACAAGCTGTATGAAGATACTTGAACTTCCACTTAAAAAAGAATGGTACAATATGATTGAAAGTGGAGATAAACGTGAGGAATACAGAGCGCTAAAACCATACTGGAGTAAAAGACTTGTTGGAGTTGACAAGCCTCTATTCTCTTACCGTTATGGCTATCAACATGCTAACGTGAAAGGTTATACTCACGTCCGTTTCCGCTACGGCTACACAAAGCGCACAATGCTCTACAAGATAGATGAAATTATCATCGGGCGTGGTAATGCAAACTGGGGTGCACCAACTGACAAAGACGTATTCATTATTAAATTTCACTAATATGGCTATCATTATCAGAAACAACGACCGCCGCACTATCATTAAGGGCGGCAACATCACAATCACTGATGGAAAAACTTATGTTGACGGCAAGCCAATCGAGGAACTCAATGCCATCAACACCGACGAGAAAGTAATAAACATCACCATCGAGGGCAATGTTGAACGTCTTGAAATCGACTATTGTCAGACTGTCAAGGTAACTGGCGACTGCAAGCGTATCAAGACCAACAGCGGCGACATCGAGATTGGCGGTGACGTGGCTGGCGACGTGCATACCAACATGGGAAGCATCACCTGCGGCAATGTTGAGGGCGACTGCCACACAAACATGGGTAGTATCTACAAAAAGTAATCTGTTATGAAACTCTACATCTCAACACCAATCAACGCACGTCAGGAGAAAACTTTCCCTGAGAAACTTCGTGCTGCAAAACATCGTGTCGAACTGCTCAAAGAAATCATCCACGATGATAGCCGTTTCGACCAATTTGACTGCATAGCGCATACCAACTTCGATGCACCTGTCATGTCGGAGGCTGCGGCCATGGGAATTTGCGTCCGTTCCGTACTGGAGTCGGATGCCATCTACCTTGATAACGGCTGGCAAGCATCCAAAGGCTGCAACCTTGAATACAGGGCTGCTAAAATCTACGGCAAGCAAATCTACGAACACGACAAACTATAAAAGCATAACAACTATGGCACAAGAAACAGTACTGCAATCCATCATTGCCCACATCTTCGGGCATAAGTATTATGTGAACATCGTCAACACACGCGGCACAAACCGCTGTGAGGCAACATCATTCATCCACCGCTCAAAGGATGATGCAATGCGCCACCGTCTTGAAATTGAGTCCACCCGCTCATTCCTCTACATCGAGACCGTTTCATTCCGTTCACATAAGGACTATTAGTGTGTTCGATGGTTTCCCCATCGAGAGTTAAAACATAAAACACCAGTTTCATCAATTCAAATTATCTTCGCATCATGATTAAGAAGTTCCGTCTTTGGCTGTTGGGTGTGTGGCGATGGTATCGTCACCGCTCCCTTTATGTCATTGCCGATCCTGCCGACAACTCTGTCACCCTCTCCCGTGCGCTCTTTGAACACATGGACGTGATGAACCAAGAACAGGCAAAGGTCTTCATGTTCCATCTGTGTAATGTCGTTACAGAAAACAAAGTTCAGAGTGGGGCTTTGTATGCCTTCACCCTCAATCCCGACATACAGCAGCCTACACAGCTCTGCGACATACAGTACAACAGCAAGTATCGCACAATTGGTTTCGAGACGTTGTGTCCTACTGTCAACCGCATCCTCTACGACTACGGGCTTCCCAACTGCAAGACAAAGCTGACAGTTGAGCCTTTCACCGTTCCTGTTGACTCGCCTGATAAGGGCAGCATGACTATCTACCTAATCCTATCGCCTTATGACGAGCCTGCTTCCTAACTCACGTCGCCCTGATGTCATATTCCACCCTAACGGGCGCATAGACATTACTGCCCGCATTGCCAAGGTGCTGCAACTGCAAAATGGTGATGTGATTGATGTGGCTGTATCGTATGAAGAATACCTCATATATGTGCGACTACGCGCTGCCGAGTGCGTAGGTCGCCATGAGGCAACCGTACACCCAACCAACAAGGGCAACAATAACTTTCGGGCATATTCACACCGACTTTGCAAGTCCATCCGCAGTATCCTCAACGGATTCCCCGCTGAGAAACCTTTGCGCCTCCCTGCTGGCTCCCCGGTTATCTTTGGCCCGAATGGTACTGCAGTACCTCTCATCACGCGCAACCCTCTAAAATAGTTCAGTATGTTGCTGTGCCACAGCAACCAAAACCAACGAGAATATGATTAAGGAAATAAAGTACAACGGATTCACTGCCACACCATCCGACTATGAATGTCCTGATGGAGAACTCAGTGCGGCTATCAACATCCTGCCAGAAGAAGGGGAAATAAACCCCATCCTTCCATCGTCACCGCTCTTCACATTGCCCGACGGCTACAAGGTCGTGTTTATTCATACCAATTCAGGATATAAACACTACATCGTACAGAATGGCAAAAAGCTCTATTGGATTGACTTGCCTGAAAAAGGAACAGAGCTGACCGAAGAAGCATTTAGTGACGAGTCAAACCTTCTCAAGGATTACACTGATGACAGCATCTACGACATCAACGCCGTAGGCAATACGCTGGTCGTCCTGTCAGGCGACGGCCTTAACTACTTCCTCTGGAAAAACACCTTCTACAAGTTCCTTGGATCACATCTGCCTGAGCTCCCCATATCCTTCGGGCTGAAAGGCTACAGGGTAGTAGAAGATGTGGGTAATATTGAATATGGAGATATAAATGAAGAAGCAGTACAGAACACTATTCTCGGCAAAGTCAACGCCAGTGTCGCAGGTCATACCAAAACCACATTCATGTATCCGTTCTTTGTGCGCTATGCCTACAGGCTCTATGACGGCTCGCTTACAATGCACTCGGCTCCTGTACTCATGAATTGCCCACACATACAGAACCCGTACGTCGCAGCAACAGATATCACAACAGTATATGATGATGAACATGTGCGGAAGGACACCGCGACTGACACCAAAATCATATTATTCTACTTCTCCCTTGATTTCGCCATCGTTCAGGAGAACGTTCAGGGGGAGCTCAGCAAATATCTTGAAGAACTCAAAGAATGGTCGGACATTGTATCCAGCATAGATTTGTTCATTTCAGAACCTATCTACACCTACGACCAAAGCGGCAAAGTGAGCGGAATCTCCAACTTCCATAAAAATACGCTCAAAGGTGATTATTGCGTCGCTAAATTGGTCTATCCCTCTCTCGGAGTGTGCCATATGTTCCGTTCACCGTATTATCAGACACATGATATGTTCACACTTCTAATCGGAGCCTACGGAACACAACATGGCAGCAGCCAGTTAATCACCCCAGCCTACCTCTTCGATCTCCCGCTTCGAACCGACTGCGTTAAAAAGGCATCGTCAGTGTGCAACTTCTATTTCCTGAAGTCATATCCTTTAAAGAAACTCTCATACGGAAGATGGGATGTCAGTATTGATGACGTAGACCTGCATTCACTGACTGCGCACGAGGTCATGACAGACGACTATGACAGCCATTCTACCATCATCGCCAAAAAGGCTTTCTCCTACAATTCGCGACTGAATCTCACCTCCATATCCAAGGCATATCCACGGGCATTCCACATCGCTTCATTGCTGAACCATACAGACGGATACCTACAGCCTCAGAACAATAACATAGATGATATCGACCATGAATATGAATCCTATCAACTAAACCTTGCCACGTTCTACTACCTTAGCAATGATTACGTAAACGGACGTCAAATCGTTGCGCGAGCCCTTGACGTGGCTTATTCCAGTATAGTTGGTGGCCACTACTCGCGTGCAAACTTCGGAATGTTCACCCCCATAGACTTCCTCTACTACCCGAGCACCAATGCTATCAAAGTCGGCCTGAATATCAGGGTTCCCCAAAAAGGAACAGATGCAATATTCAGAGAAGTATCGCTTATCCAGCATGATACGCTCAACGGCTCTTACTTCTTCAGCGGATGGAGCGGTGACCAGTACCCCGGCGTAGAAGTCAGCGGCATTGACCCGGGAGGAGGAGAAACGGCTGCATATCGCGCCGTAAGCGTTCCAAACAAAATATATACGTCCGAAGTCAATAATCCTTTCGTCTTCCCTGTACTCGGAATCAGTACCGTAGGCACAGGAACCATTCTTGACGTGAGTACAGCCGTGCGTGCCTTGTCGCAAGGCCAGTTCGGACAGTTCCCCCTATACGCTTTCACGGATGAAGGTGTCTGGGCGCTCGAAGTGTCAAGCGAAGGCAAGTTCTCGGCACGTCAGCCCGTCACACGCGACGTTTGCACCAATCCCGATAGCATCACACAAATAGACACTGCCGTGCTGTTCACAACCGACAGGGGTATCATGCTCATTAGCGGCTCCAACAGCCAGTGCATATCAGATAGCATCAACAGCGTGGACGTTTTCGATATTGACGTGCTGCCTGGTATCACGTCACTTGTTGATGATTGCATCGCTACGGTCACCGACTTCGTGCCATTCAAGACATTCCTGCTGAATGCAAAGATGCTATACGACTACACAAACCAGCGAATCATTGTTTACAATCCAAACCGCCGGTATGCCTACGTCTATTCGCTCAAATCTAAGCAATGGGGGTTGATGCAGTCCAGTATCAAGGATTCCATCAACTCATATCCTGATGCTCTCGCAATGGTCACCGTGCCTAACGGTTCTCAGTCGGGAATAAACGCCGTATTCAACTTCTCGCAAACGGTCACGGGCGATGCTCCCGTCAACGGACTGCTTATCACACGTCCACTAAAACTCGGTGCGCCTGATCTGCTGAAGACCATCGACACCGTCATACAGCGGGGCTACTTCCGAAAAGGTCACGTCAAGACCATACTCTACGGCTCCCGTGACCTCTTCAACTGGAAACTCATCTATTCATCCACAGACCACTACCTGCGCGGATTCCGTGGAACACCATACAAATACTTCCGCATTGCGCTCCTTTGCAGTCTTACCAAAGACGAAAGCATTTTCGGTTGCACAGTCCAGTACACACCTCGGCTGCTCGACCAGCCAAGATAAGATGTGTTGAGTCATTTTTTTTTATTGTTTTAGGTTAGTTAGTGTTTATGAAGAAAGGCATCCGTCCGTGAGGATAGATGCCTTTCAATTTAGTGGTGTGCATTGCGGTTTTCCCGCAAGGAGTCAAAACGGTGTCTGCGTTCGTCTCACCCTCCCTATACGGAAGTTCAGGTGAGAACCAATCTGTGCCTCCATTTCCTGAATCTTCTCTTGCCAGTTCGCCTTCGCATCTGGCTTGGTGATGCTCATCCAGTCGGCCATCACCTTATACACAAGCAGCTCATGGATGAGTTTCCCCAAAAGGGTCACCGTGCTTTGGGCGAAATCGTCAGGAACACGCAACCGAAGAACGTATGTTGCCGGGGCGTTCAGGGTGTCGTCGGCCTCCGTCTCGTCACCAACGGCCACCTTGCTGTAGGGGTAGCACAATTCTACGCACTGCGCAAAGGCTAAGTCAAGAACACGTGCAACCCTGTCCACGTTGCCATCCTCACCAACGTCCATGACTTGGTGGCGGTCGTGTTCGTCAGCCGTCTTCATCGTGTCACCCTCAATGTACGCGTAGTTCCTGCAGTCGTACAGTATCTCTTCGCGCTTGAACGTAAGGGTCACGCGCTTATTCTTCTCCGTCTTCATCATACGCACAGATCATTTAGCCGCCAAGCACTCCGCCCCCAGGATGCACCTCACCCCCTTCAATTACGGTTGCACCCCCTTCAATTACGGTTGTCCCGCTACCACCGTCAGTACCAGAAGCCCCACCGACAGAAGGGCGGACAGGCCTCAGCCGCTTGTTTATGGCCTCACGTATCTGCTCCAGATTCGCTCCGGCCAGCGTGATATAGTCGGCAGCGTCGGCCTTGTTCGTGATAGTGAACCAGTCGCCAACGGCAGTGTTCACAAGGTACTGGTGCATGGCCGCACTCACAGTGTCGTTGGCGGCGGGGTTATAGTTAGAGGGTACCTTCAGCGCAACGGTCAGGTTCTCCGTACCGTCCATCTGAATATCATTCGCACTCGTGCCGCTCTCTTCCAGATACTCGCTCAGCTTCGTCTTCAGCGTAGCAAAGGCGTTGCCAAGGCTGCGAAGAATCTGGTTGGCGTTCTCCTCGTCGTCGTTCGCCTGCATGTTGGCCACCTCCTCGTGGTTACCACCCGTCTGACGGCTCCGGCCTGTCAGGTAAGTCTTGTTCTGTACGTCGTACACAAGTTCGCTCTTGTACAGTGTAATCGTAATCGTCTGCTTTGCCATAATTTAATTATTTTGTTTAACCTTTCATCGTGATACGTTTCTCCTGACCCAGCCGCCAGATGTCGCCCTCCTTATAGGCCTGCTGCATCTGCTTTTCAAGGTCTTTCTTCTCACTCTCCCAAGGCTTGAACTCGCCAATCTGACGTAAGAACCATTCATCCCATGTGCCACGGAAACAAATGCCCCTGTCATCAATATACATGTCGGCAATCAGCTTGCCACCTTCCGAATCCTTGGGTTGATTGGGATTCTCATTGATATAGTCATAACTGATGTCATGGTCTTTCAACCATTGCTTCAGGGCATCGGTGGCAGGACGTGTGGTATATATGATGATGGTGTTGCCGTTTTTCTTCAACACCTTTGTAGCCGTGTCGGCTCCTGGAATCATTTCACCGAACACGTCATTACCTTGGAAACCGTTGCTGTAGTCATGCAGCACACCGTCAAAGTCTATACAGATGGTACGTTTCTTTTCACTCATATCGTTATCGTTTTATTGTTATTGTCCTGTATGTTGCCATTCTATGGCGACGGCACAACGCGCTTTGGCTTCTTCCTGTAATATATCTTCGCCATCACGTCATTCATCATTCCCACGGCATCGGCAATATACTTGTCTGCCTCGTCCTTGTTCGTAAACTTGAACCACTTGCCGACAATCACCGACACAAAGAAGCTGAACAGGCTCGCCTGTATGCTCTCCGTCAGGTTCTCGTCATACGACGATGACAGCTCCAGACTCGCAACATAGTCCCTGCTCAGGTCGGCAGTGCTGCCCTCGCTGTTGTCGCTCACCTCGACGATGAACCTCTTAAGCTGCTCCGTTGTAGTATTGCAGGCCTCAGTCCAGAAACGCTCCAGCATCGACCTGTCAGAATCTGTAGTAAAGATGCGGTCGTAGGCTGAATCATCGCCCTGCATCTTCGCTCCTGTATAGCTGGTGGTCTTTGCCACTTCGTCATAGACGCGCTGCTTGCTCACCGTCAAAGTCACTTCTATCATACCGCAAATATAGTCATTATAGGGTTTACTCCATTTTTAAGTATTGTCCGTCTTCGCCGCTATGTCATAGTGCCTACCACCTCCAATACAGGCCGAGGCCGACAAAGACATCAGGCTTACGGCTCGTCACACCATAGCCGAAGCCACCGACCACACCGACACCGATTCTCTGTTGTTTCGCCTGCTGAGTCACAACCACTCTCTCCGTGACCGTCTTCTGGTACACGAAGATACTGTCAAGGCTCGGCTCGTAGCCGCTCACGTATGCCCTGTACGCCTCCGTCTCATACTTCTTCTGCGTGATGGGTATCTCCACAGCCACACTATCACCATGTCCTGTATGTTGCGATGCTATCGCAACCATCTCCGTGTCTCGCGCCTCGCTGTTTTCCCGTGAGGAAACAGGCAGAACTTTCGTCACATACCTCACCACCACACTATCCTTGGGTACTGGCTTAAAGTAAGGGATGGTATCAATCACCTCGGTTCGTACTGTATCACTGTGCACAGAGGTTTCCATGTTGTGATATGCAGCATACCACCCTAACGCTCCTGAAAGAACCATCAGGACGGCAACAACAGCTATTGTAACAAGTGCTTTCTTCATGCTTCACCAACCGTTAAGTACACTTTATCGCCACTGTCAATAGCAGCCTTTATAATGCCGATGAGCTTATTAGTCCAGTATGTGGAATTGCTAATCCATCCCACCATGTCATTTACACCAAACAAGATGCAGCCCTCGGTGTCTTTGTTGCTGTTGCCAGAATGCAGGCGTACACCAGTGAAGCCTTTCACTGCGCAAACATGAGGCATGATCCTCTTGAACTTCGGGCTGTATGTCATATCGATCAGGTAACGACCTGTCGGAATGGCGGTCTGCCCTTTTATCTTCACAGACAGTATCTCGTCAACTTCCATGTCCGATGTCAGCCCACGGTCTGTATCTTCAAGGGCATTGCACCATTTGCGGCCATCGCCAAAGCGTTTTCCGTCAACAAACACGCGGCTAATGGTATAGTCGCGCTTCTTCCATGCTCTGTCTATGCGTATCTCCATAATTCACTTCTCGTTTTCATCCAAAACTTTGTCAACCTCATCCTCGCTGATATGCAGCTTCGACGCAATCTCGCCCTTCAGAGCATGTTTCAGCAGGCGCAGAAAAAGGAAGTTCGGGAAGAGAATCAGCATCGAACCGCAACTGCTCCAGAACTCCACAAGCACGATGGCAGAGCCTATCAGTGCCGTTGTCAGTACGGTGTCGGCCAGCTTGTCAAGCCCCACGAACACAAACAGTGCACAACCGTACACGGCTACCTTCGCTATCGTCAGCCGTGCCAGCTCCGAAAGGGTGAAACGACCCTGCTTCACGCTCACGGCTATTCCCCATCCGGCATCCATCAGCGTGACGGCCACAACGAAGTTCACGACGAACGAGTGCCCGGCGAAATAGTCCGCTATGAAGATGACGGCTCCAACAAGCCATCCCCAGCCTGTCCCCAGAATCGCACAGAGCTTCTGTATCAAGTGTTCAAGTATCTCCACGTCCTTTTCTCTTCTTTATGTCCAGTATGTTGTTATATCATGACAGCCCGAAATACCGTCTGATGTCATACACGCCGTCCATGTCCTTCAGGTGGTCAATGGCAAGACCGTAGATCAGCTTCACAAGCTCCACCTCGCTGCCAAGACCAGCCCTGTCAAGGTGCTCCTTCAGCCTCCGCCCGCTGTCACTGTATATCTTC
>Ga0326512_10002208_pt1 | contig 14409 bp, 27 predicted proteins | sample 1_2617_0518_D_FD_203652 | JGI IMG/M metagenome (GOLD analysis project Ga0326512, IMG submission 203652) | Bovine rumen microbial communities from UC Davis, California, United States - 1_2617_0518 | ecosystem: Host-associated > Mammals > Digestive system > Stomach > Rumen | place: USA... | reverse complement strand
TTATACACTATTTTTTCTATTTGCGCAAATTATCCATTTTTCAGATTTGCTTCAACGATACGTTTATACTCATCCGCGTGATTCTGTGCCGCGTCCCGCAAAAAGTGATGAGCCTTCCGATTCTTTGATGATCCTTCCTCGATAAATTGTGCATACTCCACATTTGTTCCGATGTAAACTGCTCCAAACTCAGCTTCTCCTTTAGCTGCACCGTCTGAAAACGAATGCCCGATGTTGTCATCATATGTACTTTGTCCGCTAAAAGCGGAAGTCGCATGAGTGATGCTGTTACGCAAACGCCCCGTATCCACCGGGCATTTTTCTTTTGCATGGCGTTCCGCTGTCAGCCCGATCGCCTCCAATGCCCGGAGTACCGCCTCATTCTTAGCATTTATGAAGATTTTAGAATTGTCAGTCACTTTGACTTCCATTGCAATTCTCCATTATTTCATCGCCCATAGTTCGAATTTCACCGATTTTTTTACCATCCTCCCAAACTTCGAGAATGCCGGTTTCTTTATTGCGGATAATTTTTTTCATCACAGACCTCTTTTTATGATAACTTTTGTTCTGTTAAGTATAACTGTATAAGATCCAGATAAACCATGCCCCCCGGCATTGATTACGTCATATCCGCGCATAGCTGCAAATGATCCTAAATCCATATTCCCAAAATGGCGGGTATATTCTTCGTCATTTTCTGTCCTTTTTTTACTAACTTCTTCACGGGTTACAGGAAGTAATTGATCAATCTCTTCAGCCTGCGAATTTGATAATTTCGCTCTTGCGGAAAACGCCTCATCCCAGCCAACATCTCCATAACCAAGTTGAAATCTCATAAATATAGCAGCATCTTCATTGTCTTGTAGACTAATTGTTTTTAATTGTTTACTTACAATATCTAAAGTGTCTTTTCTTATAAAATCCTCTTTGAATTTATTGCGCTCTTCCATCAAATCATGATAATCAATAATTTTTGCCGTAGGATCAAGCGTTATAGTTTCAACATAGGAACGAGCACCTTTAATATCCGAATCTTTCATAAAAGTGGCAACGTATTCATTTGGCTCCATCGAATTTATCTGTCGGTAAAGAGCAAGCCCCTCATCTCTGCTTATTTCGCCGGACTTGTACTGAAGCAGTACTTGAGCCGCCCTTTCTTTTTTATCGGCGATTATACGATTTAAATCCTCATCAGAAAAATTACCAATTCTATCAGAACCAACATTTTGATAATGCTTCATTTCTGAAATAATGCCATCCGATAATTTTCCTGAATAGTCTGCGGCGCAATACATCCCTTGCCCATATTGAGCACCGCCCGTCGAACAATCTACATACCACTCTCCGTTATATAGCTGATCTCGATATAAATCGAGTGTTTCTTGATCCGGCGCCGAATAAGTACGTTGGGCGATAAAACCATTTCCGCCGTTTGCCGCTTTCACAGCTTCATCAAATTCAGCTTGTGATACCACCCTCGGAAGCCCGTCAAAACCCTGTGCATTGATAACGTCTTCGATTTCAAAATCAAATTTATCCGAGCGACGTTGCCATGTCTGCGAAATGTCGGTGCCATTGACTATCTGAGGTTGAGAACCATTAGACACGCCGTCTTGCTCAGGTTCTTCATAATCCTTGAACAGCTTAGAATAGAACCGCTCACCGTGCATTTCCTTCCACTGTTCATATGTCAACCCCTCTTCTTTCAGGTATTCGGATGGACGCAGGTTCGGATTGTACGGGTCAGCGCCTTCCACCTCGGCGACCAGTGTGCATCGGCAGTTGTAAATTTCCCCCGGCTTTCCTTCCGGATCGCCCGGATACCGGCATCCGTTAGAGAATTCCTTGCCCGGATCTCGCTTTTCACCATCCATCATCGCATGGCTGTCACGGGTGCGACTGTCCAGCGTTGCCATCCAGACCTGTTTCATTTTAATGCCCATATTTTGAGCGCGAATATAGCTATCAATCCGCCCGGCATTCTCCGCCCCGGTGACCGCTGTCCTCGCATTACGGATTGCTGCGCTCTCAGTCATTTTGGCTACACTCAACAACCGCTGTGCAATATCCTTCATTGGCTCGCCGGTCAGGATTCCCTGTAACACAGCAGATTGAATATGCTGACGGTTCCACCTCTTATCTTTCTCAACCTTCGGAGATGGTTTCGGCAGCTGCAGCTCCCCTTCCTGTAATAACCGCTTCACTGTGAATTTATCATACATGGTATACGTCGTGTCTCTGCCGGAACCAGTTTCCGCTTCGTAAGTGCCGTAATTATGATTGATCGCATAAACTTCCGGGAGCGCCTCATTTATCATGGAAGCGGCGATCTTGTTCTGGTTCGTCATGTCTTCCGCAAGCTGATCCAGCATATCCCGCCATGCCCGCGTGTCTATGATCTTTTGTTCGCGCCACTTCGAAAAATCCTCATCCGACAGTTTCCCGGAATCATAGAGGGCGCGTTTCATCGCGTCCTCTTTTTCATATTCATCCAGATATTTTTCGATTTTTTCGCGAAGGCTGATAGATGCCTGACGATAAGACAAATGCAGCCGCCGGGTCAAAGAATACAGCTCTTTATCTGCATCGCGGTGACCGATGTCAGGAACTTTCGGCGGCATATATTACTCCTGTTCTTCGGCTTCCGGTTCTTCACCGGATTGTTCTTCTTCCGGCTGATCGCTGTTGCCAAGGTCAAAACGGTCAAGCTCATCCGCCTGCATCATCTTGATCATGTCATCCGCCATATCGCCATCGCCTTGGATTGTCAGCAGTTTCCGCGTCACGTATTCTGGATCCAGATATTGCGCGGACTTCAGAACGCCGTCGATTTCATCACCCTTGTTCAGCAGCATCGACCGCGTGAACGTCGGCTTTTCGTTCTCAATCCCGGCAAGGCGCAGAATCTCATCCAGAAAATCATGCACACAATACTCAAAATCATCCGTCTTGCTGTTCAGCGGTTCATACGCCGCCCGAATCTGTGTCGCTGTCACCGCCCCGCCTGCAATTTCCGCTGTATCCAGCGCCATCGCATCGCGGTAAAGGTCAGAGGAAATTCTGTCGAGCAAGGCTTGCCTTGCATTATACGGTACGTCTATCGTGTGGGCTTCTGCTTTTGCGCCATCGCTCTCAACAACGGCAGCTTTCACTGTTTTCATGCGCTCGATAAATTTCGCAAGGTCAATATCGCCCATTCCGCCAGCGTTCTGGATGACCCAATATATTTGGCTCGCATCGTCAAGATCATTAGCAAAACCGGACTTGATCAGGTCATAGCAATCGATTTGTTCCCGAAGCCCGATCAGTTCTGACTGATGGTTTGAATTTCCCCATAACGGGACAATTGGAAATGTCGGATAATTCTCAAAGTCATAGATTTCCATTCCATCCGCTTCCGTTGTCCTGTACTTGATCACATAAGCGCGCTTCGGTTTGAGGATCATCCCATTTTCCCCGCTCCGCCAAATGTACTCTGTCAGTCCGTCAGTCTCGTAAAGGGTAGCACGCAATGGCTTGTCCGCTGCCAATTGCCAGAAACGGACACCTGCCATCAGTGCTCCGTTTTCCTCATCGTACAGCGGAGCAAACTCGCAAATGTCGAATGTTTCCAGATGGTCAAAATTCCAGAAGCCGAAGGCAACGCCGCCGATCAATGCCGATTTGCAAAGTTTCTGCAAATCGGTATCAAAGCTGTCCCCGACTTTGCTCTTTGTCGATTCTTCTGCCCAGCTTATGCCATTACCGAGCAGATATTGCACCTCCTGCGTAATGAAACGGAAGAAGAAGTTGCTTGCCATCTTCCAGTTTGCTGAGAAATTATCAGGAACTTCCCGACCGGACATCGTATACAGAAGCTTTTGATATCTGTTGATGGTCGTATTGCGATGCCGGGAATATTCAAACGCAATATTTCCTTCTTGATAAATTTCACTTGCCTTGTACTCGCTGATAATCTGCCTTACAAAATCCAGTCGTTTGGTATCGCTCTCTCCTACATCGAGCAGGTCTTGATAAGTTTTCATGCTTTACTCCTAAATCCACAAGCTTTGATAAGTGCTTGGCTTTTTATCTCCAGCCTTCCGCCAAATTCTTTCCGTTCCGTATCGGACACCGTCAATATGGTGATTGTTGCGGTCTGGATAACCGCTCATGATCTCGCCGTCTTTCGTGCGTTCATATTCATATGCGGAAAATTCCGCATATGTATCAGGACAGCGCTTCGGGTCGATCACGATTGCTTTCAATGACTGCAGCCACTTCATGCTATACTCAACACTGCCCGGACCCTTCTGCGCTCCGGTACATTTCAACCCGAATTTGTTGTAATCAGCAACGCTTTTCGGTTCCGCACTGTCTGCCGTGATCAACTCTGACCGTGTCATGCCGCGCCATTTCAGGATTCCATACTCATCCACGTATGGGACATGCTTGCCATTTTTGAGCATTTCGGCAGTTTCTTCATTGCCTTTTTTGTGAGCCGTTAACTCGTCAAAAATGTACAACGTCTGTCTACCTGCATCAAAATGCATCCCATTGAACGCAAACGGGTCAGGAAAATAACCCCAGTCAAGTCCATATGTGATGCGGTCAAAATGGCTGATTTCCTCATCCGTGATTTCCCGGGCTTCCAGATTTTCAAACACCTCACTTCCAGTGCCGACAGGCTCTCCCATGTATTCATGCCGGTATGCCCGCTCATTGGTTTCTTTGAGATATTCTGCTTCCTGTAAAAACTGCTTGCCGAGCCAGTCTGCAGGAGCTTGTAAATAATTGCTTTTATGACACAGCCGGTCTGCTCTCTCTTCCAGACTGTCCTTATTTGCCCAATTGTCACGGCTGATCGGCGGGTTATAGCTCTCAAAATTCCAGAAACGCGAACCGCCGCGCATCGTTGACTGTAGAATTGTACGGATCTCTGCCCGTCCGGCGAATTGGTCTTTTTCCTCAAAATGGGTGATGGCAATATAACCAAACGGCACCTTGATTGACTTGATTTTCATCGGGTCATCCGCACCGCGGAACATGATTTTTTGACCAGTCGGCTTGTAAATCAGCTCCATCGGTGTCGTTCTGGCTTTCCACAAATGTGCCATCCCCATTTCGCCAATTCCCCAGATGTATTGTGAATACACGCTGTCGCGTATTGTGTTGCCAACCTTACGGAGAACCAGAGCATGAATATCAGGGTTTTGAACAATCAACAGCGGTACAATGATTGACACGAAGGATGACTTCAGAGAGCCTCGCCCGCCTGACAAATCATAATGCGTGTGCCTATGTTCCCAAACGTCATGAGCGATCTCATAAAACGCTGAGCCAATCAAGGTAGACATTTTGACTTCAGACATCAATCACCACCTTCACAGGTTCATCGTCTATTGAATAAACATCAGGCTTATCTCGCCACTTATCCGGTCTGCGATTTTTCAACCAGAATATTTGAGCAGTCGTATCAGGCGGAATGTAAATTTCTTCATCTACATATTCAATATGTTCTTCCTCAATCGTGCCTTTTCCCGCAAGCTGTTTCTTTGTTTTTACCTTGATTGCTTTTTTGATTGTCTTCGTGAATCCACGGGCTTTATTAAGTAGGGCATTTTCAACTTCAAAATCAACAGGTGCTTTACCCTTTTTTAAGGACTCCGAAATCTGCGGGAATTTCAATCTCCACGCATAAAAAGTTGATGACGAAATCCCGATATTCTGCGCAATTTGAACATCAGTAAGTCCATCTCGCGCCCAGCCTTCTATGAGTAAAAGACCGTCATTTGTGAGCCAATCAACGTATTTGCCGGATGCCATTATTCCTCAAGCAAGACAGCTTCCTGTCCCGTGAAATCTTCCCAACGTTGGATGATGACATCACAATACTTTTCAGACAATTCCATCATGAAACATTTTTTGTCTAACTGTTCACATGCAATCAATGTCGTTCCAGTACCGCCGAATAAATCAATAACAGAATCTTTTGCAAAATTCTCAACAAAATATCCCGCAACCTGAATTGGCATAGTTGCGTTATGTATACTCGCAAATTCTGTACTTCGCTGATTTGAAATATGAACAATATTTTTCAATGTTCCATGAAAGGGAATCGTTCCAATGAAACGATTCCCTTTTTTGCTGAAACAAAACACAAACTCAAATTCGCTGTTCAGAACGTTCTCAGCCGCAGCTGGCTGAGAACGTTCTTTATCCCAAATGATAATATCTGCTAATACAGAAACATTTTCAGCTAAAAAAGTAATCAGCGCATTTTTATTATTTGCCAAATATTGAATATTTTCAAAAACATAACTGCAATACATAATGACAACATTGAGTACACTTTGCAGAAAATTCCGATAATCATCAGAACTCATATTGTCATCACCATCTAAATATTTTGAACGTCCATTTTCTTTTGTAATATTCGCACCAAATCCTGCATTGTATGGCGGTGACATAAAAGCAATATCCGCTTTTTCACCATTCATCAACTTATCAACATCATCTGCATTAGTGGAATCACCGCACATAAGACGATGTGCGCCAAGTTGCCACAATTGTCCCCGTTTACATCGAGATTCTACCTCTTCATCGGGGTTGAAATCATCATCCGTAACTTCTTTTTGTTCGTTTTTTGATACTTCATCGCCCTGAAAGAATCCGAAATCAGCCATGTCAAACATTGCAGTGTCAATGTCGTTCAGTTCTTGCTCCAACAGGTCGAAATCCCAATCAGCCATCTCAGCGGTTTTGTTATCTGCAAGACGATAAGCCTGAACCTGCTCTGGTGTCAAATCATCTGCCATTACACATGGCACTGTTTCCATTCCGAGCATCTTAGCCGCTTTCCATCGTGTATGACCTGCGACAATTTCATATTTTTCGTCAATTACAATTGGCTGTTTCCAACCGAATTGGCGAAGACTATTTGCGACAAATTCCACCGCCTTATCATTATGGCGCGGATTGTTTTTGTACGGGATGATTGATTTTATTGGTAATTCGATAATTTCCATAAATGCTCCAAATAAAAAAAGGCACGTCTGCATTTCTGCAAACACGCCTTACAAGGGTCAATGTTCTCTGCATATATTATAGCATGTTTGTATCAAATCTCATCCGCTTGAATCTCCACCGTCATAAACTTCACTTTTCCGCCAGATACCTCAAAACGGATTATGCCATACTGATACTCCGTTGACCTGATCCGCGCCAAGCATCGGCGAAATTTCTCAATGATTTCCTCATCTGTGCAATTTCTCAAAGATTCGCTGACCATCTACCTCCAAATATTATACAAAATCTGCAATATGATCGATGCCAACAGCAGAACGCCCGTAATGATGACTATTCCGCCGATCATTTCTTTCCGCCCATCCTTTTGATAATAGCGATAAACAGCTCTGCAGCGCAAAAGCCAAAAAATCCGATCCCGGCTAAATACATCAGCCCGGTACAAACATCATGCAAAACCTTAACCATTTTTATCCTCGATCATAACTGAAAATACTTCTGCAAAATCGCGATTGCCTCATCGGCTCCGTCACAACGAACAGCCAAATACCCTTGCTGAAATAGCGCATCAAGCCAATATTTCTGCTCTTGGCTGAGCCTTCCGCCTTTCTGACGCTTCATTTCGATAAATAATCCATGATACCCTTTCCTTGCTACAGGCAAAATCAGATCCGGAAATCCCTTTTTTACTCCAGCGCGCTTGAATCGGACAGCCTCTGATTTTGACCGCAAGCCTCCGTTTGGAATATGTGCCAAAAGCTGCAATTCCGGATACCGATTGCTCATGATTTCCGCCCATTGAAAGACAGCCTCCTGCTCCTGCTCTTCTGTCGGCTGATAAATCATATATCTCCCTCTGCCCTGTGATTCGATTTCTCCGCGCTGAATCCTTCCGGATACCGTGCTTTCAGCTTGTCAATATTCATCGCCATAATTTCATCAAGATTCCAGCCCATAGAATAAGCGATTTCCGCCACGTACCACAACACATCACCAAGTTCCTTCTTTGCGTGTTCTTCATCCAGCGGTGTGCTGTGGAAAATCCATTTCTTGAAAAGGTCAAGCAGCTCGCCGGATTCCCCGGCAAGTCCAAGGCAGCCCATAAACAGACCTGCCGTGTCAATATCCAGATTATTCCCGATCATTTCCACGAGCCTCTCGTAACTTTTCCCGTCATTCGTCCGCATTGCTAATTTCTGATATTCATTTCCTGTCATTCGTGTAAAGTTCCTTTCAAATATGCTTTTTTCTCCCATTCTCGCCACTGATTCGGTACATAATCATCAGGTGATAATTTTGGCTTTGGCTCCGGAAATTCAAGCGGCTCCCATCCGCTTATATCCAGCGGCTTGTTATGCTGATCGCATTCGGCAACCCAAAGCGTCATGATGCCCTTGAACCAACAGTGCCCATCGTAATCTGGATGTTTCTCTATGTCATCGCGATAATCCCGCCAGAAATGGCAGTCCGCGCAAATTGGCTCAGCCCCTGTCATTTCAACATCCTCTCTAAAATAACCGCCACTAAAACAACAATGACCATAATCGCCATGTTTTTTATGCCTGAGCGGTCTTGAAATTCACCGTCATTTCTGCCGTTTATATATCCGGCAATCCCCCAAAATATTACAGCAATGATATTCAATACACTCATTTCGTTGCCCAGTCCCCGATTTTCACAGCATCATAATAATTTTCCGCTCAATTTTCCACATCTTTGACCTCGACAAGCGGTTCCGATCCCATATGGAAACCATCCTCGCGCCTCCCGTCCAGAACAGCCCAGATGTCAAGAGCGATGTTGGATTCATTCGTTCTGTCTTTTACGTTCCAGTTATACATCTCACGGTAAATGCCATTGATAGCACCGACCAAAGCCCTGCAAACCAGACGGTCTTCTTCTTCCAGTCTCTCGCACCGGGCTTTATACTGCTCATCCGTTTCACCTTTTTTCCGGTCAGGCTGGACTCTCAATTGCCATCCGTTGAATCCGGTCTGGGTGACGATCTCGGCGAAGCCGTTGAACTGTCCGATCTGGATGCGACCATATAACTCACAGGCATCCCGGATGACTTGCAGCTGTTTGTCAGTCACGATCAATGATTTCATTTCCGCTCCTTTCATTCCGCTAACAGCATCGGTATCGGCATCCACATGTCCACGATTTCCTGACTGACAAATCCCCTGAACATTTCTTCAGTTGTAGGCGATTCCGTATAAAACAGGTGTTGGCTTTTTTCGTACCATGCTAATCTGCAATTGTCAAAGCAGGGAGGCAACCACCCGAAATGCACTACGACTGTTTCATGGTCTTCTGGCGTTTTCTCTTTGATATCAATCCATCCGACTTGCTCGCTCTTCATTCCCGCTCCTTTCGGTAGGCTTGCCATGTCTTGCCAAAATTAGTATCGTCAAGTGATACTAAAGGCGCTTTCATCGGGTCTTCCGAATTCTTCACTCAGCTCCCATTCTTCGCATGTGTCAAAAAGGTCAATAAATCCTTTATACTCACATGCATATGCGCCCGGAAGTCCTGTGTAAAAACAATGCTTACATACATTGCATAATTTCGCTTCGATATAAGCTTTACCTTCTTCATCAAGCGTCATCATCGGTCTAACTCTTTCATAACCATCAAAAGTTCCTGACGGGCTTGAACACATCTCCGCTTTATACTTTCCTTGCTGTGTTCCGGTGGTATCATTCCCCATTTATCCTTTTCGGCTCTGAGTGATTCTTTTATTCCGCTCAACAGCAATTCCGCAGTACTCAAATGATCATGACATCTTCCAGAAAATGTTCTTCTTGTGTCAATAGTACAATTACTCATCGGTCACCTCAATACCAGCCCCACGGATCACGATAATTTTCGTCATGCCACTTAGCGATTCCAAAACCGATTCCCACTCCGAACAAAACAAACAGGATTGCAAAAAATAATTTCATCACTCACTCCAATCCAACTTCGCACCGCAGTGACTGCAATAGTCATCACCACTTAATACCTTTTTCTTGCACGCACCACAGAGATATTCATGACCATTTCTCGGTTCCCCAACGATTCCAAGGTTTGTACCGATATAATACTCATGCTCGACCACCTTCACCGTTCGCTCTTTGCGCCCGACATTTGTGTCGGTGGCATCATGTACTAACACTTCTAATAATTTTCTCGTGTTCGTCCCCATCGCTGTGTTCCATGCCTCGATGGCTTCGGCTTCGGTGTCAAAACCTTGATTTGTTGCTGTACCACATTTATAGCAAGTCACTCCATAAGTAGGAGAACACATATAATATTCGTGCTTTACAACTTTTGCTTCTCCCCCGCATCCACAGCGGACTGGTTTCAATTCGTCACTCATACTTTTATCCTTTCCAGTCTCCATCCGACTTCTATCGCAATAATCTGCATCTCATCGGTTATCATATAATCGTCATCATCACAGCAATACCAATGACCGCTTTCATTTTGCTTTACTTTCACAGCCCGCCACAGTCCTCTATCCTCAGAGTGTGGAAATCCTGAATCTCGATGAAGCAGGTCGTAATATTCGCCACTTATTTCTTTTATCATTTCACAACAAAAATCAATGTCTTTTTAGTGCCATCCGGCGCGTAGCCTTCGATAATTTTTTGGGTCCCAAATAAATCAGCCATTTTTTCTGCTAAAGATTTACTGCACACCGAGTTTTTGTAAGTGTTGTTCGTCACATTCAGTGCATACCGATTCGCAAATGACTTCTCTGCTGCTTTCACCATTACCCGCTTGTGCATTTCGTCAATAAAAAAGTTAATGTAATCAGGCTCGCCGAGAATTTTTATCGCTTTTGCCGAAAATCTAATCCGGCGATTACTGACGCTCAAACTCATTGCAATCGTTTCTCTTGGGTATCCATACTTCGGTCCTTTCACGACCGTAAATCCGACTAATTCTCCATCCATCCCTTTGCCTCACACTTTGTAAAAAAACCGCCGCGCCGGGTGCGATCCGCAGCGGTAAAAACGATTAATTTTGCGACAATTGGTAAAAAAGACTCAACATAGAGGGATCTCCTTTCATGCCGCCCCGGTCAGGCGGGCTACATGCCCTGAACCCTGTCTAAAAAATTATTTATGCAGGCACAAATGTGGAAAGCCTGCCCGACAAACCGCTCCGCCGGAGAACCAGAGCAGCAAATGACTTTTTGACTGTGAAAACAATAATACGTAAAACGTGTCATTATGATTTTTATTTCCCCGGTAAAACGCGGGCTACTTGCCCACGGCGCTCTCATCTTCGTACTGTCCAACCTGCTCGAACCAAGTCATATCAATGCAATAGGCAATGGCTTCTTTCGGCGTCCGAAGCAGATTCCGTTTCATCAGCTCTTCAAGCTTCTCTCGCTGTTCCTGATTCAAAAATGCCGGTAAACCGCCGACTTGCTTGCCCATCAAAAACCTGCCCTTTTCCGTAAATACTCGACCCATTTCAGCAGGTCGTGCCGAAAATCACCGCAGCACCGCTTCCGATTAGCATCCCAATACGGGCATTTTCGATGCGCCCCGGAAACACACAGCTTTCCATTCATGCAATGCTTTGCGCCTTTGACAACTTCGTCAAGATCACGCATGTTTGCTGTACTTTCGTCATAAAAAGTGTCTTCAACCATTCTCTCTTCTCCCATCATCATGAGGGTCATCCTCTTTCAGTCCAAGTTTCCTGATGATCTTCTTCTTGATTTCCAACAGATCATCATCAGTCCAATCTTCCAACGTTTCTTTTTGATCAGATTTTCGGAAATCCGCCACGGAATGTTTTTTCCGATCTATCATTTCAAACTCCATTCCGCTTTCCGGCTTTCAGCCAATTCAACTCGCTTTTTCTCGTCTGCCGTCATCGGCTTCAGAAAGTTGTCAACGCGTGACGCGTGTTTCTGTGCCAGTTCTTCTGTCATCTTCATTCCGTGAGCGGCTGCATGCTGATTTGCATCCTCGATGATCTCTTCAACGCTCATCCGCTTTTGGGGTTCCGGCAGAGCGACTTTTTTCGGCGCTTCGATTCGCCAAGTTTCCGTCATCTGCAGATCCAGCGGAAAGGCAAAGAAATCCGCTTCCTGCTTTGCGATCTCTTTATAGCTTTCCCGGATTGCACTCATGATGACTGTCTGGAAGGCGGAATCATCGACGTTGTTCCATGCAATCAACTGAGACGGATTGTCTGTCAGTTTCTTCAGGATCGGCGGCAGCTCGTTATAGGCTTTCACCGCAGATTCTGGATTGAAGGATTTTTTGACCGCGTTTGAAATCGTGTGGAATGCCTGGATGGATGTCGGTTTCCCTTTCAGAAAGGATTCCACCATCTGGGATTTTATATCGGCGATCGTCGGAGCGAATTTGCTCGTGCTGATATGTGCTTTGACCGCCCGCATGACCGCGTCTTTTGGATTGCCGGCAAAGAACTCATACCAGTCTTCAAAAACCGTCTGTTTATCGGTCTCAGAGAAAAACCGCGGATAATAATGCTCGATTTTCTCCATGATTTCAGAAAATTCTGCCCGTGTCATAGGTCAATGACATCCCCTTTCGATGGCTGATTGCGGTAATCGGATGCGATGTCGCTGAAAGACCTGGATTTCTGAGGCTGCGCCGCCTGCTTCTGCCTGGCTTCCTCGTCGTCTTTCCTGCCCCAGTTCAGGATTGCGGCATAATCCGACTTGTAAACATAACCTTTTGCCGCTTTCCCTAAAGAAAGATTCTCGATGCGCTTTTCCCAATCCAGCGGGAATTTCTCTTTCAGCTTTGCCAGTTCCAGATCCGTAAGCAAAACGTTTTTGAAATTTCCGTACTGATGTTTTGATTCTTTTACGGGCGCGGGATTTTCTCTCTTAACTCTCTCTTTTAATTCTTTATCTATATCTATTTCTTTATCTATTTCTATATCTATTTCTGGGGTTACATTTTCATTACACATGTAACCGGCCATGGTTACATCATGGTTACATGTGTAACCTGGATCATCATTATCACTTGTTACAGGTGTAACCTTATTGCCTGTTTGTTTTTGGTTACTTCTGTAACGCGCAACTTTTTCCGCATTCGTCAAATTGGATTCCTGACGTTTCTGGAAGTTGGTTACATATGTAACCCCATCCTCGGTTTTAGAAATGATGCCTGCGGTTACAAGGTGCTCAAGGGACTTGATTGTGTCTTTTTCGCTCATGTACAACTCGAGCGCTATATCTTCTGTCGGCGGTAATGCGCCATTCATGTCTTCCTGTCCGGCAAGGAGCAGAAGTTTCATAAAAACAAGCTGATCCCGCTCAGACAGTTTTCTCATTTTTCGATCATGAAGCATTTCCGGGTACATCTTGATCCACTGTTTCATGCTGCAGTCCTTTCAAAAAAAGGGGAGCGGGCGAGGCTTCCGCTCCGATGGTTATACTTTTGCAAGGAGGAAATTTTGTTTAGCTGTTTTTTGGCAACGTCAATCAACATCATCTGCCTCGCTCGATGGTGTCCGCTAAGATTCTGGAACGAAGGGGTCTCCGCCCTGATTCTGCATCGTCTTTTCTACTTTGCGATTCTGCAATATCTCGCAGATCGCAGCTGCTTTCAGCCCATACGCAGCTTGCTTTTCTGGTTCATTCGCAGCGTTTTCAATCGCGGTGATGATGGATTTCAGCATATACTTCAGCTCATACGTTGATTTCTTGCCGTATTCAACGCCTTTGCTGTCCTGCATCTTTTCCGCATTAATACGGCTCATGCCCTGCACCCAGCCCGGTTTTGAGAAACTTTTCAAATATGCGATTTCATCAAACGGCTGTTTCGGTGCCGGCATTTGCTTCGGCGTTTCGATGATCTCACCCTGATCATCAACGATGACCGGACGCGCATCAGGAATGGTTTCAACTTCTGTTTCATCGAGCCAGCCAAGCCCGCAGAGGGAAAGTGTCAGTCTCCGCTTTGCCTTGGTGACCGCTTTCATTTCAGCGTTCTGGATATTTCCGCGCATGTCATTTTTGGCAACGCATCCGATCTCAACATCAGAACGCCCTTCGCGGTCATGTCCTTTGACCTTTACGCGGAAACCATTCTGCGTTTCCTGTATGTCGATGTCATCAATGCTGACGCCATGTATTTTCCTCAGCTGATCCGTTGCATCCTTTTTTGCGTAAAGTGTCAAACGTCCGTTGAGATTGATGTAATCAAATGGCTTTGACAGCGGATTCAACCCCATCGACTGGCAGACCTGCCGATAATAGTCAAGCCGCTGTCCCGGATTCAATTTGGACAAATCGCCAGTAACGAGGACATTTTCCAACATTCCAGCATCAGTAGCGGTCATGATCTCAGTGTTTTCCATGATTACAAAGTCTCCTTTTTCGCTGATTTTTTAGGCAAAAACACGACATTCGAAAGG
>Ga0326512_10002206_pt1 | contig 14415 bp, 17 predicted proteins | sample 1_2617_0518_D_FD_203652 | JGI IMG/M metagenome (GOLD analysis project Ga0326512, IMG submission 203652) | Bovine rumen microbial communities from UC Davis, California, United States - 1_2617_0518 | ecosystem: Host-associated > Mammals > Digestive system > Stomach > Rumen | place: USA... | reverse complement strand
ACCTCGAGGCATAACCGAATCCATTGCTTGACCGCGTCAACGCCGCTGATCATTCGCCCCGTGAGCGTCATCGTTTCGAAATCGAGTTCATACTCGGGAGCCGGCTCTGTGTCCTCCGTCTCAACCTCTGCGATTTCGACCTCGTCGTCCTCGTCCATATCGAATGGGAACATATCAACCTCCTATTCTGCACAATACAAGGAATTTCTGATCATCGTCGTCCGCATCGATCAAGATGCCGAATACAAGATCATCCCTTTTGAGTTTCTTGATTTTCTTCGACTTATCTGTCCAGGGATGCACGTGATACCCTTCGTGTTCGCTCGGTGTGTTGTCGTCGATTGTAAAATCGACCTTTGTCACGATGTCCTGCGTCAGATGATCGGAGATGAGGATGTCGTCCTCCTCGAATTCCATCCCGTTATATGAGAGAGTGGTCGCGCTCGTCATTGTAGCGAGACCGAACGACGTTGAATCAACGCCGTTTTTCGCCTCCTCGCGCATCGTCTTGATAAGTTTCTCATATGGATTCATTTATCGATACCTCGGATCTTTCTTTGTGTCAATGCCCGGTTTCACTTGAAAACGCGGATCAGTCTCGGCAAGTGTGCCTTTTTTGACGATGTTCGGCTTGCCGTTCTTCCAACAAGCCGCGCACGGTTTGTGTTTTCTGCCTTGAATATCCTTGAGTTTCTTGACCGCAGAAACCGTCGTCTTGTGTATCGTAGCCATTCCGTTTTTCTTTTTCTCATTTTTGAGCAAAACGCATCCATCGTGTGAGTGATACGTCGTCGCATTGCACGTCTGCGGGCCCGTTCTTTGCCCGTCCACATAATAGGCGTACGAGATAGCCGTCTGCGGTTTCTGTGGCGTATAGGTCGCAGGAGTGACGACGGGGCCGCCCCCTCCGCCGCCGCCTCCGGCAACGGCAATCTTTTTCGTCTCTTTTTCCTTCTTCCACGTGTCCGCGCCGCTCTCCATCGAATCTTTCCACGCGAGGCCGAGAGACATCGTGTGATTGTTATTTGTGAACGTGTGTGAATCGGACGTGATAAAGAATTTCCCCGTCAGTCCGGTCGCAGGATCTTTGATCTGAATCGAAAACCCGCTCATTGCTCGAATGTCTCCGAGAGCCTCGACGGATGCCTCCCGCGTCGTTCCCTGCAACATTTCCTTTGCCGCGTTCTTTGCGTTTACGCCCTTTTCTTTTTGGTACGCCTGCATATACACGCCATACGACGAGATGTTCTTTTCGTTCTTGACCTCTCCCGTCTTTTTGTGCTTGCTATTGTATATCTTTACAAGGTCGACCATATTGTCGGTATTATCGGCATAGGTTGCCGACGTAATATTCACGCCCTGCGTCAGTTCTACGCCCGACGCGTTCCCTTTTTCCAAGACCGTGACCTTGTTTCCGAGCATAACCGGCAGATAGTTCTTTTTTGTCTCCGCCTTAACCTTGCGATATGCCTTGACTATGATGTCGTAGAGCGTCGCGCCCTCGAAAATCATCTTTTTGATGTTGATTCCAGTCTTGAAAAGGTCTTTTGTCTTGATTCCGACATCTCCGCAGACCTTTTTCGCGATTGCCTCCGGTGTCTTGTTCTTGAAAATATATGTCCCAGTTGACCGCAGGAGATAGTGCATATAGTCTCTCGCGACATAATGAGCCGTTCCGATCGCGTCCGTCTTTTCCCTCGCCGTGATAACGCCTACAAACCACGCGTGATCTGATCCCTCAAACCACAACTCGACAACGTCTCCCTTTGCGATCTTCCATTTCGGGAAATCCTTGTCGAATGGATTCCAGGGGATGTCAAACTCGATGATGCGTGATGCCTGCGTGTCCGTTCCGCTCCACGTCAAGGATGTAAAGGGCACGATTTTCTTTTGCCATTTTAAGGACGGTTTTACGAATTCCATACTTTGCTCCTATTTGATAAGCACCTTAACGCCGATCAGCACTGTTGTCTCTTTGAGTTTCTTGACCTTCGGATGTTTCTTGTGGTATTCCATCGCCGCTTTGTCGATTCTTTTTCTGTTTGCTTTTCTCAATTTTTTCCAGTTGTCAGATTTTCCCGTCTCCTTTTTCGCGACCTTTTTCCACGTGTCGCCCTTCTTCCACTTATACATATGAGACGTGACTTTTTTCGTCGGTCTTTTTGCCGTTTGTTTTGCCGCATCCGGTGTCGCAACGTCTCGCGTCTCTGTGAACGTGATTGAATAATTCACGTCGCCGGTGCCGTCCTCTTGCCCATACTCGAATGATGAGAGCACGACGGACATTGATAAGAATCCCGAGATCGTGACCTTGATGTCAACCTCGCTATTTTCTGCGATATGCAAAAGCGCGGCATACCACATCGGATCAAGGAGTTCCTCCTCGCCAACTTGACAAAAATCATAATGTTGACGAGGGAAAAATGATGACCACGACACCGTGCGCAGATTCCTCTTGCCTCTCAAAAGGATCTCGCCGAGACCGTTGATATTTACTGTTTGATGATCATAACCGGTCGTTACGTTGAACGATTCCGGTGTGACCGGCAAGACAAACGACAACTCGCCGATCATAATCTCGATCGTTGTTTTGTCCATTGTTCCTCCTTATGACTGGAAACTGTAATCGATCCGATTGCTCCCGACGTTCTGTGATACCTTCTCGAGTTCGTGTGCGAGTTTCGTCACGATCTTGTCGATGTCAGCGTCCTCGCGGACGATAATCTGATCGGCAAGTTTCGGGATATTTATCGTCGAGCCGCTTGACGACAAGCCGTCATTGTACGCTCTTTTCACGCTCTCATCGTGAGGATAAACTCTCGTTCCCGTCGGGAGATCGACGATCTCTCCGCCTGCCTCGTTGATGTGAGCGAGACCGCCGCGCCAATTCTTCGTACCGCCTGCCAAGTAATCGATGTGACTGATATGTCCGCCGATATTGTCAAGGTCGACACCCTTCTCTTTTGCGGCCGCTCTGATCTTATCGTTGCCTTTGATCTTGTCAACGAGTTCGTCTGTGACCGAGAATGCGTCGTGCACCCAGTTGATCGCATCGATGACTTTGTTGATGCCCCATATCATACCATTGATAACGCCGGTCACGATGTCGCTGATTGCCTCCCATATACCCGCGAAAATCTCCTTGATTCCCTCCCAGGCTTGCTCCCAGTCGAGAGTGAAAACGCCCGTGATAAAGTCAAGGATTCCGCCGATCGCATCGATGACACCGCTGATCGCATTTCCGATCGCGTCGAATACCGGCATAATGACCGCCTCAAACACATCTGCAATCGTATTGAACACGCCCTTGATAAAGTTTGCGATTCCGTCGATCTGTTTTTTGTGTTTCTCATAAAACGCCTTGATCTTGTCTGCAATCTTTTTGATGATCTCTGCAATCTTTGCGACGATCTTGCCGATAACCTCGACGATTTTCGCAACGATCGGGGCAATCCATCCGAGGATCTTTGCGATGACCGCAAGCGCACCTTTGAAAAACTCTGTGACCTTCTTGCTCGCCTCTTTCCCTCCGGACGTGATGCCGCCGAAAAGTCCTTCGAATGCCTTCTTGATTGCGTCAACGATCGGTTTAATCGCATCCCAACAAGCCATCACGGAATCTTTCATATCTTCCCAGTGCGTAACGCACCAAGCGACCGCCGCCGCTATTGCCGCGACGACACCGACCACGATCGCACCGGGCCCCGATAATGCCGCCAAGAATCCGCCCGCTTTTGCAATCATAGAGAATCCCGAGACGACCTTGCCTGCGATTGTCGTGATCTTGCCGAGAACGATCAGCGCGGGGCCGAGAGCCGCAACGATTGCCGCGATCTTGACGATGTGCTCGCGTTCCTCTTTCGAGAGATTGTTGAGCCATTTCGTGCCCTTTTGTAGCCACGTGACGACCTTCTTGACCGCCGGGAGCATAACCCCTCCGAACGAAACCGCCGCGTTTTTCGCCTCCGCCTTTAATACCTTTAATTGCCCGTTGAGATTGTCCGTTGATGTTTTGAACATCTTGTCAACCGCTCCGGACGAGTATTTCACGCTCTTTGTAAAGCCGTTGAATGCCTTGTCGGAAACCTTCATTATTGCCTGGAAACCGCTCATTGCATTCTTGCCAGCGATTGCCTTCGCAAACGCACCCTTTTCGTCCTTCTCAAGTCCTCTGTACGTGTCGCGGAGTTTCTCCAACTGTTTCGCGAGCGGGAGTTTCGCCATCTCTTTTGAGTTGATGCCGTATTTCTCCATCATACCCGCCGCCGCCTTTGTCGGTGCGAGGATGTTCGTCATTGTAGAGCGGAGCGTCGTGCCTGCCTGCGATGCTTTTATTCCTGCATTCGCCATAAGACCGGACATTGCCGCCGTCTCTGACATCGAATATCCAAACGCGCCCGCCACCGGTGCCGCGTATTTGAATGTTTCGCCGAGCATTTCGACGTTTGTATTCGAGTTTGTTGATACTTTCGCGAGGATGTCTGTCAGTTTCGCCGTGTCTTTTGCTTTCGCCCCGAATGCCGTGAGTGCATCCGTCACGATGTCAGATGTACGTCCGACATCCGTATTCGTAGCGGCCGCAAGTTTCATAATCGGCTCGGTGCCTTTGAGGATCTGTCCGGTTTTCCATCCGGCCATACCCATATATTTATAAGCCTCTGCGACCTCGTCAGCAGAAAAGCCGTTCTTTGACATACTCTTTGCGTGATCCTCGAGTTGCTTTTTCTGCTTGTCGGCTTTCGATCCCGTCGTCCCCATAATAGCCATTACGTCGGACATCCCCTTCTCGAAATCGGCCGCGCACTTGATTGATGCCGCTCCTGCTCCCACGATGGGAACAGTGAGCGACCTTGTCAACCCTTTTCCTGCGTTCGTCACGTTTCGTCCAGTTCTCTGAATCTCTTTGCCCGTCCGCGCCCATTGTTTCGCGTGTGCCTGCATCGAGGCGTTTGCACGCTCCAACGGTTTTGACATATTGTCCTTTAACTGAATAACGACATCGATGATCTTTGACATAATTATCCCCTTTGCGCTTTAATATCAGCGACCTCTTGCATCATAAAAACGCGTAAAACTCTTTTTTCGCCTTCGCCCATCAAGTAAAACTGTGAGGGCGTGATGTTATGTTCACGGAAACACCAATACATAAGTTGTGTTCGTGCGTCCGTCTTGATCAGTTTTTTATCTCTGCCTCGTCATCTTTCATATTCCCGACTTTTCCGAGTTCGAGAATTGTCGACGCGAGATCCCCGACCTCTGCCTTGAATAACTTTTCAGCGAGATCGATTGCCATCTTGCATCCGAAATGTTCCTGCAAGTCCTTATCCTTGAGTGGTGGATCAATAACGCCCGCAAGGATGACCTTCAGATTTGCGTCGTATGATTTCGCCATATCGACGTTGCCCTTCTCGTCAACCGCCGTCGAAATGAGTTCGGTCTGTCTCCTCTCGGAGATCTCCTGGATAGAAACCTCGACTGGCTCGGTCTCTCCGAGAATCCGTGCAAGATTGTGTGACTTGTAAATTCCGGTTGCTCTTTCGTCTGCCGCCTTTGTGTCGGCCTTCATTAACTTTTCAACAAGATTCATTGTTTTATACCTCCATTCGTTTTGTTGGTTGCACTAAAATCCCCGCCCATAAGGGCGGGGAACAGTTTTATCACGCGATTGCGGTTGAGTGATCCACGCTCTCGAGCACCTCGAATCCAGTAAACGAAAACGGGATGTTTTCCTCGAGGAGTTTCTTCGCCTCCCAGTTGATCAGTTCTACCTCGTCGAATGTGACACCGGTCAGCAGGATGTCCTCTGCTCCTACCGCATCCGGATCAGCAATCTTTGAGCGGATCTGACAAACGGTCGTCTTGCCCTCCTGGATGTTGCCCGCGATCTTCTTGATGAAAAAAGACGAAATCTTGTTCATCTTGATTGAGCCTTTGCCGTCAGTTCCGGTCACTTTGTAACCCTTCGCAAGTGTGCCGGTCTGATTGACCTCGGTTTTTTCAAGAGAGAGTTTCGCCTCAACGGCGGTTGCCTCCGCCATCTCCTCATCGTCGATCCAAAGGCTCGACCAAGAGCCATTAAATACGCGTTCCGGTTTGATAACCTTGCTCATTCTTTTGCACCTCCTCAAATATAGATCGGGATGTCAACGTCCTCCATCGTATCGATCAAACTCATATGACCGACAAGATATACGTGATCCCCAGTGTTTGCCTTTTTGATCTCATCGTCGGTCATCTTTGATACGTCGATTCCCTTCGATGTGAGATAGGTTGCATTTGCCTCGATGTCAACGTCGATCGTGTAGCCGGAGCCGACGATCTCCTCGCGCACCAACTCGTCAAGATATGCTCTGATCGCGCAGATGAGGAGCACCTTGTTGTCGTAGGTGTTCGGATATTTGCCGACATATGAATCCTCGATCGTCCGGCGGATGTCAGTCGAGATCATTCTCATTGTGTCAACGAGTTTGATCTTTTTGAACGATTCGCCCTTTGTTGAGGATGTAGTCGTGAACGATGTCACGGCACGTCCGACCTTGACCTTCTCGCCGTCGTGGTAAAGGATAAACTTGCCCGCGTTGACCGCCGCATCTCTCTGCTCTTTTGTGAGTTTCTCGCAATCGTCAACCTCATTGAGCACCGCATAGGTTGCGGACATATTCATCGGAGTTCCTGCAAGCAATCCTGCGATTCTTGCCGTGTAGTCCTCGGATGTGTATGTGTTCGATCCGACAACGATGTCGTCGGTCGTAAAGTTGACCGCGCCCTCGAAATCTGCGGTTGTGTCCGGCAACACTACGGTCACATAGTTGAAATTCTGCCACTCGTTCTTTACCCAAGAAACAAGCGCGGATTCCTGCTCGTCTGTGTGTGCCGTCGGGGATGCAAGATAATCGACGTAATTCTTCGAGAAATACGTCAACGCGTCGGAATAGTCCTCGTCAGTCGTCGGCACAAAGTACGCGATGACCTTCTTCGGCTTTTCTGCATATCCGACGAGCGCATCCTTGATATACTGTTTGTTTGCGTTCGACCAAGTCGAGACGATGTCAGCCTCCGTCACGATGACGGCGGGATTCGTCGCAGGAGCCGCACCGCGCAGGATAAGTCCCACGACACCACGCTGACCGCGTGAGATTGCGGTTGCCGCTTTTTCGATAAATCGAACAGTAATGCTCGGCATTCCACTCATTTTTTATACCTCCTCGTTAAATTGTAAATTAAGTGTTGCATCTGCCATAATATCAGCCGTCTCCGGCGGGCGGATGTCTGTCAGATACTCAAGATCGATGCTTATCTCGAGTACGTCCCTTTCAGTTCCGCCGAATCCCCAGTCGAAATCAACGCAATCAACGCACCGTTTCTCGTCCCCTGCCGTGATAATCACGCCGAGTTCGAAAAGCGAGCGAATCTTGTCGATCTTATCCATAAGATCAACCTCGTCGATTTGTGTCGGGAAATACATTATTGAATACGTCAGCCGGTTGTATATTGTCGCCTTATTCGACGGGCGGCTCTCGCCGGTCTCCAGTCGAGTGAAAAAACAAGGCGTTTGATAACCTTCGACGATTTCAAGACCATAATAGACGTATGTCTGCTCTGCCGGATCGTCCGATACCATCGGGAAAACGGTTTGCAGGCAAGCATTAAGTCCCGCTTTTAATTGCGTATATGTCATTGCTTACCTCCTCAAAAACCCGCATCCTTGATCAAACTATCGAGCATAGACGAGACAAACTCGGGAAATCGTTCTGCCTCTGCCTCTTTTGCCTTTTTCAAAAAGAACACCCCATTGACGCGGCCCCTGGATTGCCCTCCGTTCTTCCACGTCCTTTTTGCTATGACCTTTCCGGTCTTTTTGTTTCTGTACGTGAAATGGTACGGGAGTTTCATCGCGTGTCCACGCTCTACCAAGTGATAGTGCGGAGCACGTGCCGAGATCTCGACGCGCTGATTCATATCGTAGCCGATCACTTGCGAAATCTTGTACGTTCCGATCCTTCCGAGAGACACCCGATTCTCTGAATTCGTGTTCAGATCATCGCGAGCGTTCTTGACGATCTCTTTTCTCGTCCGCCTTGCCTCCTCGCGCAAGCATTCGCCTGCTTTATCCGGGTATCGGTTGACCATTTTCTTGATCGACTTGTCAAGATCATCAACGCCGATGACCGTGACCGTTTCAAGCCATTCTTTCATAAGTTACCCCGCTTTCACGATTTTTTCGATCGCGTCAATCTCGAGCATCTTGTGCTCAAAATCAACGTCAACCACCGACTGAATCTCGAAAAGCCTGCCATCACAACGAATATACATATCCGCCTTTACGCCCGAAAGATAGCGCATATACACGCGATACGTTATTTCCTCGCGGAGTTTCTGCAATTCGTACCGCTCCGCGCCTCGTACCGGTGCCACGCTTGCCCATACCGTCTTAACCTCGACAAGAGATTTCGATTTCTGATTGAGCGCGTTGACGGTATCGTCTTTTCGCAGGATCGTCACTCTTTTGTTGAGCCTGCCGATGTTCATCGTCCTTCGCATAGTAACCTCACAAATAATTGACGGAGTGTCGTCTGATTGTTTCCATTATGGATTGATTCTGTACTGTCTGCTTGTTTTCGATATGCCCGTTTCGATTGTCGAATTGCTCGGACACAAGAAGGAAAAACGGATGCACCATATCATCGAGCGCATCGACCTCCTCCTGCGTCAGTCCCGTCATCGAAAGGATCGAGGCTTTCGCCGAATCCATAAACATATTGATCTCCGACAACTCAACCTCGTTCGGATCATCGATTCGCAGATAATTCGCGACATCTGTCGCCGTGATGTCTGATACTCTCATTTTTACCTCCAAACAGATCGCGACGAAAGTGAGCGGCAGGACGCAAGGCCCCATCCGCCCATCGTGTCGCGTATGCGTTAAGAGCAACCAACTCTTGTCGCCTTATTTCTTCGCAGGCTTTTTCGCAGGCTCCTGCTTGTTCGCCTTTACCTCCTCGGCATATCCTGCGGCAACAACGTCCTTGCCGACCTCGTCAGAAACCTCTCTGACCTCGCCGGTGCCCATTGATACCTCGCCGACAAACGATGTGAGTGCTTTTATTGTCATATCAGCCACCCCATCTCATCAACCCGCGCTCTTGAGCACAAGTTTCGAAAGTTTCTGCGCATCCTGCACCTTCGCGTCGAGTTCTACGAATCCGCAAACCTCAACAACGTGCTGACGGCCTTTAACCTCGCGGAAAACATCGATCTCAATGTCATCGGAAACCTTAACCGCAAGACCGGTCATATCGCCGTAATAGATAACCGGCTTACCCGCATTTGCGGCCTTGATGTCCGGCAGGCTCTCGGTTGTGTAAACATCCTTGCCGAAAAGAGTATAACCCCAACGGGAGTTTGCATCCTTGTTCAGCAAGTAGTTGTTCTGACCGTCCTTGAGCGTGCGGATCTTCGTGCGAGTGTCCTTGCTCATAATCCAATACGCGCCGCCCTGGTAACGATCCGGCACAAGTTCCTGCACCTGGATCAACTCGTCGGCCGTGATTGCCGTGTTAGATGCGGCATTGACCGCCTGCGTTACACCACCGAGACCGATGATCTTTGCCGGCACCGGCGGATTTGCGGTTGAATCTCCCGGAGTTCCAACAACAAGTTCCTTCTCGATGAATTTCGCGATTGCCTCTGCCATCTTACGAACGACAAAGGACACGATGTCAAACTGACTGTTGTTGATGAGGCTCTTTGAAATGTCAGTGATCGCACGTCCGAGGAATCCAGTCAAGGAAATGCTTGTGAATGCTCCGCTTGAGGATTCGCCGTCAGTAAACTCATCTGCATAGGAGCAAACGATCTGTGTTGTGCCCTCGTCATAGTACGGGATGTTGAGCGTGCCCTTGACGTTATAACGCTCTGCGTCTGCATAGATCGGGCAGATGTCATAAACGGTCTCGATGATCTTGTTCGCGATCGATGTCGGCACAACGGCACCGTTAGATCCGAAAGTCATATTTGTCGCCGTTCTCTGCTCTACGCGGTTACGCAGATACGCGTCAAACTCGCGTCTCTCCATCTCCTCAACACTCTCTGCGCGCTCCTCGGTCTCAACCTCGACCTCGTCAGCCTCGGCAATCTGTGCGGCCTCAAGAGCACGCTTTGCCTCGATTGTGTTGTTGACGTTTTTCAACTCTGCCTTGAGTTCGTCGAAACGCTTGCCGTCCTCCTTCTCCGGAGCGAGTTCGCGTTCCTCATTGTCTGCAAGGTCAACGATCTCGTTCATCTCGGAGACGATTGCCTCGCGTTTCTGTTCCAGTTCTTTCACTGTCATAGTTTGTTTACCTCCTTCAGTGAATGTCCGCTCTTTTGAGAGCGTTATGATATTGATAGTTTCTGTTGACGGGATCTCCCGTCTCCGGCTCCTCGCCGTTATCTGTAACCCCGTCAACGGGATCAGATACATCCTCTGTCTCGACCTCGTCCTCGTCATATCTGACTTGCATCTCCTCGTCGTCGCGAGTATTGATGTATGTCGCAGGATATGCAGGATTTTTTCTATCGTCGAGGATTGATACCTCGCGCAGATCGAGTTCGTACACGTCACGCATCTCGACATCGTCCTTGAGATTCTTCTCGATGTTGTCTTTGATCGGTACGAAACCGAAAGACCATCCGGACAACTTGCCGTCGCGTGCTTTTTCGATAACCTCTGCGTCTGTGATCTCTGCTCGGCAGAAAAGTCCGACCGCATCCTCTCTCAAGGTTGCCGTCCCGTCAGCCGTAGACGCAAGTTTTCTCGATGCGTCGTGATTGAGTAACACATCGACCGCCGAACGTCTCGCAAGGCTCTTTTTGAATGCTCCCTGCTTGATTTTCTCTATGAAATGTCCGATCGGGGACGATAATGTTTTCGATTCGCGCTCAACTACGTTCACGTAGCCGTCGATCACGACCGAATCATTCCGAATCTGTATTCTCATTGTTCCCTCCTTCCGGCATTTTGCCGTCTTTCATAACGGTTTTATTATTAAGGTTTGCAAATACACCCATATTCGGAGTGTAAATGTCGCCGTTGCCTGGATAGAGCAGGACATCCTGCAGTCCCAGTTTTACAAAATCGAGACCGAATGCAGGGAGATTTTCCTTGCCTCTGATCTCATCCAGTTGCAAAAATCCATTCTTGAGACCGATCTCATATGCCTTGTATCTTGTTTCGATGTCCGCCCGTGTCAGCGAATCGTCGTCGAATGCGAAATACATCTCGCTCTCGCCCTTTTTGAAAGGATTGAGCAATACATCGTCGAGGGCCTTTGCGAATCTGACCAAGATCGGGCAGATGCAACCCTCGTAATAGAGCCGCTTGTCCTCGTCGGTCGCTCCGCCGGTTATGATTTTAGGCGGCACGCCGAAAACCTCGCAGATGTTCGCATTGTTCGTGACCTTGTTCTCGTTCAACTGGAGTTCCTGCGATGTCGCGGATGCCTCCTTGAATGTCAAACCCTCGTTCAATACGACGATATTCTCCGCCGAATTCGAGTACATCCGAGCGTATGCCTCTTTGATTTTCTGCATTTTCTCGCGCTCGATGCGTCCCTGCGTCTGCAAGTAACCCTTTTTCACGCCTCCGCGCTTTGAATACCACTTTTCGAATTCCTGCGAGGCCGCAACGATCTCGAAAAGCAGGGGAGAATCCGCGATGATGGATTTTCCTGCATATCCGTTCTCGGTGTTGCGTAATAGTTTTATAAATTTATACCCTTCATACGCTTTCCCGTCGACGTAGACTTGATATGCTTTCATAATGGGATCGTTATTGTCTTTGAACGACACCTTATTGCAAGGCACATAATGGAGACCTTTGACAACGCCTTGTCCCTTCCGGATGTAGGCATACCCGCCTTTTCCGAGGAGCATATCGACGATCATCGCCCGCTTTAACTGATACCCCGTCAGCGTGTCGCCCGTGTCGCCGTTTAGTCTCTCGGTGCGCAGATCGTTGATCTCCTTGACCGTGTCGCCCTCTCTCTGATAGAGTTTGACATCAAGGCTCGCCACCGTGTCCGCGATCCGGTTGACGCAGGCCGCGACCGCAGGGATGCTCATTGCCGCCTTGCGTGTGACCATATCGTCGCCGAGTAACGCCTCGAGGAGCATATCCTCCGCCTCGTCGCTCCGCGTCTCTGTTTTCCTTCTGAAAAGTCCCATCAGAACACCTCACATACAAAATCGTTGCCGTATATTTCCTCTTGATATACTAAAAAGGTCGCATTTATGAGAGCGACCACCATATCCACCTTGCCGGTTGACTTTTTCTTGTTGACGTACCGGTTTTTGTTGTTGTCGAATGTGCACCGCGCATTTTCGAAATTCATCAACAAAAGGTCGTTTTTTGTGAATCTGAAATACCCATCCTCGATTTTTTCGGTCAGATATTTCGTTGCCGGATGCAATGTGTCGGAGTGCTGACGGATCTCGACGGTTTGTATGCCGAAATCCTTCTCCCACTTTTGCGCGGATGAGATCGCATTGTATCTGTCATATCCGATCTGCACGACCTTGCACCCGAGTTTGCTCTCGAGTGATCCGACGAATTCCTCGACGGTAGAATAATCGATGACCATATCCCCGCACGCGATACATTTGCCCGCCTGGATAAAATCCTCATAGTGAATCCGCTCAAACTTGTTCTTTTCTTCGATCCGTCCCTCCGGAATGAATGCGAACACGTCCGCGAGCAGATTCCCATCATCGTCAAGGCAAGCCATCGCAACGGCCGTATTGTCGTTCGTTTGCGACAAGTCAACGCCGACGTATACCTCGCGCCCGCTCCAGTCGATCTCCTCAACCTCGCACGCTTTGACGATGTCGGGAGATACGAACGATTCACTCGCCGCGCCTTGATATGCAATGTTGCAATGTTTCGTGAGGAAATTCTCCCGCAGGAGTTCCCTCTCGATTGCCTGCTTTCGTTTTTTGACGATGTCCTTCCATATCTCCTCCCGCTCTAACGATGCAGGATTGCCTTGTTGCAGGACAAGGTCGTCCGTCGCCCACGCCTTCGGATCGTCCGGCTCATACAGTAGAGCGAAAAGCGTCTCGTCCTCGACAAGTCCGTCAAGCACTCGTTTCGCGTGATCAACCTCATCCTCGAAAGGATTCGTCACGGATGGATATTTCGTCGAAATAATGCACCCGAGTTTGTTTTTGACGTTCAACTGACCGGAGCGCATTGCCTCGATCGCGTAGTTGTTCGGGAGTGCCCCGACCTCGTCGGCAAGGAATGCCGCAGGGAGTTTTCCGTCAAACCTCGAATTTGTATAGTTGAGCGGAGTGTATTTGATGTCCGTCACGTTGCATTGAATGTAATCGCGCAGGATCTTCCACCGCTGATTGCCCGTTTTATCCTCATAGATGATCGGGGAACATTTGAGCGTGTTCTCGATCGCATCCTTGACCTCTCTCGACAACGCCCCGTCCGGAGCGACCGAGTAGAGTTTCGAAAACCTCGGCTCCATTAACATCAAGATAATGAATATCGTGCCGATCGTATAGGTCTTGTAATTCTTCCGGCAGATCTCGAGGATTGCCGTTTCGTAGCGTCTGTGTTCGGGATCGTCTCGATACACCGTACACAACACCGCTATATAAAAAAGCCATTGATACCCCGTCGTGCAATCGTAAAGAGATTGACTTGCGTTGATACCGAGTGGCATATTGAGGATCTTGAGGATGTCCTCAACTTGACCGACCTTTTTCTCGTCGATCATATATTTTTTATCCTTGCCGTCCGCAACCTTGATGAATTCCTTGCATTGCTTGATGACGTATTGCGGAGCCTTTGTCCGCTTGCCGTAGCAATCTTTGAGTTTTCCAGTGACGGCCTTTTTTGCGTATTCGTATGCTTTGTTCATAGGCTTATCTGTTCAGAATCTCAAGGAGCGGATCTTCTTCTTCCTTGAGAGCCTTGACGTTTTGGATTGAGAGTTTTGCTCTTGCCTGCGGAGACAAGCACAACTCATTGCAGATCCGAAACCACTCTTTGCGAAACTTGTCGCGAGTGTTGATCAGTGATGCCTCCTGGATCAGACTGAAATCCTTGTTGATCATATCCTCGATGTCGTGCAAGTGATCGAGAATGATCGCCGCGTTCTCGAGAACGAAAATATCAAGGTTGCCGAGAATCTCTGCCGCTTTTAACTCTGTTTGGATATATTCGAAAATCTCTTTTTGACTGTCTGTCAGATAGTCCGGCGGAGTGAGTTTGTCATCTCCGCATTTTAGTCTCGCCTCGGAGAGTTTGCGCAAGCGTTCCTCATCCTTGCTGATCTTACCCGTCGAGGCGTTCGCCGCCTTTGATGGTCTGCCCATTGTCTCCCCTCCGATTTTTCATTTTTGGCAATTCGATGTGAATTATGG
>Ga0326512_10002205_pt1 | contig 14420 bp, 1 predicted proteins | sample 1_2617_0518_D_FD_203652 | JGI IMG/M metagenome (GOLD analysis project Ga0326512, IMG submission 203652) | Bovine rumen microbial communities from UC Davis, California, United States - 1_2617_0518 | ecosystem: Host-associated > Mammals > Digestive system > Stomach > Rumen | place: USA: California... | reverse complement strand
AGCAAAGGATAAAAAAAAAGAAGCGCCAAAAATCATTTTTTTGCCGATTTGCAATGACGTGTTGTATTAGCATGTTGTATCTCAGAAGTGTTAAATATTTAGTTTTTTTTGGTGCATTGTAAAAATATTGGTAACTTTGAACCTGATTTTTTGCAGTTGATAGTGGTGTTTTTATTTGTTTAAATAGTTGAATGATAAGCTGCTGATAGTTTTATAAAATAGTTTAGGAAAAAAACAACACAAATAAAAAACTAACTTAATTATTAACTAAAAACCGATTTGTTATGTGTAAACTTGTACAAAGGTTGTTACTTATGGCGGCGATGATGGTCGTGCCATGGGTGACGAATGCACAGAGCCTCAGCGACTACACGCTGACGGTGGACACGACGACGTTTACGTCGATTGTGTCGACAGGTACGTCCGTTTCGCTCTCTACCCCGGACGACGGTTATGGCACGGTCAGTCTGCCTTTTGCCTTTCCTTTTGGCGAAAGTACGCTGAACGCCAGTACAACCATCAGTCTGAGCGCCAACGGATTTATCGATTTTGCCTCCACCACGTCGGGTACCATTGGTTCGTACACCAGTACCACGAAGCGGACCATTAATGCCATCCTGGCATCGGACGGCCACATGGGACGCTACACGGGCGCCGGTGTCTACTATCAGACCGACGTTGTGGGCGGTGTGAGCTGCCTCACCATCGAGTACCACCTGTTGGGTCGTTACAGTTCGCCCTATGGTGTATATTCCTATCAGGTGAAGCTCTACCAGAACGGCAATATCGAGATGATCTATGACAGTGTGTACCTTGACGGTGCCTCTCCAACCCTGCGCACTTGGCTCTGGAACGGTCCCGAGGACGAGCTGCTCTGCCTGAGCGGCCCTTGGGCAAGCCCCACTACGAGCACCTCTATCGCCACGCGCCCCAATACGGCTTTGCCTGTTCATGGGCTGCGCTACTCTTTCACTCGCCCTATAATCACTTGCCCCAAACCTACTGCCTTGGTTGCATCGAAACCCACCGCAACTTCTTTCCAGCTGGCATGGACGGAGATGGGCAGCGCCACCAGCTGGCGGGTGTCATGCACCGCTGCGGGCATTGACACAACGGTTTCCACTCCCTCAATTGTTCTCACCGGCCTGACGGCCAATACCCAATATCTGGTGAGCGTCATGTCGATTTGCGACACGAGCGATGTTAGTTTGCCTGTTACGCTGGAGGTGCGCACGATGTGCAACCTTGTGGATTCGCTGCCTCTCTTTGAGGACTTTGAGTCATACGCCACCGGCTCTAACACCAGCAACGATTTCGTTCCGTGCTGGACCCGCCTGAACAACGGGTCGCAGTACTTCGGCTACCCCTACATTTCTTCCTCTTCTTCTTATAACCACACTCCGGGAGGCACCAATGGCCTCTATTGGTACAATTCCACCACCACGGGTACTTATGGCGACTACCAGTGCGTAGTGCTGCCGGGTATCGACACTTCGGTTTATCCCATCGACACGCTGCAGCTCACGTTCTGGGCAAGGGCCACAGGAGCTACGTATCACCCTGTGCTGCAGGTGGGCGTTATGACCGACCCCTTGGACATATCTTCTTTCCAGCAAGTGGCCACGGTGAATGTGGAGGGAACCACCTACGAACGCTATGATGTTCCGCTGAACGGTTTCGTTGGAGCGGGTGCATACGTTGCTGTTAAGGCTGTGCGTCCTTCTTCGTCGTGGTATATAACCATAGACGACTTCACGCTTGATCTTCTGCCTTCCTGTTTCCGTGTGAGTGACGTGGTTGCAGAAAATGTGGGCATGAACCAGGTGACACTGAGTTGGCACGAGAACGGCCCCGCCACTGAGTGGTCGGTGAGCTATTACGAAGACTCCACGCTGACGGTGCTGACGGCTAACGACACCACGTTCACCGTGAGCGGTCTCACGCCCAACACTAGCTATACCTTTGATGTGCGTGCGGTTTGCGGTGCCGATGACACAAGCGATGTTACTTCGCTGACGGTGCGCACCGAGTGCAGCCTCTTAGACTCGCTGCCATACGTAGAATCCTTTGAGTCCTACGCTACCACTAGCAGCACCAGTCCCGATTTCATTCCTTGCTGGCACCGCTTGAACAACGGCACCACCTATATGGGCTATCCCTATTTGTCGTCTACTTCTTCCTATAACCACACTTCGGGCGGTACGAAGGGTCTGTATTGGGGCAACAGCACCACTACGGGCACCTATGGCGACTATCAGTGCCTGGTGCTGCCGGGCGTGGATACTTCGCTCTATCCTATTAATACGCTAGAGGTGCGTTTCTGGAGCAAGTCCAGCAGTACTAGCTACAATGTTACTTTCCAGGTGGGTGTCATGACCAACCCGAACGACATTAATACCTTCCAGCAGGTGGGTACGGTGAACATTGGCGGCAACACCACCTGGGATGAGTATATTACTTCGCTGGAGAACTTCACTGGCTACGGAGCCTATGTGGCCCTGAAGGCTGTGCGTCCCTCTAGTACATGGTATGCCTATGTGGACGACATCACGCTGAAGATGGTTCCCGCCTGCCCTGAGATGGACAATCTGGCTGTGAACGAAGAACACGTGAGCAACTCCGCTGCCTTCGTCACTTGGAGCACCCGTGGCGGCTTGGTTGAGGCTTCGGAGTTCGAACTGGAGTATAGCGTCGAAGGTTCGACCGATTCGCCCAACACGGTGACTACTACCGACTACTTCTATGCGCTGACCGACCTGGAGCCTGGCACCACCTACAAGGTGCGCGTGCGCACCGCCTGCTACGACGGCAGCAATGGCGAGTGGGACAGCGTGTCGTTCACCACACGTCCGCTGGAGTGCGTTCAGGTTGATGCCTCCACGCTGGTGAATGCTGTGATGGGTACCGGCACTGCCCAGACAACGGGTGTGCCCGTCAATAGCAGTTGGGGCAATACCCTCTGCCAGAGCATTTACTTGGCCAGCGAGCTGATTGCAGCCGGCCTGGACAGCACGGGTGTGAATATTACCGACATTACCTACACGTGGACGAATAACGCTTCTTATGCTAAAGAGTTCACTATCTATATGACCAATTCGACGCAGACGACCTATCCGGGCACTTCTTCAACGAATTGGGTTCCTACAGGCGTCGCTGCCAAGGTCTACTCGGGTTCCCACCCCGTGAATACCAGCGGTGCAGTGACCTACCACCTGACTACCCCCTTCTTCTGGGACGGCACTAGCAACCTGGTCATCACCACTACGATGAATCAGCCGACAGGCGTCTCTCAAAGCAGCTCGGGCTTCTATGGCTACAGCACCAGCGGCACGGGCACTCGCACTATGTATGCCTACCGCGACGGCTCTGCCTACGACGGTGCCAACCCCGCCAGTGTTTCGGGCAGCAACACCAGCAGCTATCGCCCCTCCATCACGCTACGTAGCGCCACCTGTACAGATTATGCCGACTGCGGCACCCCCGTGGTGCGTTTGGCCAATATTGGCGATGGCGAGGTGGAGATAAACTGGATTCCCGGCTACGACGAGACTTCCTGGACCGTGCAGTACCGTGTCGGTACCGGCGGTTGGAACACTGTTGAGACGGGCTACTCTTCGACTTCCTATACTTTCACTGGTCTCACCCCCTCGGTCACTTACGAGTTCCGTGTGGGATCCGAGTGCAGCGACGGCAACGAGTACTCCTCGCTGACCTTGACGATGCCCTGCCTGCCCATGGCAGTGCCTTTCACTGAAAACTTTGAGTCATTCTCCTCTTCGGCAGCCGACCCGCTGCCCGTTTGCTGGGATAAGCACACCAACTATAGTAGTAACTACCCCTATGCCTCTACTACCTACAACCACAGCAGTGCCGGCGCTGGCAAGTCGATGTATATGTATTCTACCAACTCGACTTATAGCTACATGGTGCTGCCGCTGATGCAGCCTGCTATTGACTCGTTGGAGGTGAGCTTCTGGCTTTATAAGTCTAACGCCAGCTACGCCCATTCTCTCCAGGTGGGTGTCATGACCGACCCCACTGACTTGTCTACCTTCCAAGAGGTGGCAGTCGTCACCCCCAGCCAAACTTCCCAATGGGAGTTCTTTGCTGTTCCGCTGAACACCTACACGGGCAACGGCCAGTACATAGCCATCTTGAGCCCCAACGGCGTTTACAGCTATCCCTATTTGGACGACTTGACGGTGGACTATATCCCCTCCTGTCCGCGTGTGACCGATGTGAACACCCGCTACCCTGAAGGGTCCGATATCACCATCTATTGGAGCGCCAACACCGAGGCTACTGAATATTTAGTTGAATATGGTCCCCACGGTTTCCCCCAGGGCTACGGCACTGTGGTGAACACCAGCGACGACAGCATCCGCATGACTGGACTTGCCGCAATGATGGTATACGACTTCTACGTGAGTGCCGTATGCTCCACTGGTGACACCAGCCCAGTCACGATCTATACCTACACTACCCCCTGCGGCTCCATCAGCGTCCTGCCCTTCCGCGAGACCTTTGAAACCCGCGCCACGGGCACTTCCACTAGTGCCGCCTTCATTGATTGCTGGCACCACCTGAACAACGGCACCAGCTATATGGGCTACCCCTATATTAGCTCTACCTCCAGCTATAATCACACGTTGGGTGGCACCAAGGGCCTCTATTGGGGCAACCTTACCACTACGGGTACTTATGGCGACTACCAATATGTGGTTCTGCCCCCGATTGACACCACCATCTTCAGCATGAACAGCCTACAATTTAGCTTCTGGGCCAAGTCGACCGGCTCCAGCTACAATGTTGTGCTGTATACAGGCGTGATGACCGACCCCACCGACCTCAACACTTTCACTCCGTTGGATACGTTGAACATCGGCGGCAACACCTCCTGGGACGAGTATATCACATCCCTTGAGAACTTCACCGGCGTGGGCCGCTACTTGGCCATCAAGGCTGTGCGGCCTACCAGTAATTGGTACTGCAACGTCGACGACATAAAGGTTGAAGTGATTCCCGACTGCCCCGCCGTCAGCAACATGATGGCAAGGGCCATCACTCCCACCAGCGCCTCAGTCGTCTGGACCGAAGAGGGAGATGCCACCTCTTGGACCCTTGAATACGGTCCTGCGGGCTTCCTGTTCGGCACCGGCACCCAGATGTCTGTTACTGACGACTCTGTGAACATCTCCGGTCTCCTGCCCAATACCCAGTACGAGGTGTATGTCGTTCCCGACTGCCCGGCAGGCGTGGCCGGAATCAATTCCCTCATCTTCAGCACGGCTTGTGAGTACATGACCGAACTGCCCTTCTTCGAGGACTTTGAGGGCTCCCCCACTGGTACTAGCACTACTGGTTCACCCTTCATCCCCTGCTGGACTCGTCTGAACAACGGCTCCTCTTATGGCGGCTATCCCTATGTTTCCTCTTCTTCTACCTACAACCATACCCCTGGTGGCACCTACGGCCTCTATTGGTATAACTCTACAACCACAGGCACCTACGGCGACTATGAGTGCATCGTACTTCCTGGCTTCGACACTAATGAAATTGCCATCAATTCCCTGCAACTTAGTTTCTGGGCAAAATCTTCCAGTACCAGCTATAATCCTGTATTAGAAGTAGGCGTAATGTCTGACCCCTCCGACATCAACACCTTCCAGTTGGTGCACCCTTTCCACGTTGGCAACAGCACCATTTGGGATGAGTACATGACCTCGCTCGAAGACTTCAGTGGCAATGGCTGCCACCTGGCCATCCGCGGCCTCCGCTCCTCTGGTAACTGGTACGCCTATGTTGACGACATTAAGGTTGAGCCAGCTCCCGACTGCCCACGTGTTGAAGACATAACGATCAGCAATATCACCGAAAGTTCTGTCGATGTCAGCTGGACCGAGGTAGGCGAAGCCACCCAGTGGGACGTGGTGCTGGTACAGCATGGCATGACTCCTGAGCCCGACAGTGCCATCACCGTCTACACAGAGTCCTATTCCTTCACCGGTCTGACCGAGAACACCGTTTACGACATCTACATCACCACCGGTTGCGATGAGGGTGTGGGTGGCACCAACAGCATCACTTTCCAGACCGACTGCCTGCCCATAGCGCATGAGGACATGCCCTATGTGGAAGATTTCGAGGCCTACACCGCCAGTACCTCTGGCACCATCGACCCCTGCTGGCGCAAGGGCAATATGGGTGTGTCCAACTACTACCCCTATGTGAGCTCCTCCTATCACGCCAGCGGCTCCAAGAGCCTCTATTTCTACGGCTACAACAGTTCCTATTATAGCTATGTGGCCCTGCCCACCTTCGAGGACAGCCTAAGCAGCCTCTTGGTTCGTTTCAAATTGCTCAAGACCAGCGCTTCATACGGTGGCATTACCGTTGGTGTGATGGAAAATACCAGCGACATCAGCACCTTCCACTACATCGCTACCGTCCAGGCTCAGGCCAATAGCACTTGGGAGGAATTCACCGTGCCTCTGGGCAACTACCACGGCACCGGCCATATCGCCTTCCTGCAAAACAGCACATACTACACCTACATGGACGACGTGGTTGTGGACTTCCTGCCCTCCTGCCCGCCTGTTTCCAATTTAGATGTGTCCAACGTCAGCTCCACCTCCGCCTTTGTCACCTGGGGTGTGCAGCCTGGTGTCAGCTCCAACACTCCCACCGAGTTTGAAATTGAGGTCTACGACGCCCTCACCCACACCACTGTGGTCAGCACCACCGACACCAACATGTTCAACTTCGTCACTGGCCTCACGGCCCTGACCAACTATGTGGTGAAGGTACGCGCCAACTGCGATGGAGACGGCTACGGCGAGTGGGACAGCATCGATTTCACCACTCCCTGCCTCTCTGGCGGCGACATCCACATCACTGGCAACGGCACCACCACCACTACCTACTACCTGCCTCTGAACAACTTCTACAACTATAGCTACACTCAGCAAATCATCCTCGCCAGCGAGATGAACGGACCTTCGCCCATCTACGGCGTTCGTTTCAACTATAACTATTCCACCGCAGTGTCCAACAAGAGCAACTGTACCATCTATGTGGGTCACACCACCCTCAGTTCGCTCTCCACTACCAACTTTGTCGACCCCTCCACCCTCACCATGGTCTACACCGGGCCGATGAATGTCACCAACGGTTGGAACACCTTCAACTTCACCACCCCGTTCAACTACAACGGCACCAGCAACCTCGTGATAGCCGTCGACGACAACTCCGGCAGCTATCCTGGCAGCGCTTACGTCTACAATGCCTACAACTGTACGGGTACGCTAGGTATGCACTTCTATAGCGACTCCTACAATCCCGACCCAACCTCCACCACTTCGCTCTCGGGATTCTCCGGCAGCAAGGCCACTACCAGTTACCGTGTCGACATGGAGCTGCTCACCCCTTGCGACTCCGATGCCACCTGTGTACCGCCAAACGTGGTGGTCACCAACATTGGCACCGACGAAGTCACCATCTACTGGGGTCCCGGTCTTGACGAAACCTCTTGGGATGTCGACTATCGTGCTTCCAGCTCCAGCACATGGACCAGCGTAGGCACACAAACCGACAACCACTATACCTTCACCGGTCTTACTCCCAATATCCAGTACGAGTTCCGAGTCACTACCATCTGCTCCGACACCACCATGTCCTCCATCGTCACTGCCCGCACCTACTGTGCTCCCTACTCACTGCCCTTCCACGAGAACTTCGCCACCTTCTCCACCGTCGTGGCCGACCCGCTGCCCAACTGCTGGGAGAAACACACCAACTACACCTCCAACTACCCCTATGCCTCCACCTCCTACAGCATGTCCGGCGGCCGTTCCATGTACATGTATTCCTCAAATTCCACTTACACTTACATGGTTCTGCCTCCTTTCGCAGCTCCCGTCGACTCCCTGCAGGTTAGTTTCTGGCTTTATAGGACCAACACCAGCTATGCCCATAAGCTTCAGGTGGGTGTCATGACCGATCCAAGCGACGTTTCCACCTTCACCGTTGTGGGTGAAGCTATTCCTACGTCGACTTCTGTCTGGGAACCCTTCGAGATTCCGCTGAACACCTATGAAGGCGATGGCCAGTTCATAGCCATCATGTCGCCCAGCGGTGAATACAGCTATCCTTATCTCGATGAGCTCACCGTCGAATACATCTCCCCCTGCCCGCGTGTGCGCGGAGTTGCCTCGTCCAACATTGGCCTCGACCATGCTCACATCTCTTGGGACAGCACCTCGGCCATGTTCTACGAAGTTGAGTACGGTCCTGCCGGCTTCAATCCCGGTTCTGGCACCCGTGTCAGCAACATCCTCGACGACACGGTGTTCCTCACCGGCCTCTATCCCAGCACCCATTACGACGTCTATGTCCGCGGTGTCTGCGTCGACGATACTGGCAACTGGTCCTTCGCTCACTCCTTCTACACCGATTGTGCCGCCATCGACACGCTGCCTTTCTTCGAGGACTTCAACCACATCGGCACCGGTTCCTCCGTCCATGCACCCTACTGCTGGACCGGCACTTCCACCTACAGTACCTCCTACCCCTATCCTAACACCAGCTACAACCGTAGCGGTTCGGGTGCGGCAATGTACATGTACCACTACCAAAATGGCAGCAACTACACCATGCTGCAGCTGCCCGCCATCGACACCACGGCACTGCCGATGAACACCGTCCAGGTCGAATTCAGCCTCCTCATGTCTACCACTTCCTACGTCCACGGCGTTGTGGTTGGCGTCTGCACTGGTGCCGGCATGACCGGTTTCCAGCCCGTCGACACCTTCTTCGTCACCGCCCCGCTCTATCAGTGGCAAGACTTCGACCTCCCGCTGAACAACTTCACCGGCCATGGCCAGTACATTACCTTCAAGGCGATTGCAGGTCCTGGCAGCACCTACTGCTATCCTTACCTCGACGATATCCGTCTTGTGCCCGTGCCCAGCTGTATCAAGCCCGACTCGCTTGCAGCCTTCAACGCTACCACCTCTACAGTCGACCTGCAGTGGCGCGAGCGTGGCACTGCCACCCAGTGGGCTGTTGAGTATGGCCCTGTGGGCTTCACCCGCGGCACAGGTACTACCGTTATCACCTCCTCCAACCCCGTCACCATCACCGGTCTGCCCACTTCCTACGATGGACAGTTCTTCGTGCGCAGCATCTGCGAAGCCGGCGACACCAGCGACTACAGCCGCGACTCCTGTCGCTTTGCCACCGCTCAGACTCCTGCTACGATACCTTACCATATCAACTTTGAGGACTCCACCGCTTGGGCCGGTTGGCAGACCAGCACCAACAACAACATCGGTTGGGCTCGCGGCACTGCCACTGCCGACTCCGGCAACTACTCCATGTACATCTCGCCCGATGGAGGCCTCACCTATGGCAACGAGAACTTCTCCTCTGTGGTCAATGCCTCTGCTTTCCGCGACATCGACTTTGGCACCACCACCTCCAGTTTCACCATCTCCTTCCGCGCCAAGGCTGGTGGCACCATCTCCAACACCTACGACGCTCTGATGGTCTTCCTAGTCGACCCGGCCGTCGCCGTCCTGCCGCAATCGGGCAACATCACCTCGCCTTGGGGCAATGTTAACGACCTCTACACCATTGCGGCTGTGCGTCTCGACACCACCTGGCAGACCTATCAGGCCTCCTTCGACACCATCAGTGGCATCCACCGTGTGGCCTTCTTCTGGTTCAACCAGAGCACCGGTGCCTCCTATCCCTACATAGGCGGTCCCGCTGCGGTCGACAATATCCATATTGACTACAGCTCCTGCGCTCGTCCCGTCAACTTGGCAGCCGACACCAACCACATCACTTCCACCACTGCCCGCCTCGTATGGGACGGCACTCCCGGCGTCAACTATCGTGTGGCCTACCGTGTGGTCGGAGCCCCCGCTTCCACCAACCTCTATGTCACCTCCGCCACCAATTCCGTCACTCTCCGCGGCCTCAACCCACTCACCAACTACTATGCTTGGGTACAGGCCATCTGCGACACCGACAATGCCAGCCTCTTCAGCGACAATGTCCGGTTCCGCACCTCGGTCTGCGACAATGCCGTGGTGACCTCTATTGGCAGCGAGAACTCCACCGGCACGTCCTACAATGCACCGGTCAACAACTTCTACAGATACACCCTCTCCGAGACCATCATCGATAGTACCGAACTGGTAGGCATGACCGACATCGGCTACATCAGCTACTACTACAACTACGCCACTCCTTCCACCGACAAGGTCAACTGCACCATCTACCTGCAGCCCACCACCAAGTCTGCCTTCACCAGCTCGTCCGACATCGACCTCCTCGACACTTCCGTTGCCGTCATGGTTTACACCGGTCCGCTCAACTGCTCGCAGGGTTGGAACGACTTTGCCTTCACCACCCACTACACCTACTCTGGCCACGGCAACCTAATGGTCATCGTCGACGATAACTCCAACGACTACAACGGCAGTGCCTACGTCTTCAAGACCGAACCCTCCACTTCCTACAAGACCATCACCTGGTACTCCGACACCTACGATGCCGATCCTACCAGCACTTCCTACTCTGGCTCCAAGTCCTACTACCAGTGGCGTCCCGTCATGACCCTCACCTCCTGCGGCGAGGTGGCCGTTTGCGACATCCCCATCATCACTTCCACCACTACCACCTACAACAGTGCCACCATCGGCTGGACGGGCGATGGCAACACCTACCAAGTCAATGTCAAGCCCTCCGCGGCTCTTGACTGGCCCGCCACCGACATCACCGTCACCGGCAACACCTACACCTTCACCGGCCTCACCTCCTCCACCTCCTACACCTTCCGCGTCCGTCAGGACTGCTCCGTCGACAGCCTCGGCTTCAGCGATTGGGAATTCGGCGGCTTCACCACCGACGAGCTCCCCTGCCTGCCGCCCGACAGCCTCACCGTCAGCGGCCTCACCAACGCGCAGGGCACCTTCGCTTGGAACGCTGTTGGATTTGAGAGCCTCTGGGATCTCCACGTCTGGTTCACCGGCGGTCTCGACACCGTCTACCGAGTCGCTTCCAACCCCGTCACCGTGGGTGGCTACACGGCCGGCGTCACCTACAACGCCACCATCCGTGCCGTCTGCGGCGACGAACTCCTTGAGGGCGACTGGGGCGACACCATCCAGTTCACCACTGCCACCTGCCCCGACGTCACCGGTCTGAGCACCTCCGGCGTCACCGAGAACAGCGTCACCCTCAACTGGACCGCTGACCCGATGGCCCAGAGCTGGCTCATCGAGTACGGCTTCCAGGGCTTTGCCCAGGGCACCGGTATCAGCGTCACCACCACTACCAACAGCTACATCGCCACTGGCCTCGACGACGAGACCCCCTACGACTTCTACGTCAAGGCCGTCTGCGGCACCGACTGGAACAGCGAGGGCTGGACGCACGTGAGCGCCACCACGCTTGAAGCCCAGGATCCCACCTACACCGTCACCGTCAGCGCCAGCGACCCGTCGATGGGCACTGTCAGCGGCGGCGGCACCTACCGTGCCGGTGAGACCTGCACCGTTACCGCCACGCCCAATGCCGGCTTCCAGTTCGTCAACTGGAGCAACGGCGAGACGGCCAACCCCTACAGCTTCACCGTGGTGAGCAACATCACCCTGCAGGCCATCTTTGCTCCGCTGGAAGGCATCGACGACATCAACGGCGGCGCCGCCTGCAGCATCTACCCGAACCCCACCAGTTCCTCCACCACCATCAGCGTTGAGGGAGTGAGCGGCGAGGTACGCATCAGCGTGGTCGACATGAGCGGCCGCACCGTCCGCACCGAGACCCTCGAGTGCAGCGGCGACTGCCAGAAGACCATGGAAGTGGAAGGCCTGGCCCAAGGCACCTACTTCGTGCGCATCACCGCCGACGCAGTCAACCTGGTGCGTAAGCTCGTGGTGAGATAAACTCTATTAGCATTCCGAAAACAGACTGCTGTATTCGGAGTAGGGCGGGAGCCTGTCGCAAGACGGGCTCCCGTTCCTTTTTCTATCGTCCCTCCCTTCGCGTTCTTCCTCTCGCGTCCTGTATTGTGCCTTCCTCCAGTTCCTCCTTGTTACTTCCTCTGTACATCCTCTTTCGTTCTTTGGCTCCAGGCATCAAAGAACTGCAGGCTCTCTAACCATCTTTCATAGGAACTGCACTGCAGCCCTTGAAAACCCTCTTGGCAGCAGCAAACTGGGCGGGTGTTTTTTTTTCTTTATGGCCGCCGCTTTCTGACGGCCATGCTGGATTTGGCCGGCAGGGCCGTTGCCTTACCGGTCGCCGTCCAGTTGCGAGCCTCCAGGACGCAGGATTTTTGGCAGCAGCGTGTGGACAATGCGGCTGCCGGCCGGTCGCCAGCCCGTTGCGCGTGTATGTGTCGCCGGTGGGAGGCTTTGGGGCCATGCCGGCCGACGATGTGGCCTGCCCGGTATGGGGCTATTGACCGGGCGCTCCTTCTCAACGAGGCTGGAAAGAAACTGCACGTAAGAGCGGTTGGAAGTTTTTTAGAGTGGATTAAAAAAAAGTAGTATCTTTGCCGGTGCAAAATATTGCGCATGGGTGCGCTATGTTATTATATTTTAGATACTTATATAGTATGCGATAATTTTATTTATTAACTAATGCTAAAGTTTATGCAAAAAAAACACAAAAAATGGCTTATGTTGATGGCGCTTTTGCTGCCATTGGCATTGCAGGCACAGACTTATCAGTCGGTTCCTTACGTTGAGGGTTTTGAGAACCCCACTGGCACCCCCCCGCTGCCTACTGGTTGGGTCAACTATGCCACCAGTACCTCCAGTGCAGGTACTTTCCCCAGTGCCTATGAGTACTCTCCGAACTGCCGCACGGGTAGTTACTACTACGAGCTGGAGAGCTCTATTGGTGCCACCGAGATTGGTGCCACCCCCGAGTTCGAAAACGTTTCCGGGCTGATGATGGATTTCTACTACTGCATCAATAGCAGTTACGCTCCCACCATGCTTGAGGTGGGCGTGATGGAGGACACTACGTTCGTCCCTGTGGACACTGTGAACTTCACCACCGTCTACAGCTGGAACACCTATTACCCCTACCGGGTCTATTTCACCGATTACACGGGCGACGGCAACCGTATTGCCTTCCGTGCCACGAAGAATAATTCTTCTCAGTATACTGTCTTCATTGACGACCTGACCATTTCTAACCTCCCGACCTGTCCCTTTATGCCTTCCGACCCGGTGGCTACGGTCGACAGCTTGGGTGCCACCCTTACTTGGACAGAGCCTACCACTTCTGCTGGCTACTTCATCTACCTGAACAACGACAGCACCTGGTACAACACCAATAGTAATAGCTATACCTTCACGGGTCTTAACCCCGCCACCAATTACAGTGGCTTCATCTACAATTCCTGCGACGGCACCGACACCAGCGAGGCCGTGGCTTTCAGTTTCTTCACCAACTGTGCCAATGTGGTTATTGCCCCGGACAGTCCCTTTATTGAAGATTTTGAAAACGGCATATCCCCCTGTTATCTTCAGGAGTATGTGTCCGGTTCACACGATTGGTATGCCACTTCCACCAGCAGCAACCCCAATGGCGCTCACAGCGGTTCGCAGGTGGCTGCCTATACCCACTCTTCCTCCGGCAGCGAAACCATGCTTATCCTGCCCGCCTTCGACATGTCCGCCCTCGCCAACGGTGCCGAACTGGGTTTCTGGCACACCCAAGTCTCTTGGGGCGGCGACCAGGACGAGCTTTATGTCTACTACCGCACTTCCGACACTGGCGCTTGGATTCAAATAGCAGGCTATACCGATAATATCAGCAGTTGGACTGAGGAAATCATCACCCTGCCCAACTCCAGCTATGCCGATTTCTACCAGATTGCCTTCAAGGGCTACGACTCCTACGGCTATGGTGTGAAACTGGACGACATAAGCGTTTATGCCGCAAGTTCCTGCCCTGCCCCCATCGCTTTCTATTCCACAGGCTCTGCTAGCGGCGAGGTCTACCTGGAATGGCGCGATTCCGTTTCCTATGCTTGGGAGGTTGCCTTTGGTCCCATGGGCATTACCCCCGACACTGTTGTGGTCAACCTCATTTCGGGCCTTACCGACACCACCACCACGTTGATGGGTCTTGAAGACAGCATCACTTACGACTTCTACCTGCGTGCCGACTGCAGCTCTGAGCAGAGCCGTTGGTTGGGTCCTGTGACGGTTCGCCCCAATGTCATTGCCATGACCGCCAACTCCACCGACACTGTCTACGCCTGTGGCACCACCCTCACCGACGATGGCGGTATTATCGGCAACTATGCCTACAGCCAGACCTCCTACATGGTGGTTTATCCCACCGACAGCACTCAGACCGTCTCGCTCAATGGCTCCTACGACCTCTACACT
>Ga0326512_10002204_pt1 | contig 14420 bp, 29 predicted proteins | sample 1_2617_0518_D_FD_203652 | JGI IMG/M metagenome (GOLD analysis project Ga0326512, IMG submission 203652) | Bovine rumen microbial communities from UC Davis, California, United States - 1_2617_0518 | ecosystem: Host-associated > Mammals > Digestive system > Stomach > Rumen | place: USA... | reverse complement strand
AGGGTACTTCCATTAGCGAGTACAAAAAGAAGTCTGATGATAATACTTTTGGTGTAATAACAGATGTATTTGAATACAGTGGTTTTACACCTGACTATGGCATTGATCTATCTTTAAATGGTCCTCTCGAAGGCGATTATGATTCGTATTATCAATACTTTGACGAACGCTATATCGTTGGATATGCAGATAAATTTTATAAAGAAGAGGATATACATGCAGAAGAAATTTGTTTTCTTCTTTGAACATGAAAGGTGTTAATTAATATGAGAAAAGCAAAGTATAAGGTTGGTGAAATCATCAAAATAAAACCAGGTACTACCATCGGAGAAGACGGAAGGCGTGCTGACGATAATACTACCGGAATAATAACAGGTGTGACGGAGTTTAACGCATTCGCGCCTGACTATCTCATCGATCTATTTTTAAGTGACTTTGATAAAGATAATGGTTTATACTACGTCTGTTATGATGAAAACTATATAGCAGGATATGCAGATAAGTTTTACGAAGAAGACGATATATGCGCTGAGGAAATGGAGGTTTTACTTGGATAATAAGTATAAACCTGGCGATTTTGCGGTCTTCGTCGGAGACAATGCAAGGTTTTGCGGCAGGAGATGTACGATCGTTAGCATTGACACGCTGGACAGTATATATCCAATCTATTGGATTTCTTTCGATGACGATTCTGGTCATTGGCTATGTAACGAAGACCTACTTAGAGATATCTGTGAAGACGAAAATATAACGCCTGAAGATATTGAGCTTCTTTTATAACACGAAGGGTCTGATTAATGAAGGCAAAATATAAAGTCGGGGAAATAATAACTGTAAAACCGGGTATCTATATCCCTAAAGATGCTGAAAACCGTTTGTGTCCCGGGCGATTAAATGATTTTACAGATGCAATAATCGAAGATATATATGAACACAGCCTTATTGTTGAATATATTGTTAGGATGATTGATGGTGAATTCACTGACAGGTTAGCGCTGGCCTTTGAAACAGATGTGATAGATAGAAGGAGTTATTGGGACGAAGACATAGACGTAGTCGATATGTCAGAGCTGTTATAAAAGTGTAGTTTTATAATCAACGAAAGGAGCGGTTGTGGATTATAATATTGATTATAAGGTCGGCGATGAGGTGTTAGTTGTCGGGCCGAGCAATCCAGGATACACACAGGGGATATACTGGAATCCGAGTATGAACGTGCTCATTCAAAAGAGCGGGATTATCAAAGACACCGGTACCAACGCTGATGGTGTACGTGTGTATTTTATTAAGTTTGAAAACCGTAAGTCATACGACTCCAGCGATAGAGACTGGGTATTTCACGGAGAATGGCTCGTTCCGTATAGCCATGAAGACGATGAGATAAAACCGGACGATATTAATTGCTTGTGGTAACACCATAGATGGTCAAATTTGGCGTCATTTTGGCGCTGTAGGAGGTTTTTATTATGAAGATGAGTATTCGCCTATGTGAAATTAAAAACGCCTTAGAAAGGGCATTTCGGGGCTTTGGTGAGCTCGACGTATTAAACATCAGTTTCTGGTTCAAAGAAACAATGGATAAGATGATAAGGTGGCGGCTAAAGAATATTAGATATTATCCAGACGGCATGACAGAAGAAGAATGGGAAAACGTGCTCATTGATATGCTTGAGCATCTTCGGATGATGGATGATGATGCGGCGTATAAGGAGTTCTTCGGAGACAGAGATAAGTGTCTCTTAACTATGGATGACTGGCTGAGAGTTCAGCACCTTGTAGACTTCCATAAAGAGGAATTCATGAAGCTATTCAATAAACATTTCTGGGAACTATAGGTTAGAATTATATTGACAAAAATGATAAGGTATGGTATAATATAAAAATAAACATTGCAAGGAGTAGTAATAATGATTGGATATATCGCACTTATTAATATAATAAGGTTTTTCTTTTCAGGTATTTTATGGGCACTTGGAGGAATAAATAAAGACAATAGCATAAACGTATTCTTCTTTCCATATACGAAGACATACAACGATGCAAGGGAGATGGGCTACTCAAAGGCAGGAGCGCTAATAATAACGATTGTGTTTGCATACTTTACGTTCTATGTATTCATTTATGAACTATTTGTCGCTATTATCATTGGAGCTAAGATGGCTTTTGATTTCGTGTTTAAGGAGAGAAAGAGTGACAGTTAAGTATGGTTGTGACAGATATTTTTCTGTTGATATTCCGTGTTTTATAAGATATTTAGAGAGATATTTTTCAGACGTGCAGTGCTATGTAATGTTAGCTAAGGTTGTGCCTGAAATGGACAGAGACTCCGTCTGGGAACTTATCAGAGACGATGTCGATGTTGAAATAGAGATGAATATGTCTGACTTCGTTGCATACGAAGATGTCGATTCTAACTACGATACAGAGCTATTTGTTGATGACGATCCCAGAACATTGGTAACTGAAATCATCAATGAAATGGGTGGTGACTATTTAAGAATTATTGATTGTGCGACTGACAAAGTTATGATGGCTATCAACATGTAATCGATTACAAAACATGGCAATGAATATTAGGTTTATACATATCTAAACCTGCTCTTAGTTGTGAACAAGAGTATGAAATTGGTTATGCAAATTTCGTAGCGGACCGCCTCCGAATTTGCTGCACGCCCACGACGGTACGTCGTTCAGAGATTCGGGCTTACACCCGAACTCTCCTCACGACGATTCCGTCAGGGCGACGCAGCAGATCAGGAGGAGCTCCTCTACTTGCATGGCGCATAAGGTTATTCGGTGAAGGACCTCATGACCTTACGGATTGCTATGTTTCTTAGGAGGTATTAAATGATAGTTTATTACGATAAAGGAGCATTAGAATATGAGGATTATAAACTCAAGATATGTCCAGACTTAGGCGACGTTGGATATGACATAGTGGCTTTTGGGTATTTCAACGGAATATACAAAGGGATGCCCATAAAACGTTTTAAAACAAGGCAAGATGCAAATATAACGTTAGGTAAAATAAATCAAGTATTCAGAAGAGGAGATGAGGCATTTAATCTCCGCTTCAATCATTGTTGGTAACTGTAAAAACTAAAACATAAAACAAGGCTAATGTAAATTGGGTTATACATATTTACACCCGCTTCTAGTTGTAAACAGGAGTATGAAATTGTGATGCGTCCTTCGTATCGTAATAATCCAACCCTTACTTGCAGTAAATAACCCATCCGGTCCTAGAAATTCCTCCCAGAGGCTCCCTTCGGTCGACCTCTAGAGAAATTTCCTCGGACCAGGATGGAGTTATTCACATGCAGTAAGGATGGCTTATCACGACACAGTGGCATGGCGCATAAAGCCTTTTCAACACGAACCGGCTTTATGGATTACCTTGTTGTGTCCAAGAAAAACAATACACTATAGGAGGAAATTTATGAACATTGTATGCTCTGGTGGAAGATACCAGATTTACGGCGACGAACTTCGTACATACGACAAGCTACCTGCTGGCTCGTACGAGGTGGAATTCAACCCTATGTCAGGATTCTCGCTCTCTTCAAGGACTGACCTTGAGGTTAAAGAGGAGAAGGTCTATGGTGACAGATACAAGAAGGTTGAAAAGGCGCTCAGGTCATTCGAAGCGACAGACAGGAACTTCGGTATTATTCTTTCTGGAAAGAAAGGTATCGGTAAGTCCCTCTTCGCTAAGATGTTGGCAGTTGAAAGCGTGAAGAGAGGATATCCTGTAATCGTTGTGTCAAGAGCGATCTCCGGTATTGCCGGATTTATTTCATCCATCGATCAGGAGGCTGTTGTCATCTTCGATGAGTTCGATAAGACATTCTCGAACGGGAGGTCAGATGATGACGACGGAGAGAGATCGAGTATTCAGGACGAACTGCTTCCGCTCTTCGACGGAATTGACAGCGGGAAAAAGATGTTCGTTATCACCTGTAACGAACTCTACAAGATTTCTACATACTTCAAGAACAGGCCCGGCAGATTCCACTATCATTTTAGCCTTGGAAATCCTTCAGTAGAGGAGATCAGAGAGTATCTTACCGATAAATTAAAACCTGAATTTTATTCACAGATTGACGGGGTAATCAGGCTCTCTGCCGTCTCTGATATCAACTATGATATCCTCAGGGCTCTCGTCTTCGAGCTCAATCAGGGCTATAGCCTTGAAGAATGCCTTGAAGATATGAACATTACAAGGGAAGATGATATCAGACTGAAGGCATCTGTAACTCTTTCTGACGGAAGCAATTATTCAGGCGAGTTTAACGTAGACATTTACGATGAAACAGATTATACCAACACAGAATTAATCGCACCTGAGCCGAATGAAGCTGGCGGAAGGGATTATATTCGTGTTTGCGTACCGTCTACATCGGTTTCAGTTTCTGATGATGGCTCGCTTACTGTGGATAAGGATCGCATCGCACTTCTTCTCAAGTCTTCGTATGGTAACAGCGGTCGTAGAGGAGACTGTTACGACGATGACAAAGACATGAAAGACCTGAGCGTTATTGATATCTCAGTTAAGAAAATTCCGAGATGGAGTGATGATGAGGTGAGGAGGTATATCGTATGATCGGATTATGCATGAAGTTCGGATTAATTTTTGACAGGAAAATCGAAGACGACGAGGTTGACTGCAGGCCGGGCGGATATGAAATTATTACAAATGCCGGAGATACATATGGATTTGATTTCGAAGATGTGGAATCTGAGATCGACAGCAGAGACAAGAGGATTGTGCATTTCACATGCTCAAATCTTGACCTTGATTCATATCCAGACATGAGATCTGCAACATGGGACGATATTGAAGATATCCAGGACTTCATTGAGTTCTATGCAGACACAGGGTGGACGAAAGAATATTCTCCTGTCGGAGTAAAATATCTCAAGTTTGAGAACGGATACGATGAATTCATTCCAGACAATGGTATTATCCGCAGGATTTCCAATGTGATATCATGATCCGATATTGGTAGCCACTACCATAGATTCCGGGTCTAAAAGTGTGGCACGGTGCGGCGATGGAGCGGTTCTAACGGGTTCGAATCCCAACCGCACCATTAACAAGGTAATGAATATTAGGTCTACATAAATAGAACCTACTTTTAGTTGTAAACAGAAGTGCGAAATTGGTACGTCTCATCGCTTATTGAGTGACATGCCTAGGTGCTACGCCCGTTCGAATAACGCGGACGACCGATGGTCTTACCGCGTATCGAACCGGCAGTAGCAGCCTACGGACATGCACTCAAAAGGCATGGCGCGGCGCATAAAGAGTGTTTGCGTTTCCGGGCAAACGCAAAAACATCTTTACGGATTACCTTGTGTAATATCAACATTCATAGGAGGATTTTTATGAGTAAACACAAATGCAGAAACACAGATTTTGCAAGAATGAGAAGAGCCATGGCTCGCCTTGAGCACCAGCTTGCTGTTGAGAGGGAAGAGAGGCAGAAAGCCAAGCAGGACAAGAAAGTAACAAAGCAAAAGAGTTCCGATGTCGCAGATACACAGTAGTGTTTTGGTGACATTATTTATATTATTGCTTGCAGTAATATATAGAGTAATTAAAGAATAGGTAAGTATTTTAGCTGAATTGTATTGTTGTTATTTATTAGCAACGCTCTTAGTTGTAAACAAGAGTATCACATTGTGGGGACGGCAATACCTGACACGCACAACAGCAGGCACTGCTGCAACGCAGAACATAGGAGACTCAGCTCACCAAAAGACCCAAACCAAATACAACTTGGAAGGCTTCTCCTACAGGCAACACCATAGGAAACCCATGAATGAATCGACACTCACCGGCCATACAAACCAGATTCCTCAAACTCAAGCCGGTACCGCCTCCAGGCAATGCATCACACCAACCATATGAAAGAATTCGGCTGATACAATCCTAAAAAAGTAGTAATTTTGGTATTCAATATCAACAAAAACTTAATTTCATAACAACAAATTGGGAAAATAAATGACGTAAACGATAAATTTGTGTTGACAAAATAAACAAAGTGTGATATAATACAGTTATCCTCAAACGAGGAACTTTATTTAACGATTACAATACAATAATAAACATTACAGGGAGGAATAATGAATCTTAAAGAGGCATTTAGATACCAGAACTTTCTCAACAAACTTTTAAGCGAAGCAAACGCAAGCATCCAGACGTTTGACCATTGCCTTAAATGTGAAAAGAGACACCTCAGAGCACCGGTAGAAGAGGACATGACAGAGATCGTAGACAGGGGAATTTTCCATGATAACAACACAATGATCTCGTTTATCTGTTATGTGCTTGATGAAAAGATTAAGCTGTCTGACAAGATCGCAAAAGCAAAAGCTACGGCAGAGTTCGATATTGATGGAGCTATTGCAGTAAATAAGTCGAGGCAGTCCGCTATTGCAGCTATGAGACTTATGCTCAGTGCTAAGCCCAGGAAATCCATGGTAAGAGATAGTGGGTTTAAGATCAACAACGAGGGAAATCAGACGCCGTATTACTATAAATCTGAATGCGTGTACGACTACGATTACGATGTAGTTGCTGCTAAGGATGCATATAAGAGGATGTCGAGGGAAGCTGATAGGGTATCTACAAACATTGACAGTGCGATGGTAAATACCGTTGTTGATTATAATCCGCCATTCGATATTGGAAGTAGCTTCGACGATGTAGTTGAGGAATTCAAACTCAATATGCCTGAATTTTAAAGTAGATAGTCCGGCGCATTAGTTTGGACAGAGTTTATAGAAAATAAATTTCAATGAATTAACAAAATACGATACGTATGTGTCTGTATTTGATTTACATAACTGGCAGTTTCCTGCCCGGACAGACCGGCTGTTCGCGGTCTCAAAACGCTTGTGAGTTTTGCAAGAAAAATTGGACTTAAAATCCATCTGAAATTTTTAGGTTTCGTAGACCTACATAGGGCGCTCACCGTAAATCGCTTCGTAAATCACGATACATTAATACATACTACATCATTCGCAAACACACTAATGTCGTAATTCATCAGTCATTTCACTACAAGAATGTTCTTTTGATTTTCGCGGTAGTAGTAGCCATTAAATACTACATCTTAATTCATAGATTTTTGTTTGATATTTATTCTGTCCAAACTAATGCGCCGGACTTTTTTGGTGGTGAATATGGGAGCAAATGATAAAATGTTTCGTGTCGGTGATACGGTATCAGTGTGTATTCCAGCGGATGATTATCACGGTATGGACCCTGAGGTGTTATACAAACATTTCGGCTTATGTAAGTCAAAACTATATACAATATCCGATGTTAATCTTGCTCCGTATTTGATATCCGGCGGTATAAATTACTGGAGATATGTATTAAAAGATGGTCCGCTGGGTTATATTCCAGAAAAATGGCTTTGCAGATATGAAGAAGACGAAAATATACGTATTTCCGATATTAAGTATCTTCTAGGAGATTAGATAATATGGCAGCAAACACAAGTATGTTTAACATATATGATGTAGTAACTGTATGTATACCAAAATGTTACGATAGAGATGGAATATATGAACGACTTGGGCTTTCAAAATCAGAACGATACGTAATATCTGGCGTTTCTTTTGCCGCGTATTCAAAAGAAGATAACTTTATTTACTGGGAATACGAGTTAAAAGACCGTACAGATTTACGTATACCAGAAGAATGGCTACGCAGATACGAAGATGAAGAGGAAATATACGCCTCAGATATCAAGTATCTTATAGGAGACTAGATTGTGTGGTAAATATAAATAAATTTAATGTTGGCGATATAGTCACTGTATGTATACCTCCTAAATGTAAATACCTATATGGCCGTATTGACGAAACTATCACACATCGTATCACAGAAATTGTTAGTCTTTTGTCTGACGATCAAACAAGGAATTGGTATTACGAAATTGATAACGAGAATGCCTGGGTTGCTGAGAAGTGGATTATGTCGTGCGATGAGGATATAGAGCCAGTTGATATTAGATATATAATAGGAATTTAGCATGAATAAAACTGATGAAATGAGAAGAAAACTTGCAGGTCTCGCATGTAGTTCCAGAGATGCAAGTGTGCGTGAGTTCTGTACGACGCTTCTTAGATGTCTGAATGAGGTTGACGAGGAATATTCTGACAGGATCGTATCTGAGCTCTCAAATCAAAAAGATATGTACGATAAGATGGTCTCTGGTCTTGAGGGCGAAAATAAAAGACTTACGAAGGAAGTAGAGCGTCTTACAGGCGAGTGTGATTCGCTTGGAAGAAAGGTAAGAGAGTGGAAGCGTAAGTGCCTCGATAAGAGTGGCGGCTGGCCTAACTTGTGGTCGTGGTCAAAACCAGCTAGCTCTTTACCTGATGAAATCAAACACAAATACGATAAGATTATTTCGGAGAGAAACGAATACAAGGATAAGATGGAGTGGTATCGTGAGCAATATCATCTTCTGTTGGCAGGTGTGTACAACGATTCTAATCCTAAAGATGCGAAGTATGGAGTCAAGGTTACATATATTTGACGGAGGTTTATGGGAACAAAAAGGTTTAACGTGTTTCTGATATTATGCGTAGTCATAGCAACTGTGATGTACGGAGCCGGATGCGGCGGAGTACCTAGTAATATGAGCGAAAATAAAAGCGGTATTTCAGATAACAAAGAAAATATAGATCGAAACAATCTATTCGGAGAAAACGAGCACGGAATATCATATAAGCCGCGTGAATACTACGAGCACTTCTCTAACCTAGTTCGCGTCAGGGATTTAGATGGAGAAATAATAAATGTAAATGCAAAATCGTTTACGTGCCGAGAGGGGTGTGCACAAATTATAACGTATGATGAAACGTACAGAATAACAACCGGCATTAGCAATGTTATATATATTGAAAAACTCAAATAACATGGATAGTTGTGAGTATTACATTAATAACAAATGGTTGAAAGGCGTATGCTGGTATTATAACACTGTATACGATGGATGCGGCGATGATAATTTTAAAACTTGTTTGTCCAATATAAACAAACAAGATACAAAAAATAATACGAAGGAGTATTAACTACATGAACAGAGAAGAAAGAAGGAATGAAAAGTTCAGGAAACGTAGCCCTGACCCACACGATCCGAAAAGAATTCTTAGTGAACTTAAGCTGAGAGCGGCGGCAAAGAAAGTTCTCAAGGATCATACCGACCCACAAGAAATCAACAGCGGAGACAAGGTTAAGATGGATGTGTCTCTTGTAAAGTCAAGAAAAAGCTATCCAGATATGAATGAGAAGTATAAGGAATTCGTAGAAAACAATGGTGATAAGGTTTTTACGGCGAGAGTAGAGGGAAAGAATATGGTTAGCTTCGAGGAAGAACCTACCTGGCTTTTCTGGAGCGGAGACCTTATTAAAGTGTCTAGTGGTGATGCAGATGCGTAAAATTGTTTCTATTATTGCTGTTTTGATGGTTGTTTCTGTATCCGCATTGTGTGCAATCGGGTATATTTATTCAGATGAATAAGGAGAAATATGTATAAATATGCAAGTCGAGGCTAATATGGGAATCATAGTGAAGATTCCAGAGGAATCTGAGTCAATAAGGATGGAAGTCGATCTCGTTGACGCATCTGGTGTTAAAAGAAAATGCATTGCTCAATTCAATAAGGATGATATTGATGGTATGAGGCAGGATTTTTTGGACAATGTTGAGTTTGGCGATGATTACGATGCTGTATACGTCCTTACCGACAAAGCAAAAATCTATTTAAATAATCGTGACTAATAATTTCAATGTATAAAAGGAGATAATATGGTAGAAAAAAATTATTATGCACACAATGCTTACACACCTGAGAGTGCCTGTGAATTCATCGACTCTCTTCTTACAATCGAGAAGGCGTTCGTCTTTGAGGTTACGAATAAGGCTAAGGAATTAGATGTGTACCACTCAGGAATTATTGATGGGATTTGTATTGCGATTGCTGCATTCGGTGAGGTGAATGGTGTGATCCCGTACTCTGATGAGGGTGACGCTGGATTCGTGGATTACGCTATTGAGAACGGCAAGGAATCGTTTGATGCTATTGCAAAAGAAATGTCTTTATTTAACGGTGATATCGACGGAGAAATGGTCGATCGTCCAGACTGCGATGGTTGCAAGTGCGGCGAAGATGAAGACGGTGAAGATGCTGTAAAGATTGAAATCGGTAGTGTCGGTATCGACAGTCCAGAAGATATCAAGAATTTGCAGGATTTACTCGCTGCAATTCTTTGTAAGTAATCGTAAATGGTGTGGCGGAATAGGTAGACGCTAACGACGAGGATAGAATCTTGTGATGGATATCGTTACGACGATATCTGTAACAGCTCGATAAAAAGATTTATACGACGTGCAAATCGTCGTCACCATTTGTATAGATTTATAGGAGGTGCAATGAGTCAACTTTGTAACGACGTCTGTGCGTTTATTCTCGGGGCTTTTGTATTATGCGCACTGGTTGCTATGATTTTCCTACTGATAGAGTATATGGCAGGATATGGATGCTGTGCATTATCTTTTATATTTATTAAGGTAATCGACAATATGTTTAAATCAGATATGATTTAGGAGAGAAATGAAAACGTTTTGTGAATTTGTAACCGGTGCTTTAATGCTGATTTTTGCAGCTGTGTCGTTTGCGGTTGCGTTATTCTTCTTGCGGTCTATAGACTATTCAGTGGGATATTTGTCTGGCGTGGCATCAATTGCTTTCATGTATGTCTTTTTTGAACTTATTGGAGGTAATTAATGCAGGTAATTATAAATAGAATTGTTTTTATTGTAATGATCCTTGCAATATTTTTTGCAGCTTTATATGCACTTATATCATTACTGGATTTTGATAATAAAAGTAAGTATGATGTTGGTTACCTCTGCGGTATTATATCCGTTTTCTTTGTAATTGTACTAAAAGAGATGGTAAAGCGAGGAATGATTTAAGAATATGACCGGGAAAGAATTAGTAGACCAGGTTAGAAGGTTGTGTGGTACTTGTGGCCTTGACTTGGCATTTATAACCGAGGGAACAAGCGCATCATCTATTAGTAGAGACGCACACATAAGAGATGTCTATGAGTATCATAAAAATACTGAAGACATGTATGACTTAAAAGGAAATTTAGATGATTTATCTTGATAATGCATCCACAACGAGGATGGCAGAAGAAGTTTTAGAAGAAATGATGCCATATTTAAAAGATGAGTATGGTAATCCTGGAACAACGTATGGACTTGGCAGAAACGCTAAGGATGCGGTTGAAAATGCGAGAAAAAGAGTCGCTGATTTCATGGGAGCGAACCCGGAAAACATTATTTTTACGTCAGGGGGAACCGAATCTAACAATACAATCGTAAAATCGTTTACTAAAACACAGAATAAAATGCTCATTTCACGTATAGAGCATGATTCTATTTTAAGATCAGCGGGAATAACACCCGACTGGGGTCCGACATCAACAGATAAAATAAAGATGCTTGGTGTCAACGAGGCCGGCGTTATTGATATGGACGAGTTCTATAGAGATATTGAGACCGGGTCGTTTGGTTTTGTTTCCGCGATGTATATGAACAACGAAACTGGAATGATACAGCCGGTTCGCGATATATATAATCTGTGTAAAGATAAAGGAATATGGGTACATTCTGATTGTGTACAAGCAGCTGGATGTTTAAAGTTAAACGTCAGTGAGTTTTGTGATTCAGCTTCGATTTCTTCGCATAAGATTCACGGCCCTAAGGGTGTCGGAGCGCTATACGTAAAAGATTTAAGCAGGTTCCCGTTCTGTCCGATGATATATGGCGGTCATTCACAGGAATTTGGATATAGAGGAGGAACGGAAAATGTCCCTGGAATTGTTGGGCTAGGTAAGGCGTGCGATATTATTAACTCCAACGAAGAAACCACATTTAGTCAGATAAAATCAAGAAAGAGATTGATGTGGTGTGTAATGCAAAAGGAATTTGCTGACGTTGGGTTATCAGATAGACTACATCTTAACTGCGATAATCTCGATCAGTTCGGAAAGACATTAAGCATAAGGATCGACGGAGTTGACGCCGAGACAATGGTTATTCTTAACTCGATAGATGGTGTATGTATATCAGCTGGATCTGCGTGCAGAAGTTCAGAGCAGGAGCCTAGTTATGTGTTGACATCTATGGGGCTTACTGACGATCAGGCGAGAAATACAATTAGAGTATCTGTATCTAAGTATACAAGTGTAGAGGAAATTCGAAATGGTGCAAGTATAATTGCTAAGAACGCGTTGCGACTGATTTCAATGTCGAATGGAATTGTGTAGTAACTCGTGTTAAAATACAACTGAATATCCAGAAAGGAGTGGTGTTATGTGTACTAATTCTATTGACCAGTCGCTCGAATCTTTCATAAATGCGCATAAAGATGCGCTTAAGAAAGAAGAGAGCGCGAACTATGTTGCAGTTCCTGAAAAGTTGGCGGTGTTTCGTTACACTTTAGACAACATTGGTAAGTGTGTAAGAGGTGCTATGGTAACGAGCTGGATGTTTAAACCATTTAAAAGCATGGCATATATAACGCTAACCGGCAGAAATATCGAGATCGTAGACACCGTTGCGTTTGTAGAATTGATTAAGATGGCATCGAATATCGAGGTTTCTCTTCAGACAAACGGTAATACTGTGTTAGATATAGCGTATCACGGGTTCGCTAGACCCACTTCTGATGGAGGTATTTGACATGGGAAGATGCTTTGATATTGCAAAAGAGAGACTTGATGTCGGAGATAACTATGTTGTAAAAGAAGATTTGTTACATGATTTCATGCGTGTATGCGATACACTTGATAAGTTATGCGACGACTTCTGCCTTAGCAATCTAGCTGTTAGCGTTGACCGTTCGACACTCGATATTAAGATGTCTTTCCTGTGTGATGGAGTTGAAATTGATACAAGGAAAGCTAATGTGTACGGGAAAGATAATAAGATGCTTGTTATCATGAAGGTGGCCAATAAAGTATCATATAAGAATGTCGACAAAGGAGACACTCTTAAAATCGAGTTCTCGTTTCCCAGTATATGGGAGAGGAAGTGAGGTTTATTGAATCAGAAGAAGAGAGCAAGACTAGAAAGAGCAATTCCAATAATAGAGCAGGCAAAAGATATTGTTGAAGATGTAATGGATGATGAGCAGGACTGCTTTGATAATTATCCGCCTACAATTCAGGAGTCTGTTCGTGGGATGGCGATGGAAGATGCTATTGATAGTATGGACAGTGCAGTTAATGAGTTAGAAGACGCAATTAGCAGCCTTCAAAATGCAATAGATTATATCGTAGAGGCTAAGAATACGAGGACGTAACCATGCTTGAGTTTTTTATAGCTCTGATTGGTGTTCCTTATATACTTGTAAGAATAATGTGTGAGTATAGAGATGTAAAGAATAGGGATCAAGAGATTAAAACTAATGCATCTTTATACAGTAATAATGTTAATACGTGGATTAGAGACGTCGTGGATGTCAAATACGAGAAGGAATTAAAGGAGTATTACAATCAAAACGGAGGATATAAACAGCTATGGAACGACGCGAGGAATATTATTTGCCCGTCTGTTGCATGGTATAGAGAGCGCGAATACCCTCCGCCAGGAGCTTCTTATATTCCTACATTATGTTACATGATTATTATGTCATATAATAGCGGGAAGCTGCCTGAAATGGTGGCGAAAAGGGGGATCATAACTGTAAACTATAAATATTCAAGCGATCGCACCGTAGACGATATTGTTTTTTCTCAAACAATGTGGTGGGTTAGCGAGCAATTAAAGAAACATGGTATTACAGATAGAGTCGTTATATGTAAAGGGTCTGAGACCGCATACCTTACAGAATATAATAAGGATACCCCGCATAGAGCAGTGTTTAAGTGGGAGAGAATGATCCACCCGTGTATTAAAGTTAAGTAAGTGTTGACACAAACTTATGTTCGTGATAATATAAAAGAGTAGCGTGGCATATTTTAGCCACCGCACAAAGCAGTTCGTGTTTGTGGCTACAGTACAGCTCGGGTCTATAAACACACAATAGACCTGACTGTATTGTAGCATTACTTCTAGTGATAGTAAACGGTAGAATTAAGTAAAGTATATTTTTGCTTGACATTTTTGCTTTTGTGTGGTATAATATGTATATCGAATGAAGTAATGTGATACATAATAAAAATAAATATTACAAAGGGCTATAGCCAAGAGGTAAGGCATGGGACTTTGACTCCCAGATGCGTCGGTTCGATCCCGACTAGCCCCGCTCTGCTCCTATGGCGGAATTGGCAGACGCGTTGGATTTAGGTTCCAATGATTAATTTCGTCCGGGTTCAAGTC
>Ga0326512_10002202_pt1 | contig 14424 bp, 20 predicted proteins | sample 1_2617_0518_D_FD_203652 | JGI IMG/M metagenome (GOLD analysis project Ga0326512, IMG submission 203652) | Bovine rumen microbial communities from UC Davis, California, United States - 1_2617_0518 | ecosystem: Host-associated > Mammals > Digestive system > Stomach > Rumen | place: USA... | reverse complement strand
CAAAGATGATGAAATACAAAGAAAGATGAAACAAGCAATTAACCTTTCTAAATTCGCTGACGATGCAATTAAAGATAGATTCGGTAAAGATTCATACTACAATAATTTGAATGGGGTAGGTAAAGAATTCCCTGCATTTAGAAAAACACGTAAGAATAGAGAATTCGATGAACCTGAAGTTTTAGACTATTACCCAAACGATGATTACGTGAAAGGAGAATACGATGATTATGAACTAACAAGTATGCCACAAAAATACCAAGACAAAGCAAAAGAAATTAATGATTTCCAAAACGGAAAATCAAAATACATTAAAGGTCAAGGGTGGCAATAACAGCAAACCAAACACAACATATCTTATAACAACAAAGCGTTCCAAAACAAGGAACGCTTTTCTCATCACTCACTTCTTTTTTCCAAATGTTTTTTGTATCTTTGCAACATGAACGTAATAAAAACAACTATCAACGGAGTGGTAATCATAGAACCACAAGTCTTCAAGGATAATAGAGGATACTTCCTTGAATCATTCTCACAACGGGAATTCAATGAAAAAGTAACACCCGTCAACTTCGTACAGGACAACGAAAGCATGTCAACATACGGAGTCATGAGAGGACTACACTTCCAATACCCACCTTTCACACAAAGCAAACTCGTCAGATGCGTAAAAGGATCAGTACTCGACGTGGCTGTGGATATCCGTAAAGGAAGCCCAACATACGGACAACACGTGGCAGTGGAACTCTCTGAAGACAACCATAGACAACTCTTCATACCAAAAGGACTAGCACACGGATTCGCCGTACTTACTGAAACTGCAATATTCCAATATAAATGTGATGAATTCTACCACCCTGAAGCCGACGGAGGAATTAATATAACTGATCAAACACTCAATATCAATTGGAATATACCACAAGATAAAATAATACTCAGCGACAAAGATATAAAACACCCCCTCATCAAAGACTTCATATCACCATTCTAAACACAAACATATAACTCAAAGCGTTCCAACCGGGACGCTTTTTTGTAATGAAAACGATTTTCATCTTAAAAACATAATGCAAATATGAATAAGAAAACTATAAGATTAACAGAATCATACCTTCATAAGATTGTGAAGGAAAGCGTGAATAAGGTGTTGAAAGAAGACGGTAGAGATATAGACGATGATAATTACTTCGGAGGAGGCTTGCCTGATAGATACTTTGACAGTGATGCCCCTGATGATGACAGAATTTCTCAAAACCAAATTGCCCAATTAGATAATATTGCAGATATAATTGCTGATATTGCCAATAATACAAGCGATGAAACAGAGCTTTTGTTTCAAGCTGCAGATTGTATAGACAAGTTTATATCAAGATATAAGCACCCACAAGGTCAACTCTAACCTCAGACCAAAACAAGGGACGCTTTTTGTAAATACAAGATATAATATGAATAAGAAACTTATAACTATTATACCGGAGCAATCAGTAATGGTTGCTCTTTTCTTATGCAATTGAATGTGTTGTTGATTAGTGAGATAAAGCCACCTTGGTATACCGTTGGATGGACTATGAAGTCAGTAAGGTAAAGTTGTCATAATGTGGTAAAAAAGAACATAGAAAATATAGGAAAGTGTTTAACCTTCTTTAACAAAAATAATTTGGAAGTTACAAATATTCTCTGTATCTTTGCAACACAAAAAGATGGTTGAAAAAGTGCAGTTCGAAATGCACCAAAGTAAATTAAATGTGGAAAGTTGCACCCTTCCAAACAGACGTGTTTTCCACGCCAGTTAGGACTAAAGTGGGCGGAGAGTCGCACCTCCAACACACCATCTTTTTCTCATTGAAAACCAATGCACTCAATCATTAATAAGGCACACCATTCCTACCACAACAGGAAAGGTGCGCCCATTTCAATTTGGCACTTAATTATAACAAAACATTATATTATAGAGAGCCTGTACAACTATGAAGGAAAACCACTATAAAGTCCTGAAAAAACCTATATAACGGTAAAGTAAAACAGCCATAAAGTGTTGAAATGGGGTTGTGCGGAAGTGTGGTAAACCTATCATAAAGTGCTGTAAAATGAGTTTTCCACACATTTTCCGGTAATTTTTCAAAAAATCCGGTGATCCGGAAAAAATCCGGTAAAAAAAAAAAACAAGGAGGTACAACCCTATCTTTATGAAAAAACTTTACAATTTCAAATTAATCAAAATAAAAAATCCTCTATAGTAAAAATTGCCGTAAAGTCTCTGTTTATGGGGTTGTCAATATTTTTCATGTAGTTTAAAGAATCTCCGAATTTTATTTACAAAATACATAAATGGCGTATGATCTGTGGTTATTATGTCTGGGTATATGTATGTGATTTTATTAGGCCTATAGATTTTCAGTCGTTTTATCCATTGTTTATAAACGTTAGTAATTATTTTGTTAGTTTCTTTTCTTGTTCTGAGTAGTAGTGATACTCCGGGTGACATACAGAATCCGAATGGTCTTCCCATATATTCTCCCATTACTGCATATATATTATTTTGTTGATGTAAAATTAGTAGAAGGTGTTTGTGTTGCATTGTGTGATATAGGTTTAAATTTGGGTACCCAAGTTGTTGTATTGGCGAGTATTGTATTCATGTGTCTTCTACGCATGCAGAATGGTGTATCATATTGTATGGATACTGAATCATATTCTCCCCGTGGATTTTTATCGATATTGATTACGTATTTGGGTGTACGTGCGTCTATGCTAACTACTTTGATTGCGTTATTCATATATTTTATATAGTTTAAAATTCAGGTATGACCATCCTATTGTATTGGATAGTATTGTATTCATTTCCCTTCTTGTCAGTCGTGTTGGTGATGATGCGTATACGATGCCGCCATATCCCTGATATGCCCCTGAATAACACAAATGTTTAACATAAGGGAATTCTCTGCGAAGTACGTCTTCGTTTTTGATTGCGTTATTCATAGGTGTGTGGGTCTTGCGGGTATTTTATATATAGTTGATCTGATAAGCATATTATTCATTTCCCTTCTTGTCAACCGTGGTGGTGATTTTGGTTTATATTTTGTAACGAAAGCAAACGATTTGTAGAAGTCTATACATTTATCGAAACACGCATATACGTTTTTAAATCCTTGATCTATTCTATCGGTTATTATTGCATTGTTCATAGGTGTGTAAGTCTTGCGGGTATTTTATAGATGGTTGATCTGATAAGCATATGGTTCATTTGTTTTCTTGTCAACCGTGGCGGTGTTGTTGTTATAGCGAAAGCAAACGATTTGTAGCGGTCTATACATACATCGAAACATGCATATACGTTTTTGATACCTATATCTTTTCTATCTGTTATTATTGCGTTGTTCATATATGTTCGGTACTTATAGACAAGTTTGGTTGGGTAACATTTTTAAATCCTGTGAGCATTATTATTGCTTTATTCATTAGTTTTCTTGTTAATGGCTCAGGTTTTTCTTTCACTCCGAGTTCTGTTATGGAACTGTAAACGGGTACTATATATCTTTTAATACTTCGTGAAAATAGTATTGATGTGTATGATACGGAATTATTCATTATTACATATGTTCTAATTTAATATACTTTACACATTCACAGCGTTTTAGAAGCATCAGTGCCTTATTCATCAGTCTTCTGCTTAGGGGTGATTTATATTGTGATGTCCTGAGTCCTGTGCTGCTGTATTCATATGCTTGTGCATACACTTTTGCTGTGCTAAAGTTTTTATATGAAACTACGTTGTTCATTGTTTGGTGTTATATATAAACATGTCCCAAAGGTACTGAATTAAGTACCTATAGGTGTCACTTGTGGTTTTGCTATTACTTCATGTTTTGGATGCCACCATGTAAATATAACATGGTTCATTGCTTTTCTGATTACGCTACGATCATACTTTTTGAAGTTATATGCATATTGTTCATTATAGGTGTATATTATTGTTTGTGAGTGTGGGTTTTGCGCCCAAAAATGTTGTACATATATGGTTTCTTCCATACACCTTGGATATTGCAGTTTTATTATGAAAGATGACATGGTGTTATTTTTGATTTGAAGTGTGTTGTGTGTACCAATATTCGGTTCATGTTCCTTCTTGTTAGGATTACGAGATTAGATATATCTCTTTTGCAGTAGATGGCACAATTCACAAAGTCACCACTAAACGTCAAGCGTTCTGCATATGATGTGTGTCCGTCTATTGATTGTATCTTGATTGCGTTATTCATTGGCATTGAATTAATCTTGGGTTCATTTTACTTCTCGATGCAATATCATTCATAATGAATCTAAGATTTTTTCTTTTAGTGAACTTATGTGCTTCATCTTTAAATGGTGTCATGTAATATGCGAGTCTTTTTCTACATCTCCCTTCTCTCCAATACTTGCTCCAAAAAGGTCGTTTTATATAGAGGGTTATATTGGTTGGGGTATTAGTTACTACTATTATAGATTTTTTCATTCGTATATGCATATTTTATAAAGGTACTGAATTAAGTACCTATTAGTTAATTTTGATTGCCCTTGGTTTTGGTAGTTGTATTATATCAGTTCTGTTAATATAGGATGAAACTATCTTATTCATACACCGTCTGATTAGACTTCTATCGTTCATTTTTTTTGCTTCATATTTATTATGTGTCAGATAGTATAATAAATTGTTTGTATACAACGACACAAATATGACATAGAGTGGCCGTTCTGACCCATGATATGGGTTATCTAATTGTATGATATATTTTCCTTCCATCTATTTAACAGCGTTAAAAGGTACTGAATTAAGTACCTAAGGTTGTATTAGCATCCTGAGTAATGCCCAATTATGCATTTGGTTTTTGGTTTGTGTTTCCATGTTGCCAATTTATTCATTACACGTCTGCACAGTTTTCTTGACCTGAAGCGGTGTGCATATCTCTCGCTTTGTGTGTAACTGAAATACAGATGCCCCCTGCTTTGTGTTAGTCCTGTGACATAATATATCACCCCTAAAAAATGTGGGATTTTGAACCAAACGAGTTTATACGGCATTCTTATGTGTTTTCCCATATGTATATGTTGAATTGCACCCTCATCCTGTTACAGATGTGGTGCAATGTTGTAAAGGTACTGAATTAAGTACCTATTAGACGAATCCTAACCTACGAAAGGTTTCGTTGATTTTCAGGGTTATGATGGTATCATGGTTCTCTCTTATTCTATACCATCGCCTGAATTGCCTGATTGCTGTTGGGGATATTGTTAACGTCGTCTGAATTCCCTGTCCCATGCAATGCGTCCCTTATTAGCCTCCACATAGTCAAGGATGCCATTAAAGCCTCTTGAATTGATCAGGATGGTTGCTTGATTGTACTCATCAGTGCACTCAGCAAGGATGCATCCTGTTGGCTGTAGTTTGAATTGGTTACGAGGTGAAAGCCATGAGGTATAGATATTTGTCTCATACTTCCCATCCTTCAAACCCTTCAGGCCATTAACTTGGTCTCGTGTCATGTGGATTACATTATCACCCTGTTTGATTGATAACATGCGAGTGGTGGGATGTATCCCCAATGTGATTTGCTCATTTGAAAATTTCTTCAATGCCATATTAAATTTATCTTTTTAATTTTATTATAATGCAAAGGTACACATTTTATATGACATATAGAAATAAACGCCATTAATAAATGTTAAAATGAGGCTCATTTTCTTAACTCCGGTTAACATTACCGTAAAACGCATTTTAAGCCATTCTTAGCGCGTTTTACACCGTCAGTGGTATAGTTTATCATCTGACGGTATAAAACGTTGTTAGAAACGAAAAAAGGTACTAAATTAAGTACCTTTTTAGTATATCATATCAGTATCTTCGATTGGTACAACAAATGGTGTATTTGGTCTCTGATATTTGCCCGACTTATACAATGCGGCAGGTCTGTGAAAGAACAGGTATATGATTTTGCCGTAGCCATCATCAAGATAGCGTAAATCGCTATCAACACCTGAAATTACAGAATAACCACGCCACATAAGGGGCATAACATCAGTTTCAAACACCACCGCAATGTTGTAACCATGTTGGAGCATATTAACGCACTTGTCCCAATTTCTTCCATCATAGGAGAAGCATATGTAATAATTTGGGTAACGTTCAGCCAAGCGATAGCGTGTGAAATCCTTTGTATAGTCATAGAATTGCACATCAGAGTACAAGTCTAAGATATTGTCTTGGCTGTTGCTGAAATGGAACAGAAGGGGTGAAATATCGCTCATGCAGTTAAGGCGAATTGAAAAGCCCATGCCGTGTTTTACAGCATAAAGACGATACTTGTCTATCTCATAGCAAAGGATTGCCATAAATAGGTCTCTATTCTCAAAGAACAAGCGTGTTTTAATCAGACGAGCACGAACCACAGGGGACAAGTCTTCACCATGTGCCAATATGGATGCACGTGCATGACCCGTAAATCCCAAGCATAAAGCCCTGCAAGGACTATCAATTGCAGCAGGACAAATTTCGTAACCACTCAAATTGCCTTGGAGTAGGCTAATTGAATAAGTCATAATGTGCCCCACAACCGTATTCTTAATAACCTTTGGGTTGTTGGTTGTGCTACCTAAGTAACTGATACCAAGTTGCTTTAATGCGTTGTGATACTCTCGATAAGTTAATCTTTCCATAATCAAATCTTTTAGTTAATTAAAATTTCACGCTGCAAAGGTAGGCATAATAATTGTAATAAAAGACAATTCACACCATTTTAACATATCGTTAACACTTAATGGGTGATCTGTTAACGAAATGTTAAATCCATCAAAAACCTTGCATATATGGGGATTTCTTATTACCTTTGCAGTGGGGAAGGAAGAAGGCGTCGATAAATACAGGTGGATCGTTTTTGAAATATTTATCGAGCGTAGCCGTTACGCTCGATAAATATTTCAACTTTCTCAAAAAGACTAATTTTGGTGATGTTTTTTTCTTATATGTTGTTTTTGTTGACGTATATCAATATATAGGTACGTGCGCATGTGCGTATATATGTTAAAGAAGTGTTAAATCATCGGTAATTGTTTGTTGTTTGTGTTTTATTGTTTACCTTTGCCCCTGCAAATAACAAAAAGGAGATTTAGATTATGGACAAAAAGGTATTTCTGAAAGAAATTAGAGAAATGAACAGAGAGGAATTGATTGCAGCCATTATCAATAACAATGGTTTGAGTGTATCTCATGCAACAATGAGGAATGAGGATTTGATACCCACATTTGTGAGTGTACTATTTAAGCTCAATCCGTCAAAGGTTAGAAATCTTTGGAAGTCTGATGAGAATCTTTTGCAAGCATTATGTGATAAGAGTGCAGATATCGAAACATCCAAAGAGTATTGGGAAAGTGATGATGCAACAGAGGTGTGTGAGTGGTTATTTGATTCTCTCAATGCAGAATCGCCAAATGGTTTCTACTTTGGTAGTCATATAGGGGATGGATCGGATTACGGATTTTGGCGCAATGATGATGATGAGTAATAACCCCATTATAATTTCAACGATTGGTATAAATAACAAAAAGGAGATTTAGATTATGGTTAAAAGTGAAGTTGTAATGTTGATGAATTACTCGGCAGGCTACGAGGACGTTGTTGTATTGTCCATAAAGAAAAGTCTGTTAGAGAATGGAAGCGATAATGATGAGTTAAAGAAACTCATTCGCATTGCTCTCACTGACCTTTTTGGTGGTGATGTTGAGGAATACTTCAATTACAGGGCTTCTGCTGCTGATGTTGAGAAGTGTGTTGAAAGTTTGGTTAAGGGTAAGGATTACGAATTCGCAGGTGAGCATCTGTGGTGGAGTGAGCCGTTAGAAGTGGTTACAGCATTATGATGATAGGTAGATATGACGTTCAATGTGACGGTCTTGGCATAGTTGTTTATGAGGACGGCGTATGTCTTGGTTACATTGACGGTGTGGGTTATGATGATTGTTTGTCTGAGGACGACATTGACGATTTGCTTTATGATGACCTCATTGGTTAGATTGATTGTTAAATAATTGTTAAATTGTTTTTAATGTTTGGATAAATAGGAATTTATATATACCTTTGCACCATGATTAATAAGTTCAGTAACATAGTATTAAACGTTCCTCATTCTTCAATTGAGTGTTACAATGAGGGTTGGAAGGGTTCAACTTTTATGTTTCCCCTTGTAAAGCGTTGGACTGATTGGCACACAGATTTATTGTTTGCCCCCACGTCTGACATTGCAGACAGGGTTCACATGGTTCGTTTTCCTTTCTCACGTTTCCATTGTGATGTTGAGCGGCTTCTTGATGACCCATTGAAAGAAAAGGGTCAAGGGATTGCCTACACGTCATTTGAGGATTTCACACGTGATGTTGATGACAGGTTACATATTAAACTCATTGACCTTTGGCATGAGCACCAAAACAAGTTAAGAGCACTCATTAGTGACGAAAAAACGTTGGTGATTGATTGCCATTCGTTTCCCTCTGACTTATCAGATGTTGAGGTGTGTCTTGGGTACAACAACGATTGGAGCAAACCATGTGATGACGTTATTGGTTTCATTGACCATTTGTTTTCAGCAAAGGAAATTAAGTTGGCAATGAATGACCCTTATTCTAACAGCATTACACCTAATAAGGATTTCCATTATACATCGTTTATGTTGGAAATTAACAAGCGTTGTTATATGTATGAGGACACATTGGAATTAAATCAAATAAAGTTCCAAAAACTTAACATTTTGCTTAACAAATTATATTTATCTTTATTAGAATAAGGATAAATATAAAATGTTGCACGTAAATAGGTTTTTAGAGGCTGCTAATCTACACTTCTTCCTTGAGGCAGATAAATCTCTATTAGAGGGAAATGATGCGCTCAGGGACGAAGTATTACGCATGATCAGAAGTGAACAATATTGGGATATAAACCAATATGAAGAGTTCCTAACTGAAAGGGATAAATCAGATAAGATTGAGTTTTTCACCCCTTATACGGTGGATGATTTAAAACGTAACGGTGTAACCACATATAAGTTACATGGTTTCAGCATTGGTTATGCTTTAGTTCCCATGGGTGGTGGTAAGGTTGATATTATTAGTGTTTTCAATAATGAGCCTGAGGTTAGGGGCATCATTGATGACTTATTGGATAGTGCCATTCGTCATGGCGGAAATTGCTTAGATCATTATGACACCAAACTTTCAGACCTTTATCAACGTAATGGGTTTGTTGAAGATGCAAGATATAAGTGGGATGATGCTTACATGCACCCAAAATGGGATAAGAGCAAATGGGGTGAGCCTGATGTTGTTGTTAGGCATTTGGAGCCGTCATTAAGGAAGACATTGCAATTATCAAGGGATATGGAAAAATATTAAGTTAAATAAATGTTAAAACAGGGGAAATATTTTCCCCTGTTGTTTTTTCTTATTACCTTTGCAAGCGGGGATGTTCATCCTGGCGTCGTCACGAGTAATGTCAGGCGTGGATCATAAAAAAAAACGGAAGGGAAAACCCCTTCCGTCAAAACACAAAATGACCTTATGTTCGTGTAAAAACGCTTTAACGTTGTTCGATAATTCGGCTTTCGAGTTCGTTACCAATGGTAAACTCATTCATGTCTGCGTCCTCAGCCATGTTTCGTGCTTTGTCGAGGGCTTCACCCTCATCACGGAAATCACCGTTAACTGTCACCCTAATTGAGGCAACATAGTTTAATTCGATAGTGTATTGCATTATTGTAAATTATTTTACTTCAACCCATTTATCCTTTTCCTTGTCATACTTCACCTTTGAGCCATCGCGGTACATGGTATTGAATGTCTGAATGATGTCATAAACCGTAATGGTCTCATCATCGTTCATGTCAAGCCATTTCTTAATGTCCTCCTGCATCTCTTTTGATTTTTCAATCAGTTCAACTCGGGGGTATTCAATGGCATATTCATGACCCTTGTAGTTGGGACAATAAGCATAGCCATCATAAATTTCAAACTTCAATGGTTTCTTGAAACCGCTAATTTCAAGGTCTTTCTCATCAATGAGTTTACCATACATTGTTTCTAATGCGTCTTTACTAATTCTTGCCATTTTTTAATAATGTATTAATTTGTGTTGTCTGTGTTGCAAAGATACAAATAAAAAATGGGGAAAAGAAATTCCCCATTCATATTTAACATACCTTAACTTAATCAGAGAAATAGCAAGTTCTCAACCTCACAGCCTTCCAAGTCCTTCATCTTCTGAGCAAAAACATCGGCCTTAACACATTGATAACCACATGTTGAGACCCTTTTTCTCATATGTTCAAAGTAAGGGTCAGTTGTCATATAATATCGTATGTAATCAATATCTGACCAACATTCCATTGCTTTATTGAACTTAAACCTAAAGGATGGTATAACCACAGCAAAACCATTACCAAGATGCTTGCTATAAACTGCACAGACCAAACGTTTGGTTAACTTGGTAGGGTCTGCAGAGATGCGCTCAAAATCTTCATATAAACCCTTTGCAACCACATGTGTGCCAAACTTACAATTTATTTCATTCATCTTGCTCTTGAACACATATCCATGACCCCATTGACCACGAGGTTCGAATTTCCAACAATACAGATGAATCATTTCATGCACCATCACATCGCGGATGCCATTCTCATTCATGTCATGGGTAATTGACATCTTAATGACAGGTTTTCCATACTTGACAGAGAATAAACCAAACCACGACTTAGCCTTGCTAAGTTTAAATGATACATTATTAGGGAGTTTACCCTTAAATGCTTTCTCGTTCCACTCATTGTAGAGTGCTTCCATTTGTTGAATTGTTACTATCATATATATTCTTAATTGTTTCTTTATCTGTGTGCAAAGGTAAACAATTAGTTTGAATTATGCAACAAACACTGATGATTTAACTCCCGTTAAGAAATGTGTTAACGAAATGTTAAAACTGTCAAAACCCTTGCACACATCGCGGAAATATGTTACCTTTGCAGTGGGGATGTTCTCCAGGCGTGCGTCGCCAGGCGGGGATCATAAAAAAAGGTGGGTAGCCATTTCTGACAACCCACCATTGATATAATGGAAATGAGGTAAGTTTAGTAGTCTATCGCATTTTGCTTGTTGATAAAAAAGTGAATTCCGTTGCTGCACTCATCCCAACGATTTTCGTCAAATGAATCTGGATATACCATTTCACCGACCGTATAGGTACATGCGTGGCTATATGCACAATTAACGACTTGTTTAATATTTTTGTCACCCGTGGAAAGGCATTCAATAGATAACACCTCTGCTTTGTCACAACGGCATTTCAATGTGGTTGCCGAACATCTACGTGCATCTTCGGGTATTCTGAGTTTGACAATGTACTCATTTCTGTTAAAGTGTATTTTTTTCCATCCGATGAAAGAGCCTTCGGATGGGCATGCCAATGGTACGTATGGCATGTTTTTAGCACCCATGAGGTATGCCCCATTGAGGTATGTGCTGCTAAGGTTTGTCATACTAAGGTCTGCCCCACTGAGGTTTGCCCAACTGAGGTATGCACAGCTAAGGTTTGCACCACTTAGATTTGCCCCACTGAGGTATGCATCACTAAGATTTGCCCCACTGAGGTATGCACAGATAAGGTTTGCACCACTTAGATTTGCACGCATAAGGTTTGCCCTAATGAAGTTTGCATTGCTAAGGTTTACACCCCTGAGGTTTGCCCCACTGAGGTCTGCCCCACTGAGGTTTGCACACGTAAGGTTTGCACCTATGAGGCTTGCATTTATGAGGTATGCACCTCTAAGATCTGCACACGTAAGGTTTGCATACATAAGGTCTGCACCTATGAGGTTTGCTTTGCTAAGGCTCATTCCTTTACGAATTGCGTCCTCAATGGTTTCTTTAATTGAAGGGCTATCATTTTTGAAAAACACCTTACCTTGTAAATTCTTTATTTCCATATTTTTATTGTTTTATAGTGCAAAGATATTGAAATTACGGGTTATGCGCAAGGGTTTGGTTTTATTTAACACTTTTTTAACACAAAAAGGGAACAACCCCGATGTGGAGCCATTCCCTTCAACAACTTAATATTTGATTTGATTATGGATGTATTTTTCTCAAAATGAAGTGTTCCGTGTCGTTATGCACAAATATTGTATTTGCACTATAGTCTTTATCAAGTACAAGCCATTGTAAACTATTGTCATCAAGCGACCTATAGAATAGGGTGTCCTTTTTTACCTTATAGACGTAAGGGTCTCCCTCTGAGCGTATGTCATCAATGTATAACAATGTATCATTCTCGAAGGTGTACTTGATGTTATTGTCCTCAAAAACTCTCCACTCGCCAATCAAGTCCATTGTACTTGCCTTGGTGTTGCAACCAACAGCAACCAAGACAAACATAATTATAAAAGGTATTAATCGTTTCATTTTATTACCACATGAATTTATTTACGCCGAAATTAATCTTCAATTCCTTAAACCCATTGGGAATTTTATCTGAAACCCCAATTCTATTGTAAGCCCAAATGCCGATGCAATTCTCAATTTCATCTTCATCGCTACCTTTGATAGAGTATGTTACATCATAGTCACCGCACCCCATACCATTACCTGCGGAGCACAATAGTGGTAATGGGTGGAATGTACCATACTTGGGGGAGAAACGAGGTATCTTCACATACTCGTTGGTATCAAGGTTCAATATATACTTGAACACTGATTTCTCCCTTGTCGGTTTTCTTGGAAACTTGTCTTGTTTGATAAGATCTACAGCAATCTTATATACCTTAATTCCTGCCTTAACGTAGAAGCCCTCACTCTCATTGAGTTCGTTAAACATCTTTTCATCATAAGGAAGTTCAATCCAATTCTCTAACATTTGGTCAAAGACCTTGTCGCCAAAAGTCTTTTTCAATGCTATACCCAATGGATTCTTTTCTGAACCCTCATCACGACGATAGAGACGCACCATCATATTAGTGGTTTTATTGGTAATCAAACCGTCAGCATAATCACCACACCAAACAAAGGGGTAACCATAATACTTACCGCCTAAGAAACGACAAGCCTGCGCAACGAAGTTGTTACCCACATAACAATGTTCCATCATCTTAGCACCATTGCCAAAGTCATGAGGATAAATTGCCATTTCAACAGGCTGTTCCTCATTCATGTAATCAGGCTTTAAAATAATCGCCGAGTAATACTGCCCCATATCAAATCTTTTTAGTTGTTATTGTTTTACGATGCAAAGGTAATACATTTATATTATAATACCACACATTTGAATGACTTTAACACTTATTTAACACTTCCCTTTAAATATGTTAAAGAGGGAAAAACATTTTGCAATGTCGATAATTCTCATTACCTTTGCAGTGGGGATCCAGGACTCAGGAGAAGACGTCACGAGTTTCAGGCGGTTATAAAAAAAGGAAAACAGCCTACTCTCACGAGCAAGCTGTTCTCCAATGTTTAACTTTTAAAATCTATTCGCTTATGAGTAAAGTAGTTGAGGAGGTTGGATTTGGACCAACGAAGTTCGTTAGAACACTTCCTTTACGGGGAAGCCCATTTGACCGCTTTGGTACTCCTCAGAGGCATTTCTGCCTTTAGTAGTTGGGAGAGCAGAATTCGAATCTGCGAAGTTCGTTAGAACACTTCCTTTACGGGGAAGCCCATTTGACCGCTTTGGTATCTCCCACAACTCATTTCTGAGTTGGTTGTTGAGGAGGTTAGATTTGAACTAACGAAGTTCGTGAGAACACTTCCTTTACGGGGAAGCCCATTTGACCGCTTTGGTACTCCTCAAAGAAACTCCTTCACATGCACGTTATATTGGCAGTCCGAAAGTCTCTTATATTTTTAACTGAGTTAATCAGTTTGTTTCTGTTTTACGTTGCAAAGATACTAAGAAATTTTGAGAAACAAAAATGCATGTCCATTTTTTAACACCCATTAACATTTTCCTTTACACGTGCGTGTGTGTACATTTTATCCTTCCTCATCCATCACAGGCATTGGAACCACCTTAATGCACACACTTCCACGATCATAATTGCCCTTGAATCCTGCCTCAAAGTGAGTTGGTGTATCATGACGTATCTCATAGTTTTCCTCATCAACAACAGGCATATGATCTTGCTCCTTCAAGTCCTTCAACTTCTTCATAGCATTTGCCTCATACTTGTAGAGATAATAATCATGACGTTCCTCATAATCATGTATCTCACACTCATGCACCATGTAATACATCTTCTTTGCCATAATGTACTGAATTAAGTACCTATATTCTCATTTTTAGGGTTTCCCCTGCCATTAATCATTGGCAGGGGTTTGTTCTGTTACATCAGCCACAACGCAGCGATACCAAGGCTTTCCAC
>Ga0326512_10002201_pt1 | contig 14427 bp, 3 predicted proteins | sample 1_2617_0518_D_FD_203652 | JGI IMG/M metagenome (GOLD analysis project Ga0326512, IMG submission 203652) | Bovine rumen microbial communities from UC Davis, California, United States - 1_2617_0518 | ecosystem: Host-associated > Mammals > Digestive system > Stomach > Rumen | place: USA: California... | reverse complement strand
GAACGAGATAGACGACCATCACTCTTCAGCAAGTGAGAAGGTGTCTCCTCGTGAGGACGAGAGTCGTTGTATCCATAGGTCAGCATCTGTCCGAAGAAGAGGTAGTCGTCAGGCCAGATGGGGTAGAAGTGAACCTTCTCCTCTGCGTCAATGTGCATGCGCTCGTCTTCACCCTCTGGAATGTTGCCGTCACCATAGCGGTAGTCACCATCAGCATAACGGTCTTCCACATAGCCTCCATAAGCATAGACTCCGTCAACACCAGCCGAGCAGTGAACAGGAGACTCGATATAGTGACCTCCGTTGTCATGACGTTCCAAAGTGCCGTCGTCTTCCTTAATAGTATAATAGGTATAATCTGTACCCGATGTGGTCTTCTTGTCGTTATAGCGCTTGAACAGATAGAAACCGTTCAGGTCGTAGGCTGCAGTACCATTGTGGAAGGCTGCGTATGGAATCGCATGAGCCAAGCCATGACCATCGTCTTCTTTACTATAGTTCAGATTATCCGGATAGAAGCAGTTCACTCGCTTGTATCCACTTGCCGCAGGAGTGCCAAAGACTGCCTTGACACCAGAGGCAGGTGTGCCTGTGGTATTGATCCAGCAGTTCTCCACATAACCACTACCTGTATCAGCGATACCTGCAGAGGTGAACGAACCCGTTACACCAAGGTTATAGATGTTACCACAGAGACTGCCAAACAGTGAGTGGTCGAGACCGTCAATGTGATAGCCATCGCCATGCAGATTACCCGAGAAACAGTTGGTGTTGTCACCAATCGAAGTCCATTCACCGGTATGACTGACGTTAGTGTGCATGATGAACTCCAAGTTCTGACAGTTCCTAACGTGCTCGTCAAGGGTACTCTTGCTAAGATCGAAGAAGTCCTTCAGCTGTGTTGCACCGTTAGTAGCATCTGTGATATATATCTTCGAGTTGCGCTTCACGTTCTTGTTGTCCACATAGTAGTGATGCTCCGTGTCTCCAAGCACCTTCGTCAGGTCGTGGTAGTTGGCCACACTCACCTGTACGGCATTCGAATAGGTCTTGCCGAGATAAGTCTTGGCATAGTAGGCCACATAGTAGCCGTCCTGATACCAGTACAGCGGGTCGAAGTTGGGAATGTACTCCTTACCGTTGGTGTGGCTCTCGGCTTCACCAATCTTCTCGAACAGCTCCCAACCACCACCGGTAATCTCGTAGGCTCCAGGTGTTACGTTAGGCTCACGCAGTCCGACATAGGTACCTGGCAATACAATCTGAGGCACCTTGATGTCCTCAACGGTAGGAATACCACTCTTGAATTCCAGGTGGATGTTCACCACGTGGCGTTCACTGACGGGTGTGACGTGAGTGCCGTTGACGTCGCTCTCCTCATAGCTATATTCATAGACCACGGTGATAATCTTCTCCTTCGACAGGTCGAAGATGTCAGAGTTGCGACTCACATAGAGCGTTGCCGTTTCCGTAGGAGCAATGCCGTGGATGGTGAAGTTGAGCTGTCTGTTGGCAAGCTCGCTATATTTGTCGCTGGTAATGACCAGTCCTACAGGCACTGTCTGACCATTATTATAGGTACCAGTTGCACTTCCCGTAACATCTGCATTTGTCACGCTGACACCCTCGTCGTTTTCATTCACCTTATATTCCTCACGACAGTAGTAGAAAGTCTTGTTCTTCTGTGCGTCAGTGAATGTCAGCTCTGTCACGTATTGTTGGTCAGAACCCAGGCCATCGTAGGTGGTCTTCGAGATGGTAGTACCCACAGCGTATGGTGTGTTACCAATCTGGAAGCCTGAATTGACCACATATACCTTGAGTTCATCCTTGACGTCGATGGGCGCGTAGTGGCGCTTCTCGTTGGGCAGTTTTTCGAAGTCCGTACGTGAGTATTCCTTGCCATTCTCCAGTTTCACACCGTTATGCGTTGAGGTGGCGCTGCCATGATAGGTGGCAGAATAGTCTACTGCCTGCTCCAGCGAGTAGCCTGCGGAATTGTCTTCTGCACCCTTGAGAGTGCCTAAGCTGGAGTCGTACTGATACTTCTGACCTTCCGGATGGATAAAGGCGCCTTGGGCGTTTCTGCTATAGTTTGGATCGATGAGCAAGTCAAAAGCGTCGTAGTTGAATGCGAAATGCTCACGATCAGCAGGTGACATCGAGCACCATACGTTCAGACCACGATAGTTCTTGCCAGGCTCATAGTAGTCACCACCATACTTACCAGCAACCGTACAATAGTAGGCAGGAACGATATCAGCGAGAATGTCAGCGGCAATGTCAGGTCTATCGTCCTTGACGCTATTATAATAAGCAGTTCTCTCTGCCTCCGTCATCTTCGAATTGACGTAGATGAACTCTGTCGGACTCAGTTGTATGGTTCTTGTACAGATGAAAGCAGGAGCCACATAGCCTGTCATAGAGGCCGCTGCTGTGGCAGAGACGGTAGCACCAATATTCAGATGCTTATCGCCAACAGCATATTCCTTGGTCACGAGATAAGCATCTTCAAAGGTAGCCTGGCCGGCAGCAGGAATTGCAGAAGCGTGATTCTTCTTTACATTCTGATAAGTGTCGTAAACCGTCTTCGAGATGATATTACTTTCCTCGTAAGCCATTTGTCCAAAGACGCCACCTGTCGAACCTGTCAGGTGATAGGTAGGACCATCGTCATAGCCAGTGGCGTATGTCTGTTGCTTCTCATTCCATGCACCCTCCTGCTTCGTGTACCAAGTATTCCACTCTTTGGGGTTGGTCACCTTGTAAGTCAACAGATAGCCTGTATTGTGGCTTACATTGTTCGACGAACGGAAGACGAAGTCGAAGTCGACTTCCTTCGCCAGACCAACGTGATAGACCTTTGGATGTGCCGTCTTCAGCGAGGTGTAATCGGTAGATAGCATGACCTTACCGGCAGGAATGACATCTGTATCGTTTTCGCTCCACTTACAATCTGCAGTGGTGACGTAGGTGTCTTCCACAAACAGCGCCTGCTCAGACTTTGTCAGCAAATACCAGTCCCAATAGCTGATAGGGTCATTCTTATAATAGGTGACGTCGTTGATGACCAGCTTCTGGTCGTTTTCGAGCGGTACACCGTTAGACTTAAAGTAGGCATAGCGGTTAGGCATCACGTTAAGCAACTTCATGCTACCATGCGAAGCCGCTGTAATGGTCAACGGAATCTCTACGCTCTCACTATAGGCGTTAGGAGCACCCGTATAGGCAGAGATATACTGGTCGTAAACATATACCTGACCCTTGATAAACCAGTAGTGTGCAGGTACGCCACCCTCTCCATACTTACCACTGACGTTATAGCAGTCGTCGATAATGGTCTGTGTGCTATGTACGAAGTTACCCGAGGTCTCCCACTCCACCAATTCGCCTCCTTCATAATCGAAGTCCTTTCTAGTAATGGCATCCGCGTTCAGAGCTGTCAGCGTGGTATGGTATTTCTTGTTATATGTACCTACTCGGTGTTCGTTCTTTGCATACACGAAGCCACCACCCATACCGGTCTGTACGTTGATGAGGTCAAGTTCGATGACACCCGTGATATAGCCCCAGTCCTTCTCATAGAGATCAGTACCCGTACTCTTCTCCGTGGTCAATTCCAAATATACACCTGAGGCCAGCGCCACCTTGTTGAGGCTGTTACCATTGTTGCGCTTGCGCTCATTGATATGCTTTCTCTTCCATTTAAAATAGGTGTTGTCATCTGTACCCGTAGAACCATAGGTGCCGGTGTCGCTGTTGTCTGTAATACGGATGTCTGCATCCTCTCTAAAGTGTACATCACTGGTCAGCGCGCCCAGATAGTTCACAATACTATAGATGCCGAAGTAGTTGCCATGAACGGCTTTGTTCTGGTCAGCGAAGTCTGTGGGAAGCTGGTCTTCAGGCTTGGCTGCAGGCGTTGCTTCAGCATTCAGTGCAAGGTCTTCCTGAATCTTAGAATGTATCTGATTCAGCGACACCTCACGTACACGGTTGATGGTATAGTTGGTATAGTCCACAATCTCAGGCACACGGTCCTGAGCACCTTTCATCACCATACGACTGCCAAACACGCCACAGAAGTCAGCGCGCTGGATGGTATTCATCAGTCGGCCTGCATAGATGGAGCAGACACCATTCTCCTCCCAGTAAGCCTCATTATCCTTATCGGTATTGATGGAACCGTCTGTATTGAACATGGTTGGATAGGTCGTCTCCATATTCTTGAACAGCGTATAGATCTCGTCAGCAGTCAGGGTTGAGGCCTTGGTATGATCACCACCAGCAGGATAGTATGTCGTACCTTCGTTGTCTGTACACTGATTGACGCACAGATACCTCAGCTCATAGTAAGCCTTTTCACGGTCAGACAGAGCCCTGTATTGGTCAATGGAGATTTCCTTGGCAATAGAGTAGTAGTCCGTACCGTAGTTGGTAATATTCAAACCACGATAGCCATCCACAAAGGTCAGGTTGCCATCGCCATAAAGACCACCCAGACGACCGGTACCCAGCGTGATGAGGTCAAGATGATAGACGTCGTGTACAGATGCTGTGGCATTGCCGAAGACTGTAGGTACGTTGGCAAAGACAGTAGCAGAACCTGGCGACGTGTTACCACCGGCAAATACAGCGTTATGGATGATGATACCAAAGCCGTCCAGACTATTCCACGTGGGATCAGTCTTGTTGCCTAACATGTTGAGATCGGTAGTAGGCACATAGTCACCTTCATTGTAGCTGTGATTATTGACGTTGACAGCCGACAATGCCTTGGTATGGGGCTCTACGAGCACCTTGCAATCCTCGGTGAGCACAAACTCATTATTATCCTTAACCCAGTTAGGATCATCGGCGTCAATCACGAATCCTGAAGGATTGAAGCCGTTAGTATCTGTTATTATATAGTCATAATAGTAACCTTCATATTCGGTCGTATAGCGCTCACCGTCCTTGATACCCACATGCAGCGTTCCATTAGCATCCTCGTAGGCACTATATACATAACCGATATCACCACCACCGAAGACGTTACCATAGCCCAATTCTATACCCTTGTCAGAACCAATCTCACCACCATGGATATTGACTTCCGTCTGTCCGAAGACATAACCGTCGGAGTACAATGTACCACCTTCACCTAGGTTGTTATAGCCTCGGCCACCGCCGAAGACGTTACGCCACACATGACCGGAATAGAGGGTGACATGCGTCTTACCAGCCTTATAGATGCCCTGCAGCGAACGGACGGAATTATTCTCGCCACTTGCCGTAATCACGCCACGACCGATAGCAGCAATCTCACCACCACCGAAGAGAGCATTGCGCACGTTGCCACCATACATCTTCACGTTGGTAATGTCCACACTACTGTTGTCGATATAGCCTCCACCGAAGATACATCCACTATCATTTAGACGACCAGTGCCGTCGCCATTCCAGGTTTCGTCGTGGAGTTTCTCCTGATAGTAATCAGAGCCTACCTGGATGTAGTCGAGGTCGGTGTCTGTTGGAGGTACTCCATCAAAGTGGCGATAGCCGATAAAGCCATTATACATGGTGATGTTCGTAGTGCCAAAGACTGCACCACCTTCACCACCGCCATAGGCATTACGCTCAATGGCAGGCAGTCCGTTGACATAGTCAGTACCATCCAGTTTACCAATGATGACGTGGGTCTCGCCAGGGATGTCTGAAGCATAGGATGTTGTGATGTCCCCCTGATGGTTACCCACACTGCCTTTCCAACCGCCACCATAGACGTTACGAGCCGTACCGCCTTCGATGTAGGCCGTCGTAGAGGCGATAAAAGGATTGCCAAAGTCATTGGTCAGGCCGCCGTTCCTATCATAAACGGCACCTGTCGTACCTGCAGCGTAGAGGTCCCTCTTCACCGTACCACCCAGCAGTTCGACGTAGGTTGTTCCATAGACGTCACCACCACCGGGAACAGCATCGTCACCCAGTCCGCCACCATAGCAGTAACGTCCTACCGTAGCACCGGCCTTGATGCGAACGTTGGTATTGTATTTCTCAGGACGTGTAGCATCAACTTCATGCAGTTTGTTGCTTTTGGCAAGGTCGTTGAGCAGTCCATTGTCTGTATATCCGTTCTCCAAATCAAGAGGTAGGGTTTCAAATTCGGGTTCAGGTTTTGTTGGATCTTGAGCGTGGGCTTCAGCTTGTGCCTGCATATAAGCTTTCCATGCCACAACAGAAGGCTTGCTGATGACCTTACCGAGCTTACCTCCGCCATAAGCCTGATCGACAGAAGCACCATTATTGAGGTTCACCTCTGTATACTGTGACCAAGAATGTTCACCCAAACCGGCACCATAAACCGTAGCGGTATAACCTTGGGATTTGTCCGACCATACAGTTGAATTAATGTTCACCGTACCATAGAGTGTACGACGGCAGTTATTATTGCCACCATAGATGGCCTGGTCGATGGTGGCATCGTTACTATTGTAGTTGACGATGGCCTCATACACGTCGCAAGGCACGTCGTTATGAACAGTTCCATCTTCCTCTATCAGTCCGTAAGCACCACCGAAGATGTTCTGGGCACGGAAGGTAGAACCGCCAGGAACGTTGATAACTGTACGACGGGTGACACCTTCCTGATAGCTACCACCATAAACAGCCTGGAAGTGTCCACTCATCAGGTCGATGATGGCTGAGGCCTTATAGGCTGTTTCAGCATTGTCAGCAACAGCTTTTTCTACTCCCATGCCTACACCACCACACTCGCCAGCTCCGAAGATTTCAGTGTTCTGGTATGTCTGCATGGTCTGAGGCACGTCAATGAGGATGTAGCTGCTGTTCTGGAACTTGTTCATCTCCTCCTCACCAGTGATACCCTGACCTGCTCCGTAAATATGACGGACGGTGTTCAACTCATTGTTACTGTCGATGGGTCGGAAGTTAATGAAAGCATTGCCCAAGAAAGGCTTCGAATACCCCTCCTTAGCATGACCATTCTCGTCGAAGAATTCCCTATAATGGGCGTCCTTATAGTCATAGACGCCGTAAGCACCACCGAATATCTTCGTCGAGTGTCCCTGTACATATTCTATATAGGCAGAGGCATTCAGCATATTGGTGTTGGAAACCTTATCACGAACGGCCTGATTGCGCAAACGACTGTCGAAGTTGGCTTCACCGATTATACGACCTCCGAGGTCGTTGCCGCCAAATACGTAATCGCGGACATAAGGGAAGCCATTGAGTCCCACATAGGTTTCCGTATGTCCGAGGACGTCAGCCATACAGGCACCACTGAACGAGTCAAAGATTCGTCCGTTGTCCAGGTTAACGATACAGTTACCTGCCACGGGACCCACGAAGCCGCCACCATAGAGGAACTCACATTCGGCCATATCCTCCGTCATGTTGTCGGACTTGGGTACACCGGCGATTGGACCTTTCAGGTTCACATAGGTGCTGTAGTTCGCATCGTAAGCGTAGTGTTCGCCATTAAATATGTAGTCTCCTGTTTGTGCGGCCTCACCTTTGTCTTCTCTTGACTTACCGATAACACCTTTCTCACTACCACCGAATATCTGGAAGATATAACCACGGTTGAGGTTCACCGTAGCCTTACCCCAGATTTCCGTATCCTTACCAAATCCACCACCAAAGACGTTCATCGACGTTCCCAGCACGTCCATGCCCTGTTCTGACAGCAGCACACCCGACTTCCTCTGCGTAATAGTATAGTGTTCATAGGCATAGTGTTCTACTTCAGGTTCTGAGATATGGTCGAACACCATATCACGGTCCACCATGTGACCATTGATGTTGATAACCACATTACCATTCACGACACCGCTGTTGTAGCAGCCACCATAAACGTTACCACCTGTCAGACGGCGATACATGTCGTCATCGCCAGCAATACCAGTATTCGTTGGGGTGGCAACCTCTGCACCTGTGCGCTCATCGATAGTGTTCCATACCAGAGCTGACTTGTCGCTGTTCCAGCGCTTGGGCTCTATCAGCAATCCATTGAAGTTCAGTTCGACCTTGTCACCATTGGCATCGGCATCGTTAATCAGTCCACCGGTATAGAGCGCGTTATAGTCTGACTGTTTGACAACAGCATCGTTACAACCACCCACCACCTTGTCGAAAACAATAGCTTTGTCAGCGAAAGTAATACTAGTCTTGCCCGTACTTGTCATGCTACCCACGTTACCACCACAATAGAAGGAACCGAAATAGCTGGAATAATCATCATAGTCAGCATCGAACACTACGCTGGGCATCTTGTCCATCGCGCATCCCTGCATGTATGTTGCAAATTGGTTCTTACCCGTAAGGACTAAACTGCTGAACGGGGAGCCATCACCGGTCAAGTCCGTTCTCTTCATGGTGTACAGTACGCCTTGGTCAAAGGCGTTCGTACCCTCATTGTACTTGATCATGTCAGCACCGTTATTGCCCAAAAATACCTCGTCGGCAATGACATACGACCCTATTTTCAATTCGATTCTAGGTTTTAGCTTATCGGACTTGATGGTGGCACTGTTGCCACCGCAATAAACGGAACCTCTGATGAGGGTAGGATTATCAGCACTGCTTCCATACAGACGGATAGACACCTGCTCGATATTGGGACGATAGTCGTTCAAGGCTTCAACAGAGGTCTTGCCGGCAGGAATAGTGTAATACAGGTCGCCATAAATGTCGTTGTCTTTCAGTTTGGGGTTGTCGGTATAGGGATATGAGCCGTTACCACCACCATACACGTCACCTCGGATGCTGGTACCAATACCAATGGCACTGCCGCCCCACACACGTCCCGTGATGTCGTTACCACCATAGACATTGTTGACATCACCACCACGTACCACGACACGGGCTGACAGTTCGTTGGGGATAGTAGTAAACTCAGTATTGTTAACAACAGGAGTATATTCACCGTTGACACTGGGCTTTACGTCAGCCATACGACAGCCACCAAAGAGGTTGTCGATGACAATCTTTGATTCGGCAGTAATATAAATGAGCAGTCCGTTCGGACTTGTCATTGCTCCCTGATTACCACCGCTATAGAGGTTACGGATCAAACCCGATTTCAAATTCCAAGTAGGCTGAATGGCCATCTCGGCCTTGTTGTTACCACCAAAGAAACGTCCAATCTGGAAAGCATCACTGCTAGGATGTGAGAAACCGGTGTTGATGCCCATATCAAGACGGAAACGGTCAGGCGTCAAAAGTTCACCAGTAGTAGTATTAGCATGTATATGCTTGTTGTTAATATCAACAATACTATTAACCACCTTACTGGGATTATCCACACAGATGACGGTTTTTTCCTTGACAGTAGCGTTGTTACCACCACCATAAGCATAGACGATAGAACCACCGAGAATCTCCAAATAGGTCCTGTTCATCTCGGGTTTGACCATGCCTTTGTAGGGGCTGTTCTCCGAGGTGTAGTCGTATTCGCCATTACCACCGCCAAACAGCTGTCCTATATAGGTCTTCTGGGTTTCGTCAGGCACTTGTTGACTCTGTGCATTGGTAGTCATCTTGGTAGAGAGACGTACAAAAGTATTCCATTCGTTATTAACCTGATTCTCATCAGCTTGTGTCAGTTGTTCGGGAACAGCAGAAGACGTACCGATAGTACCCGCAATATCATTACCGCCATAAACCTTGTCAATAACGATATAGGAATTCTCAACAGCATGCTCGCCATCGATGTGTACGAAGGTGCTTCCTCCGACATTGGCCTGACGAGCACCACCATATACCTGATGGATATCGCCGGCATAGATGGAAACCTTAGTCTTACCTCCCAGGTCTCCAGCATTACCGCCACCATACACACTGCCTCCAATGGTAATCTGTGCCTGCATCAGCGATGCAGACATACAAAGCAATAATATTATGGTAGTAAACTTTTTCATTCTACTGTAAATGTTGGGTTATCCAAATCGGGATCTGCCAGTACATAGAGGTACGTGGGATCTACCGAGATGGTCAGTGTCATTTCATCACCCACAGACATGATGTCCAAGGGTACGACCAGATTGTTAGTGGCTGTTCTGTCGGCTATCTTATGTCCTGCCTTGTCATACACCTCGTAGGTGGTCACCAGTTTCAGCTGGTTGATGATTGCTGACAGGATTGCCAGTTGGAAGCCGCAAGCCTCAGTAGCCGTGGTAGTCAGCGTGAGATCTTCCGTCCTGATATCCAATGTCTTGGCGTCCGTTCCTGTAATGCTATATGTCTTGCTCTGTATGCCTTCACCTTTCTTTAGCGTGGCATCCACACTCACCTTGCTGATGTTGGTGAGTTGCAGTTGCATGGTCTTGATCTTAATACTACGCAGAGCACTATAGTCCTCACCTATCTTCATCAAGAACACCACACGTCCGTAGAGGTGGTCGAGCAGCAGGTTGATGTAGTTCTGACGGTTGCTGTCATAGTTAATCGAGAAAGCGCCCCTCTCTGCAACCGTCTTGTCAGACTCGCTCTCTGTTTGTCTGACACCTGTCACCACACAATAGTCTTTGTTGCTGATGGCGTCCAAACCATTGATATGCAGGACGGCGCCATCGCTGGTAATATCCGAAAGACTGCTGATAATACCCTCTGAATGAGGCATGTAACCATATAGGTCATAGGTACGTTGGCCGGACTTCAGTTTCAGCTGAGTGGTCCATATGTCATTACCCGTATGCTTGAACAAACCCTCTGCCAATTCACCGGAACGAGACAGATAGACCTTGATGTCGCCATAATCGGCCACTCCTAATGCAGAGCGGGTCGCACGCACCATCTTCAGTGAGGCCTGTGACTCCTCTACAGTCGTCCCCGTCTCCTGTCCCAAAGCATCCCCTGCATCTTGTGAACAGGCAGTCAACAACATGATGGCTGCTATGATGAGTATGGTTTGTATCTGTTTCATCTACCAATTATAAAAATCATATTCTTCTTCTATCTGTCGCCAGGCGGTTACTGTGGCTACTACCACCTGCAGTTTAGCATTGGCCTGATAGGCATATACCGTCCAGACATGGTTACGCGAGAAACCGCCCTCGTCTATCATACGGAATGTCGTCGTCTGCTCCTCACCCTCGCCAATCTGATATTTGATAGTACCTTGTAACAACTTATCACTCTCTCGCAGATAGAAGGTACGCTGTGTGAGATAGCCATCACTTGCGGCAGCTTCTATCAGCCACTCATAATGGAAGGGATCTAATTCACTATTACCCCAGGCATAGTAAGCGGGGTCGTCACGTTCTGCCACGTCAGGAATCGCAACATCCAATAATAAATTGGATGTAGTCGCATCGTATTCAGTACCAATATGACAGGTTTTGCGATCGTAGGGTTGAGCATCCGTCATAAAGAGGTATTCCGACAGGGGAATCATCTCTGTATTCAGTTGGATACTATTGATACGTAGCGTCTCGCTGCCAGTCTCACGCGAGAAGGCGAAGCGTAGTTTCGATACCGTACGACGCAATATTACCTTTGCCAGTTCGTCGCCACTCTCTAACCGTAAGACCGGTGAGGAACCTGTCACGGGTTGATCGCGCAGCACACCACTCATAGGTAGACCTACGTTTTCAGGAACACTTGTCACAGGCGTAGCCATTCCAAAGGGATCGAGAGCATTGGTCTTGCTCATCACTGCCGCCTCCAGCTGTGCCTGTGTAGTGGTTTCATTGAGCGTCACATTACACGTCTCTGGCGTTACGTTAGCCAAGACATAGACATCTACGTTCTCGCGACTGTTAACTTCTGTTTCAGCATACTTTTCATCGATGGTCAGCTGGAACTCCTCATAAGGATGAGCTGAACTCAGTCCTGGAAGCGTAGTAGGCGAATAATAACCTATCAGCTTTTTAGTATCATGTGTAAACACCCATATCTGCATAGAGTAGATGGTCGCCTCCTGGTTCACAGCACTTACATCGCCTTCGTATGTGGCACGTGTGGGCTCTGCCTGCTGTGGGGCATAGACATAGATATAAAGTTGCGTAGGGGCCTTACTGGGATTTGTAGGCTGTGAGTTGTCATCGTCAGACGATGAGCATGCCGAGAGACACAGCAACAGCAGTGATAGCAGCAGCCAACTCATGCGACTGCTCCTATTGCTGATGGTGATATGTCTGTTCGTTTGTCTCATCTCTTTGTTAGAATAAAATCTCCTCAGGTGTTGTGGCTACCCATTGGGGCACCAGTTCGATTCCCATCTCCAGTCGTGGCGACAAAAGGCTGGGCAATACATTATAGGCTTTCGCCAAACTGGTTACCTTCAGATTTAATATCGTGGTGAAGTCCTGTGTGAACACGCGGTCACGAATCGCTGTACGAGGGTCGTCCTTGAAGGTCTCGGGATCAACCTCGCCTACTACATAGAACTTCGTGCCTCTATATACAATACCATCGAGACCTTTAAAATCCGTAGTGCTACTATTGATAAACTCCAGTACTATAGGTACCTTCTTATGGTCATAGGTCTGCAACACCAGCGTGTTGGTAACCTTTGTGGCATCTGCATCAGATCTCAGGTAGAAATAATCACTCTCAGCAAGACCATTGGTCTTCACCAATGGGTCGTAGATGAACTTCATGTCTGTCTCGGAATAGGCGGGAAAAGAAGTGACAGGTGAAAAGTCAAAGCCAACAGGCAGCTGGCCTCCGATAATCACACCCGTCAATGGGAAGTTAGAAACACCCACCGAGATATCGACATTGTCGGCATCCTTCAACTTATCGAGCTCCGTATGTTTCAGTTTTATCTGCATCCTTGCTACACCATACTGCAAGGGGTCTTTGATCGCTATCGATTTTGTATTATGTGTAACAATACCATTGTCGTATTCGTATGCACCTAACACCTCGCTCCACTGTTTATTGTTTTCATCGCCATAGATATCCTTGCGTCCGTCGATGTTGGAGGTGCAGATGCGGCTGTTGCCGTAATAATACACCTCTGCAGGATAGGCAAAACGGTCAATGCCATTAATGTCGGCTATGCTGGTATTAGAGAGCTGCGGCACGAAACACTCGCCCTCGCCACTCCATCGCAATACTGCAGCGCAATCAGGCAGTCCGATAGAGGCGGGGAAACCATCCCAGGCCGTGTTGTATTTGTCTATCTCAGTGATAATCGCCTTCTTAATGGCATCATCATCGCCTTCTAACGTCAGGGTGTTTAATGTTTCTTTCAGCTTTGTCGTTAGTACTTTGACATTCGCAGCAGAGCCTGGCATGATATCACCTCCAGTGTTCTCCGTCTGGTTGGTGAAGTTCATGAACATGACTCGTAATGTAGCACTGTGGGCATCCTTCCACTCAATGTCATTTGCCTTTGCTTTGGCAATGGCGGTCATATAGTTTGCCAATGAAGTAGCAGTAGAATGCGCAGTAGATGCTTGGGGGAATATGGACTCCAATCCAAAGCTGATATTCCTTGGAGCCATATTCAGCGGGAAATTCTCTATGATAGAACCGTTAGCCGCTGTGGTACGACTACCTTTCGGTGCACGACCATAGACCAGGAACGAGGCCGTACCTGGTGTTATCATGCATTTCTCATAGAGGTAGAAGATATCGGTTTTCTGATATTCCGTTTTGTCGTTACCAATTTGATACCATAATGGTGTATCTTCCTTTGTTATTTTTCCTTCCACTCCAAAAGGAACAATACGCGATAATGAGATTCCACGATAACCACTTGCTTGCACGTCCTCTGCGGACATACGCGTTATGTTTTTATTGACAGTGTTTGAAACAGACAAAGCCAAATCGACTACAACAGGATTCTCTTGCCAAGCCTCCTGTTGCTCTTGATCTTCGTTTGTACAGCCTGTCAACAGCATGACAAGCATAACAAATAGTATTTTATAGTCGATTCGTCTCAATCGTATTCGAATATATTAATTAATAATGTACGCGCGTGAGAGTGTATCTACATCTCCCAATCGTATTCTCCACCCTTGTTCCAGTCGAGCGTAACGCTGACACCCACCGTACTGTTGTAGGGTCTTACGGCACCCTCGTCATCCAATTCGCCTTTAATGATTCGCAGGTCACCAGCCTTCAGCGGTTCACTGATGTCCAATATGGTCTCTGTCACCTTGCCATCAGGTTTGGTAAGATAGACCTTAAACTGCCAGAGGGAAGGTTCCGCCCCCGCTCGCTTCTTGACGGATGCCGGTGCGGCATCACGAGAGGGGAAGTTGACGGAACAGAAGCACAGCAGGTCGTTGCCTGTCTCCACCTTATCAGCCTTGATGAGCGGAGAGGTTGCAGGAAAGACGTAAGTGCTGTCGCTAATCTGGAAAGCCTCGGCAAAACCTGTGGCATAGACCTTCAGGTCAGTAAAGTTTTGACCCTTGGTGTCGAGCACCAGCGAAGCGGCACTATTAGCCATATACAGGTGGACATTGA
>Ga0326512_10002200_pt1 | contig 14428 bp, 8 predicted proteins | sample 1_2617_0518_D_FD_203652 | JGI IMG/M metagenome (GOLD analysis project Ga0326512, IMG submission 203652) | Bovine rumen microbial communities from UC Davis, California, United States - 1_2617_0518 | ecosystem: Host-associated > Mammals > Digestive system > Stomach > Rumen | place: USA: California... | reverse complement strand
TACAAAAATCCATTTAATTTATAGAGCCCAACACATGAAAAAAAACTCCTATTTTGCTTTTTTTAACCCTTTCTCCTTTTGTTGGGGCTATTCCGCGATAGCTGGTGCTATCTTTATCCGTTCTTTATCATATAAACATTGAAAAAACATAGCCGCCCGTGCCGCTTTTCTTTGTAAATGTTTGATTGTCAAACTGTTAATTGCGCCTATGTTTACGAAAAACTATGCCGCAACCCTGCCGCAAGCAGATGATGGCGCAAGGCAGGTGACAGGCGGCCAAAATGATGACTAAAAAATTGCCGGGCATGCATTCGGCGTTCTTCCCGCCTATCCGTACCATAAAAAGCCCACACAGTGCCCACACGGTGTGGGCACTGTCTTTGGCACGCCACAACCTTCTTATTTGAGGCGTATCTCGCTGGGCTTGCAGCCGAGCTTGGCCTTGAACTTGGCGGAGAAGTAGTCTGGACTCTCGAAGTTGAGACGGTAGGCTATCTCCTTGATGCTGAGCTCGGTAGTGGTGAGCAGCTCCTTGGCGCGCAACAGCCGTAGCTCCTGCTGGTAGGTGGCTGGCGAAAGACCTGTGAACTCCTTGAAGAGCTTGCGGAAGTTGCTGTAGCTGACGCCCAGCTCCTGGGCTACCTTCTGGATGGTGAGGTCGGACTCGAGCGACTCGCGGATGAGCAGTCGCGCCTTGTTGACCATATTGACTTGCACCTGGTTCTTGCCGAGCTCGATATTGCGCTCCAGTGAGTACATGGTGCCTATGAGATAGTTCACGATGCCTGCCATCACCTGCTGGGCGAAGGCGGCCTCCTCGATGGCTGCCTCGTAGGCTCGCTTGTAGAGCAGTTCGATCGTGTTGGAGTAGCCCACGTGGTAGATGGGCTTCTCGGGCGAGAGGAATCCGTAGCGCACGCGGTCGTCGATGTTGCGCCCTTTGAATCCTATCCAATAGCTTTTCCATCCGACGTCGGGGGCAGGGTGGTAGGTGTGCCACTCGTTAGGGAATAGCAGGAACATATCGCCCGGCTTCAGGCGTGTCAGTGGGCAGTGTGTACTCTGGAACCATCCTTCTCCCTCAGGGTTGTAGAGCAGCTGGTACTCATTCAGCGTGCGCCCCTTGTCGATGTGGAAGTAGTAGCCGTCAGCATGTCCCTTGGTAGGGTAGGGGTCGCCAGGGGCTATCTCCTCGTAGCCTACGGTGCTGACGGTAAGCCCCCAGAGGGCATCGCGCTCACCAGCCAGCATGTATTTACTTTTCTGCATTTTGGTCAGTCTGTTTTAACGGGGGGGGTAATAATGCGGGGTGTCCAGAGCCAGAAGGTAGACCCGGTGCCCTCTCCTTCTGAGGTGACGCCGATCTTGCCGCCGCAGCGCTCGGCTATCGACTTGCAGATGCTCAGTCCGAGACCGGTGCCCTGCACGAAGTCGTTGAGCTTGACGAAGCGCTCGAAGACGGAGGCCTGCTTCTCCTTGGGGATGCCGGCGCCGGTGTCCTCGCAGTAATAGTAGATGCCGCCGTCCTTCTCGTGGTAGCCCACCTTGATATGTCCCTCCTTGGTGTACTTCACGGCGTTGGTGGTGAAGTTGGTGAGCACCTGCTGGATGCGCCCGATGTCGACGGTGGCGGGGAAGGTGTCGTAGGGGTTGTCCTTGATAAACTCCACGCCGGCCTCCTGCACGCGCTGTGCCAGCGTCTGGCAGATGTCGTCGAATGCATGTGCGAAGTCTGTTTCCTGCGGCTTGATGGCCAGTGCCTGCCCCATGTTGGAGGCTTCGAGGATGTCGTTGATGAGGCGCATGAGGATGTCGCAGTTGTTGCGTATGATGCGTATGAACTCCATCCGCTCCTCGTTGGTGTCGACCATGGGGAGCAGGTCGCTGAAGCCTACGATGGCGTTGAGCGGCGTGCGTATCTCGTGGGTCATGTTGGCCAGGAAGGCACTCTTCATCTTGCCCGAGTTTTCGGCGCGCTCCGTCTCCTCCTTGAGCTTCTGCTGGGTGTCGATGAGCTTGGTGATGTCGCGGGCGATGCCGAAGTATCCGATGCGCCTGCCGTCCTTCTCGTAGGTGGGAACGCCACTGATGGCGAGCCAGACAGGCTTGTCGGAGTAGTGGCTGTGCCGGAAGTGGTGGATGACGTTGAAGGGCTTCTCCATGAACGTCTTGTCGGCGATGGCCTTCCTGGAGCCTTCCTGGTGGTCCTCGAACATGCTGTCGGTGTACTCCTGGATGCTCTCCTCGTACTCGGTCTCGCGGAGCGAGCGTGAGAAGGAGATGCGTTTCGTGTTGAGGTTGGAGCGCCATACGTACATTTGGCTGTTTTCCAGCAGGTAGACGAGCTGTTCCTCGAAGCGGTTGATGATTTCGTTCTTGCGGTTCATCTCCTCGGCATGCTGTCGCTGCTTGAGGTACATCTCGCGCTCGGCGGTGATGTCGCGGGCGGTGACGACGTAGTACTGCAGCACGCCGTCATCGTCGAAGGTGGGGCGTATCTTGAACTCGATATGGCTATCCACTCCGAACTCCGGATAGTAGATGCGGTGGCAGACGTGGAAGTTCTCATGGCTGTCTGGGTCGAACTGCCCCTTCAGCAGCGGCACGTCGAAGAGGTTGCCTTGCTCGAAAAACTCCTTTACCCTGCTGGATTTGTCAAAGCCGCAAAGGTCGCGCATCTTCTTGTTGGCATCGATGTAGTGTCCCCCACGGTCGTAGAATGACATGGCGATGAGGTTGGTCTCGAACATCTGCCGGTGCTTGGTGCCCATCTCGAGATTGATACGTTCCTCATGGATTTCGTCGGTATAGTCCCTGAAGGTGTTGATCAGGTAGCGTGGCTTGCCGTTCTCCTCTTCGAGGATGGTGTGTCCCTCGATGTAGCGCCAGTCGGGGGCGTCGGCGGTGCCCTTGTTCCAGCGGCGCCTTACCTTCCACACCTTGATTTCGCCCGACGTCATCTTGCGCAGCTCGAGGTGGAGGTCGCTGCGCTCGTCGATGTGTACGCGCGAGACGTACTCGTCGAGATTCATGCCTTCATCGGGTAGCAGGTGGCCGTGAACGTTCCAGATATAGTCTTTCTTGATGTCGTATTCGATGATGTAGAAGTTGCCCATGCTGAGGGCCTGGGTCATCATCTGGTTGAGTTCGAGCGATTTGTGGATGGCAGCCCTGACGCGCGAGCGTATCAGTCGGCTGAGCAGGAACATGATGATGGCGGTGATGACGCTGCCGAAGAGCACGATGAGGGCCACGGGGCTGGCATCGTCGCGGGTGCGCTCGGGGTAGAACCACTGGTTGCGGATGGCCTCCAGGTCGCCCGACTGCTCGAGGCGGGCATAGGTCTCGTCGATGGCGCCGATGAGCTCGGCATCATATCCCACGATGCGGAGCTCGCCGGTGGGAATGTCAATCTCGTCGAGCTTGATGCTGTCGAGCCTCAGCTCTTTGATTTTTTGTGCGATGGGTATCTCTCCCCAGGCATAGTACTTGTAGGTGCCCTGGCTGATGCCTGCGAGGGCCTCCTTGGGCGAGTGGTATTCGATAGCGAAGCGTGTGCGCCCCATTTCCTCGATGCGGACGGCGGCATAGTCGTTTTTCTTCAGCAACAGCGTGTCGTCGGCATCGAGCTGGCTGAGCCTTTTCAGGGGCGGTGTGCTGCTCAGTCGTGCCACGCGGATGTTGTAATAATTAATCATGTTCTGCGTCATGATGTATGGACGCTTGTTGTACATGAAGGTGAGGGCATGGATGAGGTCGGCCTCGTGCTTCTCGAAGGTCTCTGTACACTGGTACCACTCCTGCATCTTGAAGCGGTGTGGTATGTTCAGGTAGTTGAGTATCTTGTTGAGCACGGCCACGTTGTAGCCGTCGGGCTCTCCCCGGTCGTTCCTGAACTCGTAGGGTGGGAACTCCCAGTCGCTCACGATGATTAGCGGGCGCTCTTCTGTATACTCACGAAGGTAAAGGGCCCTGGCCTTGCCTACGTGGCAGAAGGCGAGCACGACTGCGGTGATGACTGAGATGATGATCTTGTTGGTCATATCGTATGTCTCGTTTTTTTATATTCGTTCCATTTCGATTAGCTTGCAGGGCAGCGTCACCCAGACGGTAGTGCCCTTGCCTTCCTCAGAGGTCAGCTGTATACGGCCTCCCATGTACTCCGTCAGTTCGTGACAGATGCTGAGTCCCAGGCCCACACCGGTGTTGGCTCCGGTGACAAAGCGCTCGAAGATATGGTCGATGGCATCGCTGGAGATGCCTCGTCCCGTATCCTCGACGGCCACCACGAGCTTGTCGCCGAAGTAGTCATACTTGACGAATACGGTGCCCTCGTCGGTGTAGCGCACCGCATTGTCGAGAATCTTGTCGAGGATGACGGATATGTTGGTTTCGTCAATGTCGACGACAAGCCGTTTGTAGAGATTTTTCGCCACGTATTTGACGCCGGGCTTCTTCATGTGCTCCCAGATGGCATCGCACCTGGGCTCGAAGATTGCCGCAAAGTCGATCGGGCGCGGGGTGATGGTAATCATGCCGGCATCGAGGCGCGAGAGGAAGAGGATGTCGTTGATCAGCTTCAGCAGCGAGGCAGAGCTTTCCTTGATCTCGCGGATGAAGACCGGCTCGTCCTCGATGCTGTGGTCCATCTGGAAGAGCTCCGAGAATCCTACGACGCTGTTGAGCGGCGTGCGTATCTCGTGGCTCATGTTGTGGAGGAAGGCATTCTTCACCACCTCCACCTCCTGGGCTCGCAGCGTCTCCTGTGCCAGCCTGGCTTCTATGGCCTTGAGCTCGCTGATGTCGCGGCACATGCCGAAATACTCCTTGACGGCCCCGCCCTCATAGACGGGGATGAAGTGGAACTCGAGGTAGACGTCGCCTCCGTTATGGTGGAGCAGCGTCTTGATGTCACCGTGTAGCGCCCCCGCCTGCTGATTGTCCATCTTGTTGAGCAGGCGCAGGGCCTGTTTCTTCGACTCTTCAGCCACGAAGGTGAGGGCGCGCGTCTGGGTGAGGGCGAAACGCTCGCGGTCTATCTCGCTGTAGATGGTCAGTGTGTGGCTCTCGGTGTTGTACCTGGCCATGCTGATACCTCCCACCCGTAGCACGTAGTCGATGTTGTTGACGTACTCTGTCACCTCTTCGTTGATCTTCTGCAGCTGGAGGGTGTTTGCTTTCAGCTGGCGGTAGGAGCGCACCACCTCGGTCATGTCGCGGCCCGTGCCATAGATACCGAGCAGCTTGCCCTCCTTGTCGCGGATGGGGATGAGCTGCAACTCGTAATAGAGCTCGTCGCGCTTCAGCAGTCGGTTCAGTGCTCGCTTGTCGTCCTTCGAGGTGAAGATCTGGGTCAGGTATATGGGGTCCATGGTCTCCACGTCGAAATCCTTGATGCCGAGCACATCGTAGATGGATATCTGGTGCTCGCGGATCTGTTCGGAGGTCAGTCCGAGTCCTATCATGCTCTTCTGGTTGACGTTGTAGACGATGCCGTGTTCGTCGTAGTACACCATGTCGACCATCGCCGTGTTGAAGATTGACTGGTAGCGCAGCATGTTGTCCTTTACCTGCTTGTGGCGCAGCAGGTCGTCGGTGATGTCGCTCCGCGAGCAGATGATGGTTTCGGGCTTGTTGTTCTTGTCGCGGCTCAGTACGGAGAGGGTGATGGTATAGTCGCGCTCCTGGTGGTGCTCCCTATTGTCGCGCGACACGATGTCGAGGGTGATGGTGGGCACCTTCTCGTCGATGACCTGCTTCAGGGCATTGGTCAGCCGTTCGAAGTCCTGTGGCAGGTAGCGTTGCGAGAACTCCAGCGACTTGTAGCTCTCCTCGGGCTTGCCGTGCTTGTCCATCATGGTGAATGTCTGGGTCGCCAGGTTGTAGGTCCAGAAGCTGACGTGGCTGGTCTCGAGGATGAGTGAGAGGCGTTCGTTGCGCATCCTGATTTCCTTGGTCATCTTATGTTCGCGTACCTTAAATATAATATAGTATAGCAGGAATGCGGTCGCTACGGCTCCGAGGGCATAGATGATGTTCCAGATCCAGGTGGGGATGCCCGTCTTTTTCTTCTCGGGGTAGAACCACTTGTTCTGTATCTGCGTCAGGCGGTCGGAGGCGCGTAACCTGGAGTGTACGCTGTCGAGCTGGTGTAGCAGGTGGAGGTCGTTTGAGAAGAACTTGTACTCTCCGTAGGGCAGCTCGAAGGGGGACAGCTTCAGGTTGTCGGTGCGGTATTTCTGCATGAGCCACTTCAGCGACATGGTGTTCCAGAGGATGACGCCGTTCTCATTGGAGCTCACCTCCTGTATGGCCTGCTTCATGTCGTCGATGGCGATGATATTGGTCGCCCAGTCGTAGCCCTTGATATAGTGGTGGCTGAAACTGCCGTCGTGAACGTAGACCTTGTACTTTCCGAGGTCGGAGAGCTTGTTAATGGTGACTTTCTTGTTCTTGGGTGTCACGATGCTGTGGGTGAAGAGCTGCACGATGGCCTTGCCGTAGGAGGAGTTGTTCCTGGCAAAGACGGCATCCATTCTGAACATCAGGTCCGACTTGTGGTTCTTCAGGTCTTTCTGCGCCTCAAGGGTCGGTTTGAGCTTCACGACGTAGGGGATGTCGAGCTCCTTGAGGAGCATCTTCAGCAGGTCGATGTTGTAGCCGTCGGGTTCTCCGTTCTCATTGAGGAAGACGTAGGGCCAGAGGTCCCATGCGTCCTCGTAGACCAGGGGATGTTCCTCGTTATAGACGATGATGGTGTCGCCCTCGTGTGCCGGCTGAGCCGCCGTGGGGCCTGCATGCAGGCAGCACAATGCCAGCAGCGCGGTCGCCAGGATGTTTCTGCCTGAGAGGTGGGTTCTGTTCATGAGCCTGTCTATGTTGTTTTGTTGTTATGATTCCTTTCTTTCGCAAGGTAGCCAGAACCAGAAGGTGGAGCCTTTGCCCACGCCGTCGGAGAAGACGCCTATCTCCCCCTTGCAGCTGTCGGCGATGGCCTTGCAGATGCTCAGTCCGAGTCCTGTGCCTTGTATATAGTCGTTTAGCTTGACGAAGCGCTCGAAAACCTTCGTCTGGGCTTCCTTCGGAATGCCAGAGCCGGTGTCCTCGCAGTAGAGATAGATGCCGTCGGCCCCGTGGCGTTCTTGCTGATGGTAACCTATCTTGATGTGTCCCTGCTGGGTGTACTTCACGGCATTGGTGACGAAGTTGGTGATGACCTGCTGTACGCGCCCGCTGTCGAACGTCGTGACATACGAGGAGTAGGGGTTGTCGGCGATGAACTCCACCCCCGGTGCCTGAACGCGCTGGGCCAGGGTGGTCGCCACGTCGTTGAAGTCCTTGGCAAAGTCGGTCTGCATGGCTTTGATCTCTATGCCTCCGTTGTCGAGGGCCGATACGGCGAGGATGTCGTTCACCAGGCGTAGCAGCATGTCGCAGTTGTTGGTGATGACACGTATGATCTCTTTCTTCTCCTCTGGGGTGGAGAGCATGGGCAGCACGTCGGAGAATCCTACAATGGCGTTGAGCGGTGTGCGTATCTCGTGGGTCATGTTCGCCATGAACGTACTCTTCCGCCGTCCCGACTCGTTGGCGCGCTCGGTCTCTTCCTTGAGTCTCTCCTGCTTGTTGATGAGGTCGGTCACGTTGCGCACGATGCCGTAGGTGCCCGCCAGCCGTCCGCTTTCGTCGTAATAGGGTACGCTGTCGATGAAGTTCCACTGCAGGGCTTCGCCTTCGTGGAAGAAGGGGTGCATGTGTGTCAGCGTCGACTTGGGCTCCTTGAAGAAGTTGTAGGGGTCGCGGAGGCCCTTGGCGAAGTCGTCGTCGATGAAGTGGGCTATCAGCTTGTCGAAGTCCATCTGGCTTTCGGGCATGCTCATGCCCTTGTAGAAGGTGACCTCCTGCTTCTCGAACGAGGTGCGGAAGAATCGCATGTTGGCATGGTCCATGAGGTACTGCAGCTCGGTCTCGTATTGCTGGATGGCCTCATTGGTCCTGCGAATGACGGCATCGGTATTCTTGTTCTGCAGGTAGAGCTCACGTTCCTGGGTGATGTCACGGATGGAGAAGGTGATGAACACAAGCTCGCCCTCGTCGTCGTAGATGGGACGAACGCGGAGCTCGGTGTAGCAGTTGACACCGCGCTCGATGAGCATACTCTTGGTACAGAAGTAGATGGGCTCGATCTTCTCGCCGAACATGATGTCGCGGAAGGTGGGCATCTCGAAGAGCGTGTGCGAGTAGTAATAGGGGTCGTGCTCCGATTGGAACTTCAGGATCTCGCGCATCTTCTGGTTGGCGCCCATCAGGTGGCCTTCCTTGTCGTAGAAAGCCAGTCCGATGAGGCTCTGCTCGAAGATCTTCCGGTATCTGTCGGTCAGTTCCTCCTCCTCTTGCTGCTGGAGTACCTGCTCGGTCTGGTCGATGAAGGTGCAGAAGATGCTGGTGGGGATTTTTAGTGCAGGGTTGGTATAGTCTCCGATGGCGATGTCGCGCAGGTAGCGCCACTCGCCGAGATGCTTGTCTCGGCTCCAGTCCCATCTGATGGTGCATTCCGATCTCCTCGCCCCTTTCAGGATGGCCTGCAGGTGCTGGTGGTAGGACTCCACGTCGTCGGGGTGGATATATTTCAGTCCCTCTTCATAGCTGAGGCCCTCCTCTGGCAGCATGTCGCCCTTGAGGTTATAGGCCATCCTGTCGGGTATCGACATCCTCAGTACGTAGTTCCTGCTGCTGTTGAGTGTATGCTGCATGATGGTGAGCAGGTCTTTCGAGCGTTCCGACTTCCTCCTGATCCTGAGCAGTGAAATGCGGTTGACCGCCCATCCTATAGCGAAGGCTATGAAGATGAACAGCGACATGACCAGCGAGATGCCGTCTATGCCTGTGCTCTGATGTATGTTGAGTAGTATGTTCATGCCGTTCGTTCTCTATAGATTCTGTTTCTTAACCAGTGTCTTCATCTCGCAGGGGATGCTGACGAAGAAGGTGCTTCCCTTGCCAGGCTCCGACTGTAGCTCGATGGTGCCGTTCATCTGTCCCAGTAGCTCCTTGACGATGGGCAGGTCGAGGCCGGTGCTGTCGCCATCAGCACCTTCTTCGCGGGCGAAGCGGTTGAAGGCTGTCTTGATCTGCTCTGCCGACATGCCCCTGCCTGTATCCTCGATGGTGATGACGAGTTCGCCGTGGTGATACTCGTACTTGGCCCGCACGGTTCCCTTCTTCGTGGAGAGACTGGAGTAGATACAGAGCTTCTGGATGGCCATGCCCAGGTTCTGCTGGTCGATGTTCACGATGAGGCTGCTGTAGGGGTTCTCCACGACGGCCTTCACGTCGGGGGTGATGTTGCTCCATCCCATATAGCACCAGCCGTCGAAGAGCATGGCGAAGTCGCTATATTCATAGTTGTACTCTATCATGTGTGCATCAAGCCGTGAGAGGAAGAGGATGTCGTTGATGAGTGCCAGCAGGATGCCTGTGTTCTTCTTGATTTCTTCGGCGAAGACCGGCTCGTCTTCCTCGTTGTGATCCATGTTGAAGAGCTCTGCGAATCCGATGACTGCATTCAGGGGCGTTCGCAGCTCGTAGCTCATGTTGAGCAGGAAGGTGTTTTTCAGCTTCTCCTCCTCCTGGGCCTTCTCGGTCTCCTCCTGCAGCTTCATCTCGGTATGGGCCACCTCGGTCTCGTTGCGGCACATGCCGAAGTAGTGGGTGATGTGTCCCTCCTTGTCGAGGATGGGCATCACGTCGAAGTTGAGGTAGATGTCGCGGCCCTTTTTGTCGCGCAGGATGGTGCGCAGGGTTTCCGATATGGTGCCGTGCTTCCTGCGGTCCATGCGGTTGACGAGCCTTCGGGCCTTTGGACGGTCTTCCGGGTGTATGAGGACGATGGCCCTCAGTTGTGGCAGCTTGTACTGCGTGGTGTTCAGGTTGTTGGAGATTTCCAGCTCGTGGCTGTCGGGGTAATAGTTCATCAGTCTTACCTCGCTGACTCTGAGCGAGTAGTTGATGTTCTGGATGTAGCCCTGTATCTCCTTCGTGCGCTTCTCGATGAGGAGGCTGGCCTCCTTCTGGTGGTGGTTCGACTCCACCATTTCGGTGACGTCGCGCCCGGCAGCCACGATGCCTCTCAGCTTGTTGTTCTTGTCGCGGATAGGTCCTACGACGGACTCGTAGTACATCTTTCCGCGCCTGGTGACCTCTGGCATCCACTCGTTTTCCATCTTTACCTTCTGGATGTCCGTCACCGACGATATGTGGGTGTGTTCGAGCGTCTGGATGTCAAAGTTCCTGAAGGCGGGGAAGTCGTTGAAGCGCAGATGCCGCCTGAGCATGTCGCCACGGTTCTTGATGCCGAAGGTCTCGCCAGCCTTGTCATTGAAGTCGGCGAGGATGCCGTCGGCATCATAGTAGAACATGTCTACGAGCGACGAGGTGAATACGGTCTGGTATCTCAGCGCCAGTGCCTTGGTCTCCTCTGCGTGCCTCTGCTCCTCGGTGATGTCGCGCTGCGTACCTAAGAGCACGATGGGATTGCTGAACGCGTCGCGCCTCAGGATGGAGATGGTGACTTCGTAGATCTTGCGGGGGTGCTCCTCCTCTGACTCTCCCTCCTTGGGAGGCGGATTCTTCACAATCAGGGTTTCCGAGAGGGTCTCTTTATTCTTGACGGCATCGATAGCCTTCATCATGTCGGCAAAGTCGTGGCGCTCAAAAAACTGCAGGAACTCGAAAGGCGTGTAGGTCAGCTCCTTCTTCCCGGCCTCCGTGAACAGCAAATAGGTATCGTTCTTGATGTCGTAGGTCCATACTTCGGTATTGCTGGATGCCAGGATGAGACTCAGTTGAGCGCTCAGTCGCTCCGATTCCTGCACGACTACTTTCTCCCGATAGAAGATCAGCCGGTTGTAGAAAACCATTACAAACACGGTGATGAGGAATCCGGCCACCAAATAGCCAAGGATATGATGGATATCGAAAATGGTATCCAGGTTCTCCTCTTGTGCCCTTACCACAAGCGTCGTCAGCAATAGCATGCAAAATGCACTCGCCCTCGGAATATACTGCCTGATGCGCATATATTTGTTCTAAAGTCTGGTAGTAAACACTTGCAAAGATAATTAATATTGATTAAATAACAAAATTTTGGATGGAAAAAAACACAAATTGTCCCATAATCGGGTCAATTTGTGTTTGCAATGGTATATTTTACCTCTTTTTTTATAATGGGTAGTCGTCGAATGCGTAGAGCACCGTGGAGAGGTATCGCTCACCCGTATCGGGCAGGAGCACCACTATCTGCTTGTCCTCATTCCCAGGGCGACGGGCCATCTCAATGGCACCGCAGAGGGCCGCTCCCGAAGAGATGCCCACCAGGAGCCCCTCGCGCTGGGCTATCTCCCTGCCAGCGCGGATGGCATCGTCGTTGTCGATGTCGAGCACCTCGTCGATGACGCTGGCATCATAGGTCTTGGGGATGAACCCTGCACCGATACCCTGGATCTTGTGAGGGCCGGCAGGCCCGCCGTTAAGCACGTTGGAGGTCTTGGGCTCCACGGCAATAATCCTGACCTCCGGATTCTGTTCCTTCAGAAACTTTCCTACTCCCGAGATGGTGCCGCCCGTACCTACGCCAGCCACGAAGATGTCTATGCGCCCCCCCGTTTGCTGCCAGATTTCCGGCCCTGTCGTCGCATAATGCCTCGCGGGGTTGGCAGGGTTCTCAAACTGTTGCAGGATGACACTCCCGGGGATGCTGTCCCTCAGCTCCCCAGCCGCCCTGATGGCACCAGCCATACCCTCCCTGCCGGAAGTCAGGCGCACCTCCGCACCATAGGCTTTCACCAGGTTGCGGCGCTCGATGCTCATGGTCTCGGGCATGGTCAGGATGAGGTGATAGCCCTTGACGGCCGACACCAGTGCCAGTCCGACCCCCGTATTCCCGCTGGTAGGCTCGATAATGGTAGCCCCCGGCTTCAGTTGTCCCTTTCTTTCAGCATCCTCGATCATGGCCAGCGCGATGCGGTCCTTCGAACTGCCTCCAGGGTTGAAGGATTCCACTTTTGCTACAATGGGCTTTTTGATGCCCTTGGCCTCGGAAAACCGGCTGAGCTCCAGCAGGGGAGTTCCTCCGATCAGTTCTGTCAACTCTTTTGCTATTTTTGTCATATCCTTACCGATTTAGTTGCTTTTTCAAGATGCGAAGGTACGCAAAATCTGCGAAACGGCAAAAAAAACTCCCAGATATTTATAAAAATTGTGAAACGCTTGGCAGATTCGTGGAAAAACCTTACTTTTGTATTCAGAAAATGCTGAAACTATAGAACGAAAGGAAATATGTTAGACGTAAAAGCAACATTAAAGAAGAGTGAAGAGAGAATGGAGATGGCGGCCATGTTCCTCGAGGACGAGCTGAACCGTATCCGTGCCGGTCGTGCCAATGTGGCTATTCTCGACGGTGTAAGGGTCGACTCCTATGGTAGCAAGGTGCCCCTCAACCAGGTGGCTAACGTCAGTGTGCCCGATCCCCGTACCATCGCTATCAAGCCCTGGGACCGCAAGGAGATTCGCAACATCGAGAAGGCCATCATGGACTCCGACGTGGGCATCACGCCAGAGAACAACGGTGAGGTGATCCGCCTGAACATCCCCCAGCCTACGGAGGAGCGTCGCCGCGACCTGGTGAAGCAGTGCAACAAGATCTGCGAGAAGGCCAAGGTGGAGGTGCGCAACGTGCGTTCCGACATCAAGGACAAGCTGAAGAAGGCCATCAAGGACGGACTCAGCGAGGACAATGAGAAGGATGCCGAGCTCGAGCTGCAGAAGCTGCACGACAAGTACATCAAGAAGCTCGACGAGCTGATGGCAGCCAAGAACAAGGAAATCATGACCGTCTGATGCACGGTCTCGTCATTAAGAACACGGGAAGCTGGTACACCGTCCTCACGGACGATGGCCAGCTTGTCGAGTCTAAAGTCAAGGGTAATTTCCGGCTCAAGGGCATTCGCAGTACCAACCCCGTGGCTGTGGGCGACCGCGTGACCTTGGAGCAGGGCGGCTGGATCACGGCTATCGATGATCGCCGTAACTATATTATCCGCAAGTCGCAGAATCTCTCCAAGCAGAGTCATATCATCGCGGCTAACGTCGATCAGGCTTTCCTCGTGGTGAGTATCACCAGGCCTCAGACCTCCACCACCTTCATCGATCGCTTCCTGGCTTCGGCAGAGGCCTATCGCGTCCCTGTGGTGCTGGTCTTCAACAAGAGCGACCTGCTCGATGCCGACCAGAAGCGTTACCAGCAGATGATGATCACCCTCTACCAAACGATCGGCTACGAATGCAGGGCCATCTCGGCTGAGACCGGCGAGGGCGTCGAAGAGCTGCGCCCCCTGCTCGAAGGGAAAATCACGCTGCTCAGTGGTAACAGTGGGGTGGGGAAGTCTACGCTCATCAACAAGCTTGTGCCCGGCGTTTGTCTCCGCACGGCCGAAATTTCCGATGCCCACCATACCGGGCAGCATACCACCACCTTCTCAGAGATGATCCCCCTCGCCCCCCAGCTATCCCCTCTCTCCCCTTTTATCATCGACACGCCGGGTATCAAGGGGTTCGGAACCTTCGATATTGAGCCTGGGGAGCTGACCAGCTATTTCCGGGAGATCTTCCATTTCTCCAAGGACTGTCGTTTCTCCAACTGCACGCATACCCACGAGCCTGGCTGTGGGGTGCTGAAAGCGCTTCAGGAGCATTACATTGCCGAGAGCCGCTATCAGTCTTATCTCTCCATGCTCGAAGATAAAGACGATTCCAAGTATCGTGAAGCTTATTAAATGTATGAACAGATTATTTTTTACTATGGTATGTGCGGCCTGTGCGCTGCACACCAGCCTCGCACAGACCGAGACACGGATCACGCAGTTCAACCTCGCAGGACCCTATCCCGTAGCGTCGCCGTTGGCCAGTGACAGCATCGACGTCAACGGCAAGAAGTTTGACGACCTCTCATTCCTGAAGGGCCTTGCGCTTGAGGCCCCCGTCACCTCTGCCTTCAGTGGGGAGGTGCTTCCCTCGCTCGCCGACACGCGCAGTGCGGGTGTACTCTCCTTCTATATTAATAATAAGGAGTACCTGAAAGGAAAGATCGAGGTGAAAGGCCCCAGCTGCTATCAGCTCTTTGTAGACGATACCGAGCAGGCTGGCAACGAACTGAACCTGGCACCAGAGCACCACACGCTGGCAGTCAAGTTCCTGGCACAGCCGAAGGATACCGACTCCATACGGGTCATCATCGATGCGCCGCAGGCTGTTGTCTACACACTCGACAAGCGGCATCCCTACATGGTACACGACTTGACCGACGGACAGCGCGTCAGGGGAATCTCCCTCTCTGCCGACGGACAGTATGTGGCCCTGTCGTATCAGACAA
>Ga0326512_10002199_pt1 | contig 14428 bp, 18 predicted proteins | sample 1_2617_0518_D_FD_203652 | JGI IMG/M metagenome (GOLD analysis project Ga0326512, IMG submission 203652) | Bovine rumen microbial communities from UC Davis, California, United States - 1_2617_0518 | ecosystem: Host-associated > Mammals > Digestive system > Stomach > Rumen | place: USA... | reverse complement strand
TTCATTGGCTTTGAGCCTTGTTAGCATAGACTAATTCACTATGTCCCATTAATGGTACATATAGGGTTTGGCCTTATGTCCGGTGTACGACCAGGTCCCGGCCCTTACTTCCGCGATGCGGAAATGTGACATAAGAAAAGGCCCTGCCTGAGCAGGACCTAATCTCATGGGGTTGGGATAAATGGAAGGTATCAGTCTGCGATATAGTAAAGGACATTAATGTTACATGTGACATTTGTAAACATTGTGTCATTGAGCAGTCTTACGACCTTGTTGCCCTGATAAAGTACCTGCAGGACACCTCCTGATGTCTGAGATCCGGGCATGATACCAAGTATAAAACAGTTAGCAGGAAGATAACCTGAGATATCAACATCACAATAGTAATGAGGAGTCCATGCTGTACCGTTTGCTCCGGTAATACCTACAGCCTGCAGATAGAGCTGCTTCTGCTTGCCTGCTACGGCTGTCTGAAGAGTTGTGATAGCGCCTGCCTGAGATGTGATGTTAGCTGTGTTGGCATCAATGAGTCCGTCAACCGTGATCCTCTCCCAGTTAGCTGATCCGGACCAAGGTCCCGGAGTCGTGATAGCAACAGTACATCTGTACAGAAGGCTGTTATACATTACCTTTGCACCTACAGAGTAAACTGATGTCGGGTCAAAGTTGTTCTCGATAGAAGCAATAGCTCCTGCGCCCTTTGCATCAGCTCCCGATGCTGCCGTAGATGCTGCAGCTGCATCAGAAAGTGCCTGAGTAGCATCTCCCTGTGCTGAGTCTGCAGCTGACTTTGCTGCGTGAATACCTGCATCGATATCAGCAAAGCCGTTGTTGATATCCGTAAGCCAAGCAGGCTTATCACCTGTAAGGAACTGAGGCAGGTTGTAATAAGTTGTAGAGTTAGTATGTGACATTTCCTATGTCTCCTTTCTTTAAGGGTTGAGTATTGTCTTACCGCTGAAGTCATAATCGTATGCAGTAATGTCATACGCATCATAAGCTCCTGCTGTGAGATCCAGTGCATCATATTCTCCGGCTGTAAGAGCATCCTGAGTATGGAAGTAAGATATGATATCATTTACTACATCACGGACATCCTCATATTCACCGGTGATAGGGTTGATCATCATTGTATAATCGATGAGCTCGGTATCAATGTAGTCCTTAGCATCGGAGTATGCCTGATCAGCATAACCATGTGCGAGCCCGTCATAATATACATCCTGATTATCAACATAGATCGTGAGCAGTCTGATCTGGTTATCACAATAAGCCTTGTACTCAGTTGTGATATCAGCCTTCAGCTGCGTCATGCGCTGATAGAGCTGAAGGTTATTAGTGTTGATAGCTTCCTGGATCATTGTATTGATCTGATCCTCGGTCAGTACCTCGATCTCAGCGAGAGTCGCCTGTACATCAGACATCTGTGTCTGAAGCTCCTTGGTCTTATTGATAAGCCAGTCGAGATTCAGCTCATGAAAATCTGAATAAGGGAACTGATTAATGAAGTTGTTATTAGCCATGATTTTACCTCCTTCCTTTTAATATACCATGATGCAGAACTCTTCGCAGAAGAGATCGGCAATATGCTCATAAAGATTCCAACGAGCAATATCGAGCTCTGACTGCAGCATCTGCTGTGAGGTCGTAACACCGATATTACCGAACAGTCTTGCCTTATGGATATTCGTATAGTTATCCTTGCCTGCATCGACTGCTGTATTCTTGCTGGAGAATGTACCGCTGTCCGTGACTGTACCCGTATGAGTCTCATCCTGATCAACGACATCCTGAGTAGTGCCTACATAGTTTGAGTCATTGTAAGCCTTCTCTGAATGAGTATTTGTAACATCATTCGTATCGGTGAGGTTGTTGACCGTTGTATTGCCGTTTGTACCTTCACCGTTGGCAGTAGTATTACGGTTATAATCTCCTGCATGAGTATCTGTATACTCTTCTGTACGGTCATAGTTGTAAAGCGGATCATACTGGATCTTGAGAGCTTCAACCCATTTCTCGAAAGTACGATAGTGCTTCATGCTCCAGAGCTGCACGGCTGTTGTAAGGAAGTCCGGATCAGAATAGAGGAGCTCGAACTCCTGACATCTCATAAGGATAGCTCCGATCAGAGTCTCCTTATCGATATCTGCAGGAATATGGAGATTATCAAAAACCGACTTTTCGGGGTTGAGATAGTTCTCAATTCCTATCAATGTTATCTTCGCCTGAGACATTTACAGATCCTCCTTCCTTCTGTTCATAAGCCAGCTCGGCCTTGATATCAGTACCGAACATGTTATTGACGAGCTTCAATGAGCTGTCGAGTGTAGCTTTCCAAACCATGAGACGGGCCGTTGCATCTTCCTGCCTTGATTCAGCTTCAGCGGTAACGAGTCGCTCCTTCTTATTATAAGGAAGAGATGTAATACCTATCTCTGCATCAAACGAGCTCAGAAGTGTACTGCGATCCATGAGCATGTCAGTAGTCAGATAGCTGTTCTTGACATTAGATCTGTCGAGGAATGTAAGAGGATTCTCTTCCTTTGTCTGCGGATCCATAGCCAGGAGCGCATCATCATAAACGACTGCAGGATCACCGGAAGCTATCTTGTCAAATACCTTCTTGAGAGACTCAGCTGCAGCTTTGTTCTTAGCACCAAGGAGCCAGACGAGCTTAGAATTGACTATTGAGGTATTAATGCCGGAGTCGAGCATCGACAGGAGCATAGCATAATAGGATATGATATCCCATATACCTCTATAATCAGGAGTCAGCTTGATAAGCTCACATTCGTCATGGATCTTGAATCTTCCGGACATGCCCTTCAGCTTCGGGTTGGCTACGATAAATTCAACCGGCTGATAATACCAGTCGAAGCCGTACAATGCTCCGGGCTGGAAGGTCAGGCCGTAGTCATCAGTATTAAATACACCTACATATCCATATGCAAAAAGGCACCAGTAAAAGAAATCTCTTACCTCACCCTGCCATGTATCAGGAGTACCCGTAAAGTCAATGGTCGATATCGCCCTCTGGAATAATGACCTCTGCCAATATGCGTAGGTCACGGAATTACAATATTTCAACATGCTCGGCTGAAGATGTCCGGTTACATTGTTGATCTGTTCGTAATTCAGCGGTAAGTATCCAGTAGGTATAGGATATTTCTTAGCCATTTGTTTGTCCTTTCTATGAATCAGGCCCCGGCTCATAGCCGGAGCCCTCATCATGTTTTATAGGAAGTTATGACAGTTATCAGCTCATAACGAATACTACGAAATTCTCCGAAGGATCGCCTACAGAGCCGAGTCCGAAGTCAAACCATGTATTTACATAGTTCTTACGGGCTTCGGGGTAAGTCGTTCTTGCTGCTTCGAACTGAAAGTCAGTAAGAACAGCATCCTTATCGAAGAGAACACCGAGTACATAGCCAGGCTTGAACTCATAAGGTGTATCAACAGTTGTCTGTCCGCCTGAGATCATATCCTCGAGCCAGCCCGGAACTGTTACCTTAAAATCGATAGCAGCCTTATTGGAGTCAGACAGAGAGAATGTCTGCCAGAAGTCTACAGCCTCGAACTGCTCGGGCTGGAGATATTCTGTATTGAAGATCTCGGGCATAACCTGAGCCTTGGCCTGCTCCCAGATAGGTGTATACATCATGAAGCGCTGCTCTGACTTAGGAGTATGACGGAGGATGTAATGATCACCGTCAGAAAGTGTGAGCTTAGGAGCTGCATGATAATACAGGGATCTCTTTGTCATCATGTTAGAAATGACCTTAAACTCAGAGATGAAGAAAGCGAGGAACTCCTTGAGGTAAGTAGTCCTGAGCTGTGCGCCTGTGTAGGTTGTACCAAACTTAGCATTGTATGCTGCAGTAAGGTCTACGACAGTACCAAGAGTCTTGATAGCAGAGTTAGCATCACCGATAGCGCCTGCAATAGCGATACGTGAGAGCAGGGTTGTTCTGTTGTGAGCTTCCTTGCGCTGCTCGATATCGTTGCCCTTCTCTGTGAGTACACCTGCCCAGAACTGAGCCCATTCATCCTCACCGGAGAATGCGATCTTGATCTGGTCCTCATAACGGGTGATGCAGTCCTGCCATACAATGCTGTTGGCAAAATTCATCTCGAGAGGATGTACAGGATGCTGCTCATACTGATCCTTAGTACCTGCAGGGTTTTCACCGGAAGCATCGTTACCATAACCGTCAGCAAAGTTTGTCATCAGGTCAGTATTGAATGCACCGGAAGGAAGCGCCCATGTAGAGTAATAGGAGATCTTCCTGATCCTGTTGTTAAAATAACCGGAGTTGATAGAATCGATAAGCCAGAGCGGAGCCTTGTAAGGTCTTGTCGCTGTGAAGAGACGAGCACCTACAATAGTCAGCGCATTGAAGATCTCATCTGTCGAATAAGTCATTGCGATCTTACCGGCATCCATGAAACCCTGTGCATCGATAACAGAAAAACTATCCTGACCGGTCAGCTGAGCCATGACTGCGTTCATCAGCGCATAGCCGTCTTTTCTGTTGATAGACATTTTGTAGTCCTCCTTTAAGTTTTATATAAGTGCTTCCTTACATGAAGCTCCTTACCATGTTTGTAAGTGACTCCTGTTCTTTTGCTTTAGCTTCAGCAGCTGCAGGAGCCGAGTCGGAATGTACATTATCCTGCTGGAGCTTTGTTACCTTTGCTTCTGCTGCATCTTTTGCCTGCGTAAGCTGTGCGAGCTGTTCTTCCTTCTCCTTGATCTGAGACAGTAGCTCATCCATTTGAGCCTTCAGCTCGGGAGTAATTTCCTGTTTTTCGTGCTTAGCAGGCTCCTCTGTTTTCTGCTCTGCCTGCGCTTCCTGAGCTTCATCTATTGCAGCGAGCTCATCGATGTCCTTTTTGCTGTACCCTTTTGCCAGGAGCGCCAGAGTATCTTTCAAACCTACCTTTGCCATAATGTCATACCTTCCTTTATATAAATTAATAGGACTCTTTGCAGGCCTTCATGGTCTGTCCGGGATCAGCGGAACCTCAGAAAGCCTCCCCGGCTGTGTGATCCTCCTTGAAACTAATCAAGGCCTGAGGAATATATTACAGTCCTATTAATTGTACTATTAACATATTTTGTGAGTAAATTCAATGTTTACAAATATAAAACCCTGCCGGGGCTACCAACATTCCGACAGGGTTAGAAGAATGCAAGGGTCCTTCAAATAAGGTAATTGAATTATATCATATATTGTTAAACTTGCGCTTATGCTGATTATCTAATACCTTTAATGTAAAATAGAGCTGCTGATCAGGCGGTACCGGAATGTAGTTAGGATCCCTGCAGACATATACCTCAGTAGGAAGATATGTACCCTGATCATAGAGCTCATTAAAAGCATGACACCAAACTTCCCAGTATGCGCCTGTACCATTCCTCTGATGATCTCCTTGAGTCGTATGTCCTCTGGTAGAGGATCCCTCGACCTTGGCAAGCGGAATGATAGCTGTTGCATTTGAGTTAGCGGAAGGATCAATATAGGCATTGATATTACGGCATATAAAGGTTGTATGTCCTGCAATAACTACACCGCCCTCATAATGGACCATTGTGATAATGTCACCGTGCCGTAAATCATCCAGACTGCCGGTATACTGAAAGACATTGAAGCCTATTCCGGATAAGATACCATTCATGTATCTTACACCGGGGCTCGTATCGGCTACATTATAGCCTGCTGCATTAAGGCAATGGAATACAAGGCCTCCGCAGTCTACACCGTCTGCATAAGATGCAGCATGACCGCCTTCCCTGTAGCCGTAACCTTCATCCCAACATATACTCTGTGCGAGAGACAGAGCCGTGTCCATCATTGCCATAATAAATATCCTTATTCAATAAAGAAGCCGGAGTTAAGATAGTTGTTGATCTGCTCGACCTCAGCTGCGGTACCCGTGACCGTTGCATCTGCTCCCGAGCATACGCAGAAGCCGGACAGAGTATTTAATGTCTTTGTCTGATATAAGGGCCTTCCGAGCTCCTTATTATTCTGTCCTACGACCTCATAGAACTTGGCATTGAGATAACATGAAGAGTGCTGAGATATAAATGATCCGGAAGCTCCTCCGCCTGCAAGAGTAGGATATTGCAGCCTTACAGCATCAAAAGCCATACCTCCTATTGACTGTATGGAATTGAATACTCCGCCTGCAGCTCCGATTCCGCCCATAGCAACAGAAGTAAGAGCTCCTGCTGTAGCATACTGCATATTAAGATTATTCTGAATCTCTCCGAGCATGTCTCTGGTCAGCTGTGAGATCGTTACAGGTACACCTGACTGTGCCGTGCCTGAATAGATCATTACATTTGAAGTCTTACCTCTTACAAATACCTGGCACTGTCCTGTGCAGCATTCTGTCCTTATTGTGACATAAAGGGTTGTTTCATCGATAAGTGATGCAGGATCTATCGGAATAGTACCAAAAGGTCCCATGAATAATTCATAGGAAGTATACGGAGCATTATTCATATACTTACCTATTGAAGCTGCCTGAGGATGCTTAGGAAGAGTTATCTCGAGTACCTGACTCTTGATCATGGTACCCTGAGTCAGTCTCTTGATCGCAGGGGGGTTATTCTCATCCTGAACAGTAATTGTATAATATCCGAACTGCACATCATTATTAGTTGCAAGAGACTCATTCTTACCAAACGGCAGAAGGATGACTGCATTTACATACTGCAGAGGATTCATCAGCGCCTTCTGCATAGCCTGCGAATATTCTGTAGTCTGATCGATACCTGAATACTGCTGAACATCGAGCAGATAATTGATGAATGTATAACATTCCCTGTCATCCATCCAGTAATAGACATTAGAGCCGATCTGCTGATTAACAAGTGAATCTGTTATAACATCTCCGGTAATACACCATACATACGAATGTCCGTTAGAAAATGAGAAGGGATCCGTAGCAGATGTACCGTCAACGGATCCGGTTGCCAGCTGTCCTGTTTCCTTTATCTTGGAAGGATATATTGTATCAAGGATGTACTCATCACGCTGTGAAGCTGACCTCAGGACATAGTGAGAGCCTGAGAGGATCTCTGACTTATGAGATGCCATAGGATCTATCTCGCAGGTGATATACCAGAAGTTATTATCGGATGTAATGTCTCTTACAAAGTAATATCTATGAAAATCGGCTACATAGCAGTAGTTATAATCAATAGGATTAGAGCCTATCGAGAGCTTAAATGTAGGATTCATCAGAGATGTACTCTCCAGAAGTGTACATCCGTAAGAAGCTCCGGCAGCTAACTGTGCAGCTGTCGGAACTTTTGTGCTGTTCGGGCGCTTCTTAAATGTAAGAAGGTTTATAGTAATAGACATAATATATCTCCTTACTTAAGATTATCGAGCTTATCTGTAAGCCTGTTCAGAGCTTCCGTCATATTTTTGATAGCGTCTCGATTCTCCGAATTGGCCTTGTCGTACATCTCGAACATCTTGTCAGTATTCTTCTGCTGGTTGTCGAGAAGGTATTTACATGCAAAGAAAAGGCACACGGCACTAACGATCGGGAAGCCGAGAGTCGATATCATTGTCATTACTTCATTCATTTTACTTCACCTCTTAAGATCTTATTTACAAGGCCCTGTATGCGGTTGTAGTCATAGCCTGCCTTGGCTAAGTTATTTCGTCTGGTCTGTCCGTTGCCGTACTTGCCCTTGATAACATCCTTTGCTACCTTGATCTCCTGATCAGTATAGCCTGAGTTATTAGAAGGCGCAGGAGACGGTGCCGGAGCTGATACCGATGCAGGATATGCCGGGCGGCAGATTCCATAAACTGTAGAACTTGAAATACCATAATTGCCCCTTGCTACCTTATTGCCCTTGTTGCCCTCAATAGTTATATATTTGCCGTCTCGAACTTCCTCGATGATGCCTACATGCTTATTCGAGTTGAGAAAGATGACATCACCGGGCTGACCTGTTTTCTTATCGACCTTGTAACCCTTGTCCTTCATGTAGCCCCATAAATACTTGACACCTGCAGCGCAGTTATTCTTGGGAGCAGGACAGCCGAGGAATGTTCTTGCCGGATCCGGTCCCATTACCTGACAGAATAACCAGCAGATGAAGATAGCGCACCATTCAGCGCCCCATTCAGCGCCCTGCTTCTTGGTATTAAACCATTGCCATGCTTCCGTATCGAAATACTTAGCATACTTGGTCTTATTACCGGACTCTTCCGTATAACCTATCTGGGATCTTGCGAGATCTAATATCTGTTCTTTCATGGTAAAATACCTCCTTTATTACCTGCATAATATCACAATTATTTATGGAATAATATAAGGCCCTCCCCGAAGGGAGAGCCCTGATAAGTAAGACATTTCCGGAGCGATGCAAATACTCGAGGTGATTCAAGTATGGAAACAACGGAAAAACATAGAGAATAATTATGAGGTTACACTTCAGACATAAGCTCCTTTGTCTGTCTTACGATATCAGCTACATGCTTGTTGGTGATAGGAAACCATACACGGTTATAATACTTATCACCGACCTTATCAGAAGGGAACTGTACCAGATAGATAACATCTCCTGCCTTGTACTTGTCTCCGTTCTTCTTGACTGTCACTTCCTTGAGGATGCAGCTCTTGATCTGCACACCATTTACATCGAGGTCGATCATGACGATCTTGTCATTCTTCGTTGCTCTCGCTGCGAGGACCTTAACCTCATAGTTACCTGTTGCCTTAACTTCCTGATTTTCTGTACCAAACATAACCGGGTACCTCCTGTAAAAATATATATCCGTCAGCTCTCGCTGTTAGGATCAATCCTCCATACATTCTAAAGCTATCTTAAGCGCATCTGCGATATCCTGCATCTCTTTATAAAACTCAGGGGCTTTACCCTTTTCCGTGAGATGATGTTCTACATGATGCAGCTCGTCTCTTAGTATCATTTTTGCTTTTAAGATCGTCATATCAATTAAACCTCCTATAAAGTTTTGAGTAGAACTCCGGAAAAGTATCTACCTGATCCTTAAGATATTCCAAACCTTCACCGGCTCTGCTGCCTGTATGCAGTATCTCATGAAATTCATCACCTTCCATTTTTCCGATAGACATTGAAGATTTACCATATAGAAAACCAGTATATCCGTTATCGGAATCATATCTGATAGTTGCCATTTCAATCCTCCAAGAATTTGAGATCAGCAACATCTGCCGGGGTTGCATAAGTATGAACTTCCTTAATCTCTATATTGATAGTATTAAGAGTCCTCTTATACTCTTCTATCTCTGACTTAAGCTCAAAATTATCTCCCTTAAGAGCTGTTACCTCGCACTTGAGATCATAGATCTCCTGCTTTGCATCCTCGTCATAGTAATCAAACATGACTCTATGGATAGCAAACATCAGCGCAAAACCGCAAAAGAAGGATGCAGCGCCTATCATGAACTCAAGCATACTTATACCTCCTTGCCGTTGACTACATTGCAGTAGTTCTGATATGAACAGTACCTGCAGGCCTTCTGGTGCTCGTCTCTGTATACGCAGCCCTGAATCGAGATCATAGCTATCTTGTTTACCAGCATCTGAATATATGTAGCATCTCCGGGAATACGGTACATGATGCTGTCCTCTGTCTGGGACTCGATGTAAGGAGTCAGCTCCTCATACTTGCCGACAGCCGTAATGAAGCGGTCAAATTCCTCATCCTTGTCCTTCTGCATATCTCTGCCGACAGCATAGTAAGATGTCTGCGTAAAGCTTGAATAGTTAATGGATGTTCTCATAGATTTTGTACCTCCTGTTCTCTATGTAATATTAAGATAACATTATACAATGAATAATGCAATGTATAATTTATTACAATTATATTACACGGCAAATATCTTCCTATAGTTCATGATCAGGTCATACATGGAATATTTCTCAAACTTCATCTTGTCCTCGATGCACTCTACCCGGAGCTCCTGACCATGATCGATAAAAAAGAGCTTCTGGTGATTCTCTTTGTTGAGATCCCATTCATAGCTGAACGGTCCCTGCGAGCTGCACATATAATACATACCGTCTGACGGCCTTCTGTATATATACATATCCTTACTCTTATAATGTATCTTGTGCAGGCATTGCATATTCTTAATGGATAATTTCTTTACATTAGAAAAGTCATTATTTGCGAACTCTCCGAAAAATGCCTTTTGAGCCCAGCCTGTACCTCTCATGAGTCGATACATTCCGGAATGAAGCTCATCCTTGGTAAGCGGTATCTCCTGCTGGGTAATGTAATGCAGCAGCATACCTCGCTCCCAATTATAATAATGAGACTGTTTTCGGAAAGCCATTTCTGCCATGTCATCTACTATCTCGAGCTCATTTGTGACCGGAGTTGAGATCTCTTCCGAGTTGGCAAACAATGCGAGCCTTAATCTCTGTCCTCTCTTGACCTTATCTCTCATGACGGTCATTACAAAATTAAGGAAGGTCTCACCCTCTTTGCGCCTTACGACTTCCGTTGCCTGCGGTACAAACTCATCAAAACAGATCCAGGAAGCCTTGCTCATGTCGGAGCCCTTTACTTTGGATACACGGTTTAAGCTCACAATGAGGCCAATGGGCGCTCCGATCGGCTTGCCTTCCTCGTCACAATGGTAAAAACCGGCTATACCTTTATCGATAAGATGCGGTTTGATATTCCAGCCAAAATCTCTATTAAGAGGGACAAACGGATCCGTATCTATCTTCATGTCCGGGTTGGATGCTCCGGTACATAGCAGCTCTACATCGTCATTAGTCCTCTTCATATAGATGAAGAACTGCTCCGAGTCGACCATATACCGGAGGAAGCTGTATGTCTTACCCGGTCCTCTTCGGGACCAGACAACATAAATGTCAGCATCCGGATAGTCGATTACATCCTTATAGAAATGATAATAACCATCATCAAAGTCATATAAATAGATATCATTTACTTCATCATAATCACAGCTTTTACCTATCATAGATGTCAAAATTCTCCTCTCCGTAGTATTCAAAGTAATAATCATCAGACATGGTATATTCAAACTTCTCTACTGCATCGAGCTCATAGTCACACGGCTGAAGGTCTATTGAGTCTCCGATCTCGTTGCCGAACTCATCTTTATATATGCCCTTATCCGAGAATATATAGAAGTGAGTCAGCTTGCCTGTAGTCTCTCCGTCAAATATGAAGCCCCTGCAGAAGTTAGATAGATCATCCTTGAGACATTTTGCGCCTGTTTTCTTCGGTACACCTGCGACCGTGATATGCAGCTCATGATCATCAGCTCCTCTTCCTGCATATCTCTTGGATCCGAGCACTACAAATTCCTCATACTCGGAATCGGGCTCTGCTACACCGAGCCAGTATTCCTTATTACCTACCTTAACAGCGCCATAGCCATTAGCTCTCAGGAGCTCTTTACAATGTTCATTATATTCTGCTATCTTGTCCTCATTCCAGTCATCAGAATAGCAGCTGTCGGTATCGGAGTAATACCAATGCGGAGGATATGCGAGCTTGCCTTCATCATTGTAATAGCAGTTTACACACTTTCCGAGCTCAAAGAGATTCCGGAACGCATAAGCGGTACAATATGTACCTATTGTATAACTCAGCACGGTATTCGGATTCTTGAGGAACTTCTCATACTCTTTCTGCATATCCTGATCAAAGTCCTGCCTGTACTCTCCTGACTGATAAAATGCGGTATCTCCTTCTTTATTTATCTTATACTCGCCTGCTTCCGTGACTTCAATGAAATTTTCACGGACAGGCTTCTGGACAGTAAGGCCATAAACCGAATTTACTCTCATCTTGGCAAGGGCATAAGCTACCGGATCAGAATCCTTAGTCGGTTTTCTCTCACACTTTTCTGCAAACAGCTCATAGACATAATCGGTAAACCAACGGGGCAGATAGTCCTTCTTGGCATACTCGACCTCGGTACATTTGCACTCATCCCAGATGTACTGGTCAGCCAGTACCTCAAGATCTATGTCGCATATATACAAGTTTACATACCCTGCCTGCAGGATCCTTCCGTTATCTATTCTCATGTTGATAGTCTGCTCACACTTGGAAGCCTGCAGGGCCGGCATAGGAAAATACCTGTCCTTAAGCCTTATATTGACAAAACTTATCTTGAAGATGAAAGCATATCTGTCATTATTACGCAGGATATACTCAGGATCGACTGCCTTATCCATAGGAACGAACTTTGAACAGGGGTATTTGAAGGCGCACAAACAAAACGGATATGAACTCTGGAAGTCCCTGCATTTAGTTATGGTATCAGCCAGAACATCTGAGATATAAAAGCGGTTTGCATGAGAATATCCTCCATGATAGAGCTTCATGAACTTGATCAGCTGGTCGAAGCTCAGGGCCTGTCTCTCGAAATCTCTATGGCCGTTATGATTCTTTGCTCGCTCCCGGACCTCTTCTCTTACTATGCCCGTTGCCGTATAGACAATGGTATTAATATTCTTATGTAATGAGGTGCAGAACGCATCAAGGCACTCTACGAGCGCCAAGGTATCATTCTCGATATACTTAAGCTCGGCTCTGGTAAACTTATGGTCCTGATCTCTGATAAGGTCATAGTCCCATGATCCGACAGCCTTTTGATGATGCACATTAAGGTCCTTGGCCCATTTTTCAAGTTTGCATTGAGACAGTATCAAACTATCTTTTAATATAATGCCGTTCTCAAAACCAAACATGATCGGATAATGAGGTTTGGTATTCAGCTGCTTCTTGGGAGCTCCGAACTTCTCCATAAAGAACAGACGCAGGAAGGTCCAGTCATACGCCATGTTATGCCAAAACAGGTATGTCTCATCACCCGGAAGCGCATTATGTATCATCTCAATACAAGTGATCATGTCTGACGGCTTATTGCCATACAGAGTCACGATGTTTGTATTATAAGCTCTAATTGATATAGTCCATGCGCATACATGATTCGGAAGCGGATCCTTGGATATCTCATGACTCTTGGATGTCTCCGTGTCAGCTGAGATTATTACATCATTCCATGTACCCTTTTGAAACTTGCCCTTTTTCTTGTAATACATGATATTCCGGTTAAGTATCGAATAATCGAACTTATCCCAGATCATCATGCGGTATCTATGATGCTTTTTTATATAACTGCTACGGATAGCAGCTATCTTATAGAGCTTATCTGTCATAACTTCCTACTTTATTATCAGATAAATATATTGTTTACATTAATGCCATTCTTAAGCGCACGGTTGATCGCATCGTTGAGGACCTCATCATCAGTATACTTTGCGAACTGCTGAACTCGGTCAAGGTATTCGGAATACTTCTCTCCCTTCTGGGCCTTCAGCTCCTCCGGATCGACTCCGGTGAGATCGATATTGTCCTTAAGGAACTTCTCGAGATTCCTCTTATTTGCCATAAGGTTATATTTCTTCATTACGGCAGCAACAGCAAACATCTGAGTAGAGCCTACTATCTTCTCGAGCTTGGCCTGCTTCTTTGACTCCCAGAAGCGCTTCATATCATTGTCAGACATCCTGAGATCATACTCGGATAAGTATTTCTCATTAATGGTCTTATTGCGCTTATCCCAGATACGCTTAACACCTATTGTCTTACTGATATCCTCTCCTACTTTAGACAAGCCCTGACCTATTGTCGATGTAGCTGATCCTAAGAACTCTCGCATCATTTTATTTTGAGTCTTAAGTAAATAGTAGTTAGCTCTATATAATGACTCTCCGGACAACTCCTTGATACCATTGTTAATGCTAAGGAGCTTCGGATTCTCAATAAATCTTGGCTTACCCTTTTTACCCGTTGATTTGATGTCCTTCATAGCTGTCTTATAAGCATACTGAAGTACAGCTTTCATACCGGGCTTTTTGGCAGCTCTCTCGAGACGGACAAGGCGCTGGTTAGCTCTCTTGGCCAGCTTCCTGTTCTCCTTTGCTATTGCTTCCCATTCTGCTTTCCAGTCCTTCCTCTTCGTTGCCATTGTCTATACTCCTTTTGTCAAGCTCCTGCTGCAATTCAATGATCCAAAGCATCATGATAATGACATACTTAGGCGGTTTACGGCTGCTGTTGCACCAGCTATAAACAGTCGAAAGCGGTATACCGAATTTTTCCGATACACCTGCCGGATCTGAATGAAGCAGATCAATAATTGTGTGAATAGTTAATTTCATAAGTCAAACCTCCTAATATGTCTATTATAACTATGCAATGTGTAATGGTAAATAACATTTTTATGACATTTCCGCATCGCGGAAGTAAGGGCCGGGACCTGGTCGTACACCGGACATAAGGCCAAACCCTATATGTACCATTAATGGGACATAGTGAATTAGTCTATGCTAACAAGGCTCAAAGCCAATGAA
>Ga0326512_10002198_pt1 | contig 14435 bp, 25 predicted proteins | sample 1_2617_0518_D_FD_203652 | JGI IMG/M metagenome (GOLD analysis project Ga0326512, IMG submission 203652) | Bovine rumen microbial communities from UC Davis, California, United States - 1_2617_0518 | ecosystem: Host-associated > Mammals > Digestive system > Stomach > Rumen | place: USA... | reverse complement strand
CCTCTTTCGCTACCAAAAGGGTCTTCATTCCAGAAATGCAATTTGCCGAATTTGCAATCAGCACTACAAACATAAACTTCCTTTTCAGACACTTCACTGCAACTAACGTGTTCTGAAAGTGTTTCCATTTTTCTTTTCTCACCCGATTTAATTAATGGCTGACCGCAATATGGGCAGAACATTGTATCTTCATATTTTTCGGGGTCGCTATTATAGATTGCCAAAGCCGTTTCCAATGCTTTTTCTTGCATTGCATTCCTTTTTGGCTGAGTGATAAACCATTTCATAATTACAAATTTATTAATAAGTTAACTATTTGGTTATTTCTTTTCTTAATTGCCTCTAAAAAAGATTTACTATAATCTGATGGCAAATCATTTATCGTAGCATGACCATCTTTTAATTCTGAGAAAATTTGTCTAACCATTTGAGTAAATTGGTCAATAAATGCGGATGGAATAATTAAAAAAACATGATTTTCCAAACAAAATATTTCTTTATTTTCATCGCATTCTTCAAGTTTTCTCTTTGCCATTTTCAGACGTTTATATTGGTAAGGTATCTTTTTATTATGGGTACTATTTCCTAAGTCGCAATACCAATTTACACCATATTTATCACTATAAAGATGTACAACATTATAAGTGGTGTCTAAACGGCTATAAAAGCATTTCAAAAGAAAATTCAAACAACGAGAAGAATCCCATTTCAGTTTCTTTATCTTATTGTTAACCTTTTCAATTTCTTTTTCGGAAATTTCAAAATAAAATTCATTCGTCGAAATTTCTGATGGAATACCAACACTATGTCGGTATTCCATTGTATCTAAATTCATTATAATGTACGGCATACTAAATGATGTAAATTTTTATCGTTTCATTTTCATAGAAAAAATTGTCAAGCAATTCGTTAACAATCTCATCGCACTCATCTTGCGAAATGTTATGGGTGTTAATAAGCATATCCTTAATATTACCCATATTTTCAAAGTCAATTACAATTTCCATATTTTTATTTGTTTATTTGTTTCATAAGCCATCTGTTACTCAAATCAATAATTTTATTAACAAATTCTTGATTTTGTGGTATCAGTTGAACGTTAGTATGATATTTGTTATAATCTTTATGCCCATAAGACGGACTACAAAAATATAATCTAGTAAATCCAACCATCGGCAATTTGGTATAGTTACTATACCCACGTTTCATTTCATTGAATAACTGCTTAAAGACGAATTCTTTTGCACCTATAATATCTTCTTCGCATACGCGATGTCGCCCCTTTGCAAATGCAACAGACAGATAAGCATTATCCTTATACTTCTTTGCACAAGCGGATTGGCGAATCAAATTATAAACGCTATCCAAATTGAGGATATGCGCATAATAGTACATCTTAGTTAAGTCGCAATTCTTGATTGCGTTTCTTATCTCAGTCTTTTTAATTTTTTTCATAATGTATATTGTTTTGTTTGATAGTGCAAAGATAGAAAGAAAAATCGAGAAATCCAAATGAATCTCTCGATTTTAACATTATTTAACATTTGTCATAGTTATTCAAAATAAATTACATTAAACCTAATTTTTATTATTTCTCCGTCTATTGACAAGATGTCGGCAAAATAATATGGGTGCTCTTTCATTAAGGCAACAATATTATTTTCGGGTAATGACTTGCTAATTGTATATTTTGTTCCCAATATACCAAGCAAATTTTGGCAAAGTATTGATTCTGTGAATCCAAGGTCTTTGCCAATGAACTCATCTTTATTCACTTCATAAGTGATACTATATTCTTTCATAATTGTTATTATTTTTTTGTTTACAATGCAAAGATAAACAAAAAAGTTGAAGAATCCAAATGAATCCCTCAACTTTAACATTTATTAACAATTAAAAGACAGATTACTTCTTTATTCGGTCAGCATCGTGAATGTATATGTCTTGATGTATAACGGCAATGGTATCAGTCTTTATAACCATATCATTCTTATTAGCGTTTAATTCCTTTTGCCTTTCCCAAAAAGGTACGGATAAAAAATATCCAGCCCAAAACGCAAATATTATGGCAGCACCATAGCAGTCTTTACAATAACACAAAAAAGTTATGCCAAGTGAAATTATGCCTATTATTGTAAATGCGGTCATTATAGTTACTTTTTATTCATTCAACAATTTATCTCGCAAAAGATGCGAAATTGCAATTCGTACATCACTATCATTGTAATGCCAATGACTACATTCTTTTATATCGTCAATTATTTGTTCTTTATAATTATCCCAAATTTCTTCGGCATCATCATCCCCTACGATACTAGTTATAATACGCAAGAAATCTGCATGAATTGTCATTGAATATGTAGCATCATCCAAATATTTAATGAAATCAGCGGTCTCACCTGATATAATAAGACCTTCTTCATTTGTAAGAAGCAAAGAATTGTTTATAATTTCAAATTTGACAATTTTTCCCAAGTCTGGATGATGATATGGGTGCGACACCAATAGTCTATCATTAATGTTATATAGGTTATCTTTCTCCAATATAGTATTCAAACGTAAAAATTCCTCGTCATCAAGAAGGCAAGACAAAACTTTTAAAACCTCGCCAAATTCCATATCACCGCAGTTAACTTCACACCCGATTTCCGACTGAATGTATATAACCTTGCCTTCAGACAAATGTATCTCATCCAAACGTGCAATGTCACCATTGCGCAAAATAACATCGACAAGAATATTCCATTTGTTATCCACCGCATTGGTAAGGAACTCCTTTATTCTACCCTCGGCTTCTTTGTCAAGAGCAGCATGTTTTTGTGATAAATCATTAATGTATTTTTCCATATTTTTTAATTATTAATTATTGTTTTTTATTTACAAGGGCAAAGGTAAAACTTTTTCTTGAATTATACAAATCATTTTAGTTAAAAAATGTTAAGAGAGATACCATACTTGTTATGCCGTTGGTATCTCTCCAACATTTATCTATAATGAACAAAGTTCCTTTGCTTGGTCGATGTATTCAAGTATTGTTATATAGACAAACCTTTCAGAATCGGTATCAAAAAAATTGATGTTCATCCATTCATCAATATCATTATTTTCATAGTCTTTCATAAAGGCTTCTATTATGTGGTTATCTTTGTTGTAACGCACACCAAATATAGCGCAGTTAATATACTTATCATACCTTGATTTAACAACACCCCATTCACAATTAGTATAAGCAAAGTCCAAAACTTCCGTGTCCTCTCTATCAAGATTTAATTCGTGCGCATAAATTGCACGAATGTCTATTACCTTGTCAAACTCCATAATTGCCTTTCTTGCTCTTTTTTCCAAGTCGTCATTAAGATTTGCAATAGTGCGGTAATACTCATTAGCATAATCTCTGTTTGTCATAATTATATGTTTTTAATTGTTAATATCATTGTTAAATTGAAGCGAGAAATTTCGTTCAAAATCATCAGCATCTATCACCTGCTTATCTGTACCCTCCCAATCACATTCGGGGCAAGAAAAGTCTAAAAGTGCGGTATCATAATTGTAATTGTATTCGCCTTGTTCAAAGACGTGACCGCATTTAGGACAAATAAAACTTTCTTCCATATTCTTATATGTTTTTAATTATTAATTAAATGTTGTTTCTTGTTTACATTTGCAAAGTAACAAAGAAAAATTCTATCCACCAAATATTTTTTGTTAACAAATGTTAAAAACAAATCTTTTTTACTAAATAAAAAATCCTTGCCTATTCTCACGAACTGACAAGGATAAGATATTAATTATTAACCATCAATTAACATTATGTAGTTTTAGACTATCGAGCATATCTGTATAATCTACACTAGTATAAAAACGTTCTTGTTCATTAAGGAACTTAACGCAAACCTCAACAATTTCATCATCACTCATAAATCGGAAAGTTGACATCCACTTATCTTTCCAACTATCCGAAAGGTCAATCCACACTTCATACCAAAGATGCTGACATTCGATACGTTGATGCAGCATTGGAGAAATTGTGTTGTTATATTTCTCCCAAGCCTTCTCAACCTCTCTATTGTATTCAACTTCACGATAAATATCTCGCAACTCATTATCTTTCATTATCGGCTGCGTGATATGCTTGCTTTTTGCCAAATATGTTTTGGCTCTGTTGGCAAACTCAGTTGAAGACTTACAAACATTTGCAATCTGCTTTAATTCGTCAATAATTGTCATATTTCCTATTATTTTAATTGTTAATACTATTATTTGTTTAACTTGATGCAAAGATAAGCAAAAAAGTTGAAACTACCAAACAAATTTTCAATTTTAACATTTGTTAACCAAAAAGGCAAATTGAAAAAACGGCAATAAATAATAAGAATAAAAGTCCAAAAATAATAAGACAACCGACACCACTGATTTTTATCATCGTAGTTCCAACTTTGTCTAATTCATCGCCTTTTTCTGATAAGATTTTAAAAATGATACCGAAAAAAAGCAATACACTTAAACATGATAAAAGTATGCTAATCATAAATCAAGATTTTTTGATATTATTTCTTGTGCCTTTACGATGGCTTCATAACATTTACCCCATGTTTCATTATCTTCATAGGCTTTCTTTATTAGTTCCTCACCAGTGCCAAAAAAATCCCCGACTTTCCACATATTGTTACAACGAGTCCAAGTGAAGTAGCAACCACTGACACCACGACTCCAATGATTTTCATATACGGCATAATCGTCTTTAGATTTTACCCTAGCATAATCGCTAATTGTTGCGTTGTGGCAAACATCAGCATCGCCATAGACCCAAGCATTGTCAGAAATCCAAGCCATTTCATGAATAAAAGCATTTTCAGAAACTTTGGCTCTACCTCTAACCATTGCCCTATCAGAAACAATTGCTTCATTAGTAATTATAGCATGGTCACAAACATTAGCATGACCACTAACCATTGCCTTACCACAAACGATTGCCCATCCATAAATTGCAGCCTTGTCACGAATTGTAGCATCATCAAAAACTTTTGCTTCATCCAAAACCATAGCATTGTCATAAATCCAGCAATTACCGAATTGCGATAGGTTATCTTCAGACTCGACCCAACCACCCAAGTCACCTTCATGAACACCGTTAAAGTCCTTGACTGCCTTAATTCTATGAAGAATACGGTCTTCAACTTTTCTTGTCTCGTCTGTCAAAATATATTTTCGATTTTCCATAATTATTTATTATATTTTTTTTAATGCAAATTTATTAACCTTGTTGATTAAAGACGCATAAGTCTTGCCATTTTTTAAATTTTTAAATGTATAATACTTTTCGCCAATATCAACAATTTTGTAAATGTTACCAAAATAGAAAATCTTATCACCGATTTTAAAATTGTCTTTACCAATCTCAGCGATAAAACCTTGTTTTTTTAAGTGTGCGATGTATTCTTCATAAGAAGAATATTTTGATGGGTAATATTTGTACATTTGTCTTTTATTTTTTAATTGTTTAATAATGCAAAGATAAAACAAAAAATCGAGAAATCCAAATGAATCTCCCGATTTTTAATATATTTACAAAAAATCGTTATTAAAACGTGTGTTGCCTAACAAGTTCATAACGATTTGACTGAGACAACGACTTCAATGGCATATAAATGTCAAAAGATGTCAAGTTATCGAAATTAGTCAATAACGTTTCAATCTGTGCTGGGTTTGATGGAATATAAATAAAATTATCTATATTACCAAACCGCTTGACCTTAATGCGATTTGAACGATTTATATCAATAGCCACGATATAAGGCTTGAAACCCAATGTTTTCTCGCATTGATGCAAAAGGTCGTTAATACACAACTCTGGTTCTGGGAGTTCATTCCACTCACCATCGCTGATTATCGTCCACACTGGATATTGCTTTAATTTTTCAACAATATCCGTATCACTTGCCATTTTTGCCTTAATCATGTCGATGATTGTACTAATATCAGTCCATCCACCAAATCTTTGTCTGTATTCTTTACGGCAAAAATCATTAATCTTTGTGTAATTTTCATAAAAACTCCACAAAGGATTAACTAATGGCTCAGAGCCAATACTATCGTACCATCCAGCCACATCACTAAACAAACCTACAAGGTTTCTTGCGTTGTCATCTGGATTCTTTATCAGACAGATTGAAGCCAAGAAAGTCGCAAAATTAAACGGTGCGCCACTCATTGAACCCGAAGCATCAATAAACACAAGACTATTATATCGCAAATTAATCTTGTTAATGAATGATTCAAGTTTCAACTTGTCAACCTTGCCATTCATGGCTTCTTCGTAAATCTGATGGAAGTCAACCGCACCAACGGTAACTTTGGCTTCTTTCTTAACCTTTTCAAGATTAACCTTTTCAGATTCCGTAGCAATGCCCTTGCGAATCTTTTCTTCAAGCAATCTTTGCTCGGCTTGCTTAATAGCCTTATACTCGTTCCATTCAGCAATCAAAGGTCGAAATGATGCCCACTTCTCGTTTTTCATTATGCGTGAAGTAACTCGACCTCTTGCCAAAGCAGGAAGTTTGCCGTACCAATTAAGAAAACCGTCCTTTGTGAACTCTGATATCTTATTGGTTGAGAAAAGAACTGATTCCAATTCGCCATTGTAGTTCTTTCTCCATTCCTTGTAGCCTTTAAAGATGGCAATATTACCATCAACTCGGTACGTCCATTCCATCTTTCTTGAAAGACGAGACAAGAAATGAATCTTATGCTGCATAACTTGTTTAGTTTCTGGCAACATTTTCTCATGACCTTTACGCTTGCTTAGTCTTGGCAAAGTAAGAAACTTTGCAACAAGCATTTTCTTGTAAGGGTCATTACCCTTGATAATGCTGATAACATAGTCAAGGAGAACGGTTGAATAATAAGTATCACCACCAAGCGAATCATACACGGCGACCACTTTACCGTTGCTTGTCTTTATTCTCGAACGGAAAAGCAAATCAAAGCAAGTGTATTCATCGAACAAACCAGCATAGAGAAATCTCTTGAATTGCTTTGGATGCTTATCTTTTATCCAATTAAAAATACAATAGAAACCCTCACGATTTGAGTTTCCACCGCCGTCCTTCTCCTTACCACGGAAAATGTTGTGCTGACGATTGGTAATATCGCCAATTGAGAACAACAAAGAGAAAAACATATCTCTCTTTCCTTTTGAATCATGAACTTCTTCCCAACACTTATCCAACTTTTCAGTTGTGATGTTGTCACCAGTTCCACACTCGAATAGGTCAAGACAGTTATCAAGACCATAGAAAGGATTGTTACTTCCTTTTAGACTTAACGTGATTTTTCCCATAAAAATTGTCTTTTTAATTTTGTAAGTAACATTTTAAAAATTAGACACCCCATTGGGACTCGAACCCAAGACCCTCACATTAAAAGTGTGATGCTCTGCCTACTGAGCTATGAGGCGAAGGAGGCGAAGTTAACTATTTTCACAAACCGTTAACTTCTAAAAGTCAGCTATCTTTACAAATAGTTAACTTCTTGAATGATTAATTTATCTATAGTTTCTTTGTTTCTTAAAGACAATGCAAAGATACTGCTTATTTTTGTAATCACCAAATTTTTCTTGAATTTTTTAATAAAAAATCAAAAACAAGTCATATAACTTTTTTCTTCTAAAAACAAGCCTTTGAACTGTTTTTTTAATTACAATGCAAAGATAATAAAAAAAGTTGAGAAATTCAAATGAATCTCCCAACTTTAACAAAAATTAACAATTAAAAAACAAGACAAACAAAATATTTGCTACATATTTTATTTGTAATACGGAAACAAACATTCGTACTCCAATTAGGGTTCGAACCTAAAACAACCAATATGGTTTGCCTTACCATCATTATTAGACGATTGGAGTATCAAAAAATAGTCACTAAATAAAATGCAAAAAATTTAACATATATATTTTGTAAGTGACTGAGCATCATTTGACTTATGTTTAGACTAATATTTTATTCTTTTGCTAAAAAAATAGTCACTATAGAAAAACCTAACACTTCTGCAAAAAATAAGTGAATTTAAGATATGTCTTTTGTAAGTGACTGGATATATTTATGAAAAATAATACTATTTCTAAATATTTGCCTTGATGATTTTAGCAAGCATCGCACCATCAATTTGGTTAGGGTATGCTGCATTTACCGCCTTAACGATTCTACCCATATCTTTCATCGACACGGCATTAAGTTCGCTGATATATTTCAATGCAATTTCCTCAACTTCTTTTTCGCCAAGCATCTTTGGAAGATATTCTGAAATGATTCCCAATTCGAAATCTTCACTCTCAGCCAAATCCTTGCGACCCTTTTCAAGATACAAATCTCTAGTCTCTTTACGCTGCTTTGCCATCTTCTGAAGAATCTTAACATAATCTGAATCAGATGGAGTTCCCTTTACATTAGGAGACTTTTCGTATTCGGTAAATGCCGACTTGATTCCTCTCAGAACATTCGCCTTTTGAATATCCTTGCCCTTAATGGCTGTAGTCAACTCATTTTGGATTGTTTCTTTCAACATATTATTTCTATTTTTGTTTTACAATGCAAAGATAAGGAGATTTTTTTAATCTACCAAAATTTTTTGCGTTGTTTTTTTTAAAAAGATTTACCTATCTTCACAGACCAGCAAATCTATGAAAAAATTAATAATTTAAAAACTTAAAATTAAACCAAACAAAAATGCTTTGTCTGTTATAGAATAAGCCGTCTTTTACCATATTGAAATTCTTGCAAGATATGAATATTTACTACTCGCACTTTTCTAAACATTACTTTATACTAAGTGTATTACTCTCTCATAAATACCCATAATTTCAACTTAGGTATCTCCTACGCATTTATGACACTCTCGCTATCCATTCTTATTTAATACAGACGCTATCTGCTTTATTTGGGAACTTCACTTAGGTCTTAAAGCATCAATTTAGCACGATATAATCCTTACACATTATTGGTTAGTGCCGAGATAAAGTCGCAGACTCGAACCTTGGTCTTCACTATAAGTGACGTGTTTCCTTTTTACACCAAAATTATCTCGTACAAGGACTTCTACCGTTTAGGGAGATTCTACTATGGGATTTCTCGCCATAGCATTTTCGGCTTTTATTTCTTTGAAAAACAGACTTACCTATATTCACATACCAGTAAGTCTCTACCATAACCAAATACTTTAAAATTCTTGCACTATCACCTCTATAGTCTTATGCTGCTCTTTGAGAGGTTGCCTAAAGACTTGTATTTGTTGTGGCCTGGAATACATTATTATCATACTGAAATTCTCGCGAGTAAAGTATATTTCTGCTTATATTCCCGTAGTTTTATGTGGGTAACGTGACCACTCATAGCTCACATAAATATACTTAATTCCAATATGATATATTCTTAACTTAAAAGTTCAATGTTCAAACCCCACGCATCAGCAATAAATTCGACCGCTTTTCGTTCATCCCATTGGGAAACGATTACAAAATCTTCTTCGTCAACGGTATCTTTATAATCATTTAGCAAATCGGTTATTTTAATAACCGTATTCGGGGCATAAACTTTTCCGTAATCCGACAAGATTTTAATCTTCTCCATTGGCATCAGTATTTTTTTGACGATTCAGTTCATAAAAGAAAAGTTGATGAATTTCACACAAATCTTCAATGAAATAATCAGTTGTTAGATAAGATTCTCCATCCTCTTCATTATCAGTATTCCAAGTTGAATATATCATCAGCATATTATTGTCATTATTAGTATTTACGTCCAAAGAGAGTCTATAAACTTTTCCCTCACCTGCGACTTCATTGTTTGTTACCAATAGTGGTCTTTCGAAACTAAATTCCTTCAGTCCGTTTTTAACCATAGTATCAATAATCTCGTTTTCGATACTATTTCTAAGTTTGCTAACTTCTGAATAAAAATCTGTCATAATTGTTTATTGTTTTTAATTGTTTAATTTTTGTTTGATGTTGCAAAGATAAGAAGAATTTTTGAATCTACCAAATCTTTTTGCAATAAATTCAGCAACTTTTTGTGGCTTTCATTTGGTAACTATTGCAAATTAAAGTTCTTGTTATCTTTCATTGGCTCGTCACTAAGTAAGTAACTATTGTGTTCAAGTATGTACAAGTGCCAAGAATAATTCGTTATAGTTTTCCCATTTACAACTATGGGTTTTTCTTGACCAAATCCATAACTTTTCCATCCACTTTCCTTTTCAGCAAACAACTCCCATAAGCCTTTCTCCATATTATACTCATACTTGTATATTGGATAGTAGCCATTCTGCTGAGACTTTTTAGCATAGAAAGTCTTTTTACTATCTAATGCTTGCTTTGGTGTTAATTGTGCCATAATTGTTTAATTTTTGTTTTGATATTGCAAAGATAAGAAGAAGTTTTGAAACCGCCAAATCTTTTTGCAATTTTTTTAACAGCATAATAAAAAAAAACTGAGAAACCCAAAATAGATTCCTCAGTTTACAAAAACAATTATTAACAATTATGAAAACAAGATTGGTACTCAAATGAGTACCTTAATCAAAAAGATGACTTTGACCTTTTAATCGGATTCGAACCGATATCTTTAATGTATAATGTTTTTCCGATTAAACTATAAAACAGTATGTTTTTTATATTTTTATCGTATTAAAATCTGCATTGCTCTTATACCCACATTCAAGGCAACCCCAGTATTAATAGTAACGCCAATATTCAACGCAAAAAACATATTCATCAGATAGCCAATCTGAAATATCATCTTCTTCAACGTCAATTGGAACATCAACTATAGTTGGCAAATTAAAGTTTTCAACTGGGGCACCATGAGTGTTCCAAAATACTGCTATCTTATTATAATTTTCATTCATATTATTAATGTCTTTAATTGTTTAACAATGCAAAGATAACGATTTTTTATTAATCGCCAAAAGAAATTCTTATTTTTTTAGATATTTATTTCTTTGTATGACTTATTGAAAATGCTTTCATCACAAATTGCGCCAACGGATTTAAGTTCCGACAAGTAAAAATATCCCATTTCTTTTTCAAATCCGTTAACCATACCAAAGAACTCCCAGTCACCATTAGGTAACTTATTTCCCTCGAAAACGTACCATGCCCAATTAGAGAATGGTGTGAAAAACTTGCAGATTACTTTTTTATCTTCGAGTTCAACTCCATCAGTTGAATACAAAGGAGTCTTCTTTAATAGTTCTTCGATTTTCTTTGTTAATATATTTTCCATTGTTAATAATTTATATTGTTAATTGTTTAAATTTGATACTGCAAAGATAATAATTTTTTATTAATCACCAATAAAAATCGTCCCATTTTTTATATGGTTTACGATTAGTTTTGATACCGACATCATCTGAATCAATGCTTTTGGATTGCAAGCGAATAAATTTGTTCATTTGCCTTTTAAAAAATCGTTTACGTCTTGCATAGCCTTTTGTTACCTTTCTATGAGGTAAAGGCCATAGCATTTCTTTTTGCAAACTCATATTGGCTTTATTATATTTAAATCATTTAAATTTTTAATTCCAAAGCACAATCGTAGTATGTGTTGGAGTTCGTGAACATAATTTATCAGCACAGATATTCCGCCTACGTTTATTTCATATTCACAAAGTCCTTCCGCTGTTAATTCCCTTTCTCTAATTTCCAATTTATTAAAATAAAATGCTGGGTATTCGTCATATAAACTAATAAATCCGTGCTTATCAAAAAATTTATTAGTTAGCGGAATCGGCTCAATATCATCTATATTAATATTCACTTCGCGACAATAGCCGTCCGATAAATTGTTGATTACGCCTTTATCAGCATCAACCTCGAATATTAAAATTGCCACCTTGGATTTCTTGTATCTTACAAAATCCCCTGCCATTAAATCTTGTATTTCCATAATTACCATCCTTCTTCTTCTGACTTTTCATTAAGATATACCCAAATATCTTGCTCATCAATGTTATTCTCGTTACAAAAGTCATTGAATTTTTTGACGAGTTCTTTATTTTTTTCTTGCTTGTCAAATATTTGTTTAACTTCTTCAAGAAAAGCCATATGAGGGTAAACAATGCTGTCATTTATTATTGAATGATATTCAAGCAAAATTTCGTTGCCCAATTTTCCAATATCGGATGGTGTTGGCAAAAAAATATCTGATGAAAGCCTATTAAAAGTTAGATGAGGATAACTTTCTTTAAAAGAAACCTCAAAACGACGCACCTCGTCTAATTTAAGCAAATCACCATCAATATCGGACAAACGTCCAATATATTTTTTTTCATTGATTTCGATAATTAAAAAATTATCCTTTATTATAGAGAAATTTTTCGTAATAAAGTCAAAATCAATTTTTTTTCTTGTTTCCATATATAATTGTTTTAATTGTTAATTAATCTTATTTCTTAATTACAATGCAAAGATAATAAGAAAAATTGGGAAATCCAAACAAATCTCCCAATTTTTTAATGTTAATCTTTTTCGCAGAATAATGCGTGTTTTGCATCAAGAAGAATAGAATAATAGCCATTTAAACAACCAGTGTATTCTTCTGAATAATATCCCAAAAGCATACCATTCTTGTCCTTTTCAATGCTAATGCGATTATCATACCCTTTATGCCAAAAATACATAAAATCCTTTTTGGCTTTTATTCGTTCTTTAAGAAGTTTTCCATATTCTTCTTTGTCATAAGAAAGCCAGTTAATTGTTTTGAAGCATCTATCTCTTGTCAATGATTCAAAAATCCATCTTGTAAAGATAGCATCTTTTTCATCAAAACTTTTTTGATAATCTAAAACGACATTGATGATTGCTTTTTGTTCTTCTTCATTCCTCTCATAAAGAAACGTATGGAGCATATTTTTAATGTTTGCCCACAAACCGCTTTCATCAAGTATTTTTTCAATCTTTTTTGCTCGTCTAACAACTCTTTTGTATATGTCGGCTTCTTGATTGACAAACGGAACAAGATTTACCCATTTGTCATAATCATCGGTCGCATTTAGCAAATGCCCATATCGTCTTGATTTTCGGTTCATTATACAAACACCGCGAGCATCATACCACATTTTAACTTTTTTCTTTGTTCCATCGCTTAATGTAGCGACAAAAGTCTTTACCACATTCTCGGTTACAACTTTGCTTATTTCCTTGTATTCCATAATTATATTATTTAATTGTTTAACTTATTTTGATACTGCAAAGATAATAAAAAAAGTTGAGAAATCCAAACGAATCTCCCAACTTTTAACATTATTTAACTCTCATACAAATTTACAATTTTCTTACTGGGTTGAAATTCTCAAAGAAGATATAAGTTTTTTTCTTATATTTCTTATCACTCGGCTTTTTACCCGATACACGGATTAAATCCCTTGCCCACGTTCCGACATATTGCATTGAAATGCCCTCATAATCGCTCGCACCTAGACCATTGCCCTCACTAATCAAAATTGGCAATGGGTGATAGACACATTCATTTTCACTTTTGGCAAGTTCAAGATTTTCGTTAAGGTCAAGATATACTTTTTTATCTTCGTTAATTATATAACGGAAAGTATGATTTTTCACCTTATTTGAAACCTTGTTAAAATCAATCTCCATTCCGTGATTTTTGCAAAGTTCATAAAGATTGGATTTGCTTTTAGATTCGTTATCAGCGTATTCACCAGCGCAAACGATTCTTCTTGGCGTTTTCAGTTCCGACAAAAAAGTGTTAACCGCTCGATTTTCAATGTATGAAAACTCGCACAACTTTCCGATGCCGACACCATTACAACCGCCATGAAGAAACTTAAAAATCTTATTCTTATTTGAAGCAGTCTTTCTTGCGTCATTCAGAATGATTAGTTTAAAAACCTGTCCCATATTTTTTATTGCTTTTAATTGTTAAACCTTTGTTTTGTTTACATTACAAAGATAAGAAAAAAACTTGGAAACTCCAAACGAATTCCCAAGTTTTAACATTTATTAACTTTCCTTTGCGCCAAAATCACCATAGAAAGAATTTTCTATAATATTTAGACCAGTCAACATAGCGTTCATCTGGTCAAAAGATGCTATAATTTTTTTACGATTTTCTTCTTCGGCTTCTTTGTTCTTAAACGCCAAGAAACCATAGATTTGTACTGACGTTGGAGGGAAAATATGCACATCTTCAAGGTCATACGTATCTTCACCATCAAAATGAATATACGTATTGTTTTCGATTTTATACATATCTTCAAACGTTATTTTCCCATCATTTAATTTTGATAGTTTTCCGATTAATCTCTCATTAGATAGACATCGGAGTTGAATTATAAAATAGTACCCCTCAAAGAAATTTGGATACTTTTTTACCATATTTCTTGTAAATCCTTCTGTTATAAACATAATATTATTGTTTTAAAAT